>Ga0123335_1005461_pt1 | contig 15505 bp, 16 predicted proteins | sample BiotimSIPDNA_2_FD_89707 | JGI IMG/M metagenome (GOLD analysis project Ga0123335, IMG submission 89707) | Anaerobic biogas reactor microbial communites from Washington, USA - Biogas_R2 time_0 SIP DNA | ecosystem: Engineered > Bioreactor > Anaerobic > Unclassified | place: Washington, USA... | reverse complement strand
CCAACAATGTAACGCCAATCAACGCCGCAGCCACAGCCAAACCGTAAGAAGTCATCAACAGAAGCGGACTAACACCGCCAAATGCCAACGCCAACAACGCAAACTCTTCCTCATGCGCAAAACCCAACACAAACGCGCAGCTTGCCAATTTGCGCAAGCTCATGTTTAACCGTTTAGGATGCACATGCTCATGCACGTGAACGCCGCCTTCACCGTCAAGGTGCTTGTGCTGGTGCGTGTGGGTTAAGTCGCAGGCGTTATCGTGAAAATGCCCATGCTGCTCGCCAAGGTCGGAATGAACTTTCTCCATAAGCATTCGTACGCCCAAAACCACCAAGACAATTGCGGCTATGTAAGTGAGGATGGGGCTGGAGAAATCAAAGAAAAGACTTGCAACCATGTAAATGACGACTACAGCTATTGAAGACACAAAATGAGCCGCCGCGAGAACGGCTGAACTGATAAAGGCGTAAAAAGTTGGTCGAGTAGTTTTTGCCGAATAAAGCAGCGCTAAAGGCCAACCGTGACCAGGCTCCAGCCCGTGCAGTAAGCCTATTGCTATTACGCCTATTATGGATGCTTCAACCGCGCTCATTACTGACTCGCTTTCTCGCTAGACTCTTTGCCTAACAACCGCAATATTTCTTTTCTTGCCTCACTAATAGTTAACGGGTATTCTCCTTCAACTGGGAGGTTGTCTTGTTTTTTAAGCACTTCAAAAAGGTGCGTCAAGCGTGGGGAACGCAGATTCACTTTCCTAATCAATTCAGTGTCAGAGAAAAGCTCCTTTGGCTTGCCCTGAGACACAAGTTTACCCTTGTTTAAAATGTACAGTTTATTGGCAAACAGGGGCACCATGTCAACGTCATGCGTAGCCAACAGCAACGTAATGCCTTTTTCCCTGTTCAGCTGCAATAGCAAATGAAGGATTTCGCTTGTGGCTCTTGGGTCCAAGTTAGACGTGGGTTCATCCATAATGATAACTTCAGGCTGCATAGCCAACACGCCCGCAAGAGCAACACGCTTCTTCTGCCCAAGACTTAGAAAATGCGGCGGTTTCTCGGCAAATTCAGCCATACCAACAGTCTTAAGCGCGTCATCAACAATCTTCTTAACCTGCTCGGCTGGAAAACCAAGATTCAACGGACCAAAAGCAACATCCTGTTTTACTGTAGGCGCAAAAAGTTGGTCGTTTGGGTCTTGGAAGACAAAACCGACATGCCGCCTAAGTTCAAGCAATGCTTTAGAATCATAAGTTAAGAGCTTGTCTTCATAATAGATGGCGCCTGAAGTAGGTTTGAGAATACCGTTGAGGTGATTAAGAAGCGTTGTTTTGCCAGAACCGTTAGTGCCTAAAAGAGCAATACGGTCACCTCGTTCAAAACTCAATGACACGTCATCTAACGCGGTTGTTCCATCCGAATATTGATGTATCAAGTGTTCAATTCTAAACAACATATTATAAGACCCCAAAGTTTAATGTTAAAAAGACCAAAACAGCAAGCAACACTTCAAAAAGCACTATCGCTACAAGCATTACTTTGTTTGATTTAGGAAACTCTTCTAAAACTCTAATGGTTCCATCATATCCTCTTGAACTCATTGCGGTAAAGGTGCGCTCAGCCTGTTCAAGCGCGCGTATGAAAAGGTTGCCTGCAAGCAAGGCTAATCCACGAATTTTTTTCATCCATCCACCCTTTCCTAACCGCATTGTTTGTGCAATAGTCATTTGCTCGGCAACTTCAAGAAACACAAAGATGTAACGGTAAATTAGCATCGATATTTCTACAAGCGCTTTGGGAACATGAATTCGTCTGAGCAGCAGGCTAAGGTCAGTTATGGAAGTTGTTAGCACTAAAAAGAACAAGCAGGAAAGCGCGCCTTCTACTCTGAAAAGGATGTTAACAGCCAATGTTACTGCACTTTTGGATATTGTCCAAGTGAAGCCGTTGAAAGCTAATTGAGTTAACGCTTCACCAGCGTTAAAAGGAAACAAGGCAATAAGAAGGCAGCTTAACGCAACCATGAATGTTGGGTAACGAAGAAGGTTAACATAAAAGCGGGCTTTTACACCAGCTAATTGAAGCACTAAAGCAGTCATTATCAAAAACACTATTATTGGCACAACGATTGACTGCGCAGAAACAGTGATAATTAGAGTGGAAAGGGCAAAAAAAGATTTAGTTACTGGACTGCATTTTGATAGCTTGTTTGTGTAAGCGTACCTATCGATTTGTGCATAGTAATCGCTGTGAGCCATATCTTTTTTTCGTCCGATGTTAAGACTACATTGAAGCCTTTATTTCTTTTTTTGCTCTTTTTCCCCGTTCATAGCCAATAAAGTATCCGATTATGATTGCACCGATTGCTGCTTGCAACGCGAACAGTAAGCTTTCTATTTCGCCGCTTGGAGGTTCCCAGATTGAGGTAAACCAAGGTTCATATCCTGTGTCGGAAATGGCTTGCTCAGCGCCTCCGTCGGCTCCACCGAACTCTGCATTGGGGAGTAGAATTAATGGAATTACACAGATTACCACTACAATAGCTATCAAAATTATGTAGTGTTTGTTGTTCATTGTTTTACCTCCACTGTTTTCTTCATTTTTGGAATTTTTATCACTTTTAACGTTGCTAACAATTGACCTTTGTACTTTGCAAGAAAGTCAAAGAGTATTACTGCAAGTATGCCTTCGGCGATTGCTAAGGGAATTTGTGTTATGGCAAAGATTCCGCCGAAGAATAGGAACCCATCGAAAAAGCTGTTGCCGATTGGAATTGCTAATGCAAGCTGGAAGGAAGTTACAACGTAAGTGAATAAGTTGCCGAGTGCTGCTGCAAGGAATATTCCAATTGCAGGTTTAACATCGGCTTTTTGGCAAATCTTCCATATGGCATAAGCAAGTAATGGCCCTGCGATGCCCATTGAGAAAAGGTTTGCACCAAGTGTTGTTAATCCTCCGTGAGCTAAGAGTAGGGATTGGAAGACAAGCACTATCATTGAAAGCACAGAAGTTATTCCAGGCCCCATTATCACGGCGGATAGACCTGTGCCTGTGGGGTGCGAGCAACTTCCGGTTACGGATGGTATTTTTAATGCTGAAAGTACAAATATGAACGCGCCCATTAACGCGAGGAGCGGTTTTGATTCTGGAACATTTTTTGTTATTTTGATTAGGCGATAAATGCCGTAGATAACTATTGGGATTGATATTGCGAACCATATTTCCCACCATGGATGTGGCAGGAAGCCTTCCATTATGTGCATTTGTTCTTTGTTCCCCTGTGGGTTTATCCTACCTGAAAGCTTATAAATATTCGTTTAACTAAAGTTAAACACAGGTTGAATACAAAATTGAGTAAACAAGCCCTAGCAATCCTGCTAAGAGACAAAGGCGAATTCACAAAATTCCAAATCCTCCTCGAAGTCATGCGCAACCAGCCACACGTAAAACAAAAAGACGTCAGCGACGCATTAGGCATAACCATTCAGGCAATCTCAAAATACTTCAAAAAACTCTCAAAAGAAGGCATGTTAGAAGCTGGTTCGGAAAGGGCAGATTACCGAATAACAGCTAAAGGCATCACCAAACTCCGCGAAAACCTGCGTGGCTTAGAAGACTACGTTAGGACAGTAAAGAGCGAATTAAAGATTGAACATGCATGGATAGCCCTTGCCACACACAAGGTGCAAGCTGGCGAACAAGTGGGGCTCATCACTAAAGAGGGCATCTTCTTCACAGTACCTCCAAATGACCCTGCAACCGAAGCAGTCGGAACCGCAGCCAACGATGCCAACCCAGGCGAGGACATCGGCTTAAGAGACCTAAAAGGCAAAGTCAAGTTGAAACAGGGAAAAATCCTCATTGTTAAACTGCCCAGCATACGCAAAGGCGGCTCTAGAGCAGCGGACCTGAAGAAGATTCACGGATTCATTGACGAGTTCAAACCTGACCGCATAGGCGTCATGGGCGCTGTTGGAAGAGCAGTTCTAAAAAAGATGAATTTAGAAGCCGATATTGAGTTTGGGATTAGTCATGCTGCCGCAGTCGCTGCTTCTAGGGGACTTAACGTTATGGTGCTTGTGGTGGGCAGGATGGTTAACCGCATGATTCAAGAAATCGACCAACAGAACATGCGTTTTGCAGGCGACATAATTTATGAAGTAAAAGACGCCCAAATAAGATAATTCAGAATCCATGTTTTCTTTTTCTTTTTTTAACTCCAAGAACTATGAGGGAAAAAACCACAATAATTGGCAGGATTATCCAAGCTGAATATTCAGTGGCTACTGTCGCAGGCGTAGAGGCTTGTGCTGTTTCTTGCGCTGGAAGGCTTGGTGTTGCTTGAGGCGACGAGGCAGGCGGTTGCGTGTAGGGTGTTGTTTGGGGCACTTCAAATCCGAAGTTTAGAGGTTGCACGTAGGGATAATTGTCGGTGCCGTTTCTGTCTATAGTGTATGGTGTTTCGCTTATGCCATCACCATTTGAGTCTACCCCGTTAAAGGTGCTCCAAAAGTTGCCTCCTAAAACTCCTGCATCAAAAGTGTTGTTTACTGAATATGCTAGAACTATACTGGATGTAAACAGCATTTGGTCGTAGATTGCAACTTGATGTGTGTTGTCGATGAAGTTGTTGTGGTATGCTTGGTTGTTGCTTCCTGTTATGCTTACGGCTGTATTGCAGCGGGTAATGTTGTTTTGGTAAGTTGTAATTTTTTCTGCGACTTGAATGCTTATGCCGACTGTGCTGTTAGTTACCAGGTTGGAGTAAATCTGGTTTTCTGGACTGTAACTTATTAAAACGCCCTGTCCAACGTTGAATATGTTGTTTTGGTAAATGCTATTGTGGCTGCTTCCTTCTTCGACTTCGCCTAAGTGAACGCCTTGGTTGCTGTCTTTGAGTATGTTGCAGAAGATTTCGTTGTAGCTTGAGCCGCTTAAATCTATGCATCTGCGTCCATCAGTAAACTCTGAGCCTGCACGGGGATAAATCACGTAGCCGCCTGAAACCGTGTTGTTGTAGACTTTGTTGTGGCTGCTTTGGAAAAGTGCAATATTTGTTGCCAAATTACCGTAAATGTCGTTGTTGCTACATTCGGTTAATCCTATGATGCCTCTGCAGTTTGTTATGGTTGAGTCAACAATTTTTTCCAGCTGTATTGTTCTTCTGTAAATGTTGTTTGGGTCTATGTTTTGCACTGTGATTTTGTCTGAATTGTATAGGAGGACTTGCTCAGCGTTTTCGACGATTTGGTTTGATGCGCCGTTAAGGTAAACGACTGATTTGCCGTCTATTGTGTTGCCGCTAATTGTCTTCGAAGCAAGATTTAGAAGGTCTAGTCCGCATCCGAAGAAATGGTTATCACTAATTGTCGTCCGGTTGCAGGTGGAGCCAACAAATAATCCTTTCGAGGAGTAGGACGTCTTGATTGTGTTTCCCGTGACCTGGATGTCTTCTGCGAATTCAACGTAAATTCCCCACCCTGCCAAATCAGACTGCATGGGGTTTGAGACACCCACAAGTTCAATGTCATTGTTGACTATGCGGTTGTTAGCTGTTTTCTTGTAAAGTATTTCTGGAGGCGCGCCTGGTTCCGCCACAAAGGAGCTTATGCCTAAAACGAATCCGTGCATTCTGAAATTCTGGATAGTCACGTCTTGTACGCCTCTAGCGTATATGCCCATTCCCGTGCCGTTTGACTGGATAGCGTGCCCTGCCCCATCAATAACAACATTGTCTTTCAGCACTACTATGCAGGGGGTTAAGCCCCACAAGTTATCGTTAAGCTGTACGTTGATGTCAGCGGTGAGAGTGTAAACATTGCCGACTCTTTGAATTTTATCGGTTCCCTGAACAGAGCCGTCAGCCTTGATTTGAATAGCTCCAAAAACTAGTCCAGGAGAATCTGCGCTGGCTTGAAAAACTAATAATGGAGAAGAGAGAGCCAAAATTGCAGTTAAAACAACTATCATCTTAGCTTTTCTTTTGAAGCCATTTAAGTTTGACAGCACTGGTGGAACCTCAAGAGCATCCAGCGCAGTTATCAATAAAAAGGGTTTTCGTTCATGTTTCTTGACTAACTGCAGAAAGCTTTAGTCAACATTTCTTGACTAAACCGAACCCCCGAACAATTGCATAGCTTATAATACGCGTAAAGAATGCATTAATTATGTAACCGTTAATGGTGAATCAAAGTTGAGCATTGAGCTTCCAGAAGCCCACATTCTCGCCTCCCAAATGAACAAAGAATTAATCGGCAAAACAATCCAAGCGTACGAATTGCAGAATTGCCAGAATCTCCAAAAACTGGGTTGCGTGAACAGGGATGCCTCTGCATTTAACGCTTTGGTTGGGAGTGAAATTACCTCGATAAACTCTCGGGGAAACGTCGTCTTGGTCAAGCTTAGCAACGGCTGGAATTTAGTTTTGGCTCCTGAATACGGCGGAAAAATTCAATATGGCCAGAGTCAAAACTCGTTGCCTTCAAAATTTCATCTTAAACTTACCTTTCAAGATGGCACAGCTTTAACGGTTAGCTTAACTGGACTGGGCTGCATCCAAGCCGTAGCACAAGAGGATTTAGGCAATAATTACTTGTATAAGCGTGACTTCTCAGAAGTCCCCTCACCACTGGACACTAAAAATTTTACGCAAGAGACCTTTTTGGCTAAATTGGCAAAGAATCAGAATGTTAAAGCTGCTCTTGTAGGCAAAACCGCCGTTTTGGTTGGCTTAAGCAACAGTGCATTCCAAGACGTCATTTTCCGCGCCAAAATTCACCCCAAACGCAACACCGCTAGCTTGAGTAAGCAAGAAAAAACTGCCCTCTACAACGCAATTAACGCTGTCATTCAAGAACGCCTCAAAGCAGGCGGCAAAAACCAGTTCACCGACTTGTACGGCAGGCAAGGCGGATACATGCCGCTGATGGGTTCAACCATGAAAGACCAAAACTGCCCAAACTGTAACTCCAAAATCGAAAAAATCAATCATGGCGGCGGACAAGTGTATCTTTGCGCTAAATGCCAAAAATGATTAAAGCTAAGTAGAGTGTACTAAATCAAACATTGGTGTTAGATTAAGAGAAAAGATATTTTTAGTAGTGTTTTTAAAAAAAAGGGTGTTATGGTTATCGGTTCTCATTTAACCAGATTGAAAAAGCGAGTCTTCTAACTCGGGGTTTATTTCGATTTCAGAGATTTTAACTGTCTCGTCTTCTGATGTCCAATCGCCATCGCCCTCAGTCCAATTAGCGAGGCATTCTAAATAATCCTCCCAAACTGGGTTCCAGTCATTGAATGTTGTTTCATAATCTTCCTCAGCCCATTCGCCCGACATAGTACTCCAAGCTTTTTCTTCGCCATTATCAAGAATTATAATGAATCCGTATTCTTCATCTAAGTATTCCATCCGCAACAGTGTATCTGTGTCCATGTTTTTAGCTGAATACTTGTATGCTCCTGTTTCATCTTCTACTTTGAATTGCAAGCTTGTAGCATCCGCAACTTTTAGCTTCTTTTCTTCTCCAGTATCTCCACCAGGATTCATTAAAATGTATGCTGCGACACCGCCGACTACGATGACTACGACTAATACTGCAACTAAAATATACATTGTATTTTTATTCATCAAATCACCGATTTTCAGCTTTTATTTTTGGATTGAATCTGCATATAAGTTTTTCCAACCTATCAATCCCCGAAAAAAGCCTCAAGGACTTTTAATCGTAAAATTATAGCGTTAATGAGCATTTGATGCATATTTTTACTTTAAAAAGAAGTAAGAACCGAAATTTACTGTACGTTGCAAAAATAACCCTCTAAATCGAAACATCAAAATTCGAGTTCAGCGCCCCAAATAAGCTGGCAAAGGCAGACTTTAATAAACCTTAAACAGAAACTGCTCAATACAAGACAACTATGATGTCAAGAAAAAAATTACTTGTTTACCTAGCAATCAGTCTCCTTGTCGGGTTAGCAGTAGGAAGATATTTGCCTTCGACATCACAGTCTGAGGCTCCACAAGAAAAACAGCATTATCCACTTTATGAAGAAATTTACCAAATAAAAGACCGTTTACTAATCAACATAACAGACCCAGCTTTTCCGTCAACCGGCGTAAGAGAATGCATCTGGTATGAGTTGCGTGAAGAAGACAGCGGCGACTATTTCCAGACTACTGTTAATTTCTGGGTGTTCCAAGATGGGCAGGGTGAGCATGGGGATGTAGAAGCGTTTGTAGAAATCTACAACGTGCCCGACCGCACTGACAGGTTTGTCATCGAAATCACGCGAAACTGCTGGTTCGAGTTAACCGCTTCCTACATGGGCGAGCCTTTTGTGGTTTTTCCAACAATCACAGAAAACGTGTTAAGCCTTGGATACATGACGTATGAAGTTCAGCTTGAAGTTTGATAATTCAATGCGATGGAAATCTCTTATATCAATAACTAGCCTATTATGAACGAGACCATTTATGCAGGGAAAAGTCGCTCTAACACTTGGCTTAGCCGTCTTGATAGTTTGCTCCATCTGCATTTTACCCGCTAAGGCTTCCTCATCAAACGCTTGGAGCACTAAGGCGCCGATGCAAGTTGCCCGAGCCAGCCTTGGAGCCGCAGTTGTAGACGGCAAAATTTACGCTATCGGCGGAGTCATTGACCCTCCAAGCTGGGTTGTATGCACCAACATCAATGAGCAGTATGACCCAGCAATTGACCAGTGGGTTTTCAAAACCTCCATGCCAACGCCGAGAGCCAGTTTTGGCATAGCAGTAGTCGACAGCAAAATTTACTGCGTCGGCGGAACAACAGGTTTACGCGACGGGCAATACGTGGCTTCCGTAGTAAACGAGGTTTATGATTCAGCCACGGACACTTGGAGCACAAAAACAGCCATGCCCACGCCAAGACTCGGCGTTAGCGCCAGCGTGGTAAACGGCAAAATTTACGTTGTCGGCGGCAACTCAAACGCCACTGAAGTCTACGACCCAGCGACTGACACTTGGACAACTAAAGCGGCAATGCCTACTGCACCGGGTTTACGGCTGATTTGGAGCTGCACCTCAGCGGTCGTGAATGGCAAAATACACGTGTTTGGCGCTTTCCCCTACTCATGCTCACACCAAGTCTACGATCCAGCAACTGACAGTTGGAGCATTGGTGAACCGCTGGTTTTAGGGTATTATCTGGCTGCTGCAAGTCCAGTTTCCGCGGCAGGTCGGGTTCACGTTTTTGGCGTTGACAGCACATGGTGGGATCTTGGACCGCCCAGCTTTACAAGTGCCACCTACGCTTTAGGAAACTGGCGTGTTTGCTCTTTGATGCCAACGCCAAGGGTTAACGTTGCAGTTGCGGTTGTCGACGACCGGGTGTATGTTTTAGGCGGCTCAGTGGTCATGATCGAGAACAATGCGCACCCCACCGCGTTGAACGAGCAGTATAACCCAACTCTGGAGCAACCAGCAGATGCACAGGCTCCTCAAATCCATGTTCTTTCTCCCAAAACAGGCGCTTACTCTCCAGAGGTGCAGGTGGATTTTACAGTAAACAAGCCGATAGTGATGGTTAAGTTTGGCGTTGACTCAGAAAAACTCGTAGTTGCCAACGGAAACTCCACATTGACGCTTCAACCGGGCAGTCACAACTTAACTGTTTATGCAGTCGACGTTCACGGCAATGTTGGCAGTTCGCAAACTGTCGTCTTCACAGTTAAGCAGAGCCAACCTGTACCGTCTGAATTAATCCTTGCTGTAGCTTTAATCTCGGCGGTTCTTGCTGCTTTAGCATTTGCCACGTCAAAGTGGCAAAAACGTAAGCTGGCGAAGGCTTGAGTGTTTCTTAGCGAAATTTTATAATAAACTGTTTGCCATATAGCTTCATTGAAGGCTTCTAGATGAAGACTAAAATCTGCATGATTGTTTGGCTTGTTGTGGTTTTAGTTTTGGCTGGTCCAATTTTGGCGCAGCCTGCGGTTGGGGTAAAAACTGGCGATTGGATAGAATACGAAGTGACCTATACGGGGAATGTTTTGCCTGACCACCAAGTAAAAGCTGCACGGATGGAAGTAACCGATGTTTCTGGACCGCTGATTCAAGTTCGCATAGTCTCCACTTACGTTAATGACACAACGGAAACTACCGCCTCAACATTGAATTTGCAAACGGGGCAGTTAATTGATGACTTTATCGTTCCAGCAAACCTGAAATTAGGTGACCAGTTTTTGGATTCACGCGTCGGCAACATAACCATAACCGGCGTGGAGCAACGCACTTATGCGGGTGCTGCTCGAACGGTTGTTTCAGCCATTAGCTTTGATAACACTTACGTTTGGGATCAGGCTACTGGCGTCAGCGTGGAGGGCTTCTCTGAAGGGGCGGATTACACTATGCACAGCATCGCTACGGCGACTAACATTTGGCAGGCGTCAGCTTTAGACCCAGTGATTGTTTACGCGTTAATTGTTTTGGCGGCAATTATTGTTGCGGCTACAGTGGTTCTTCTTGTTATGCGTAGAAGAGGAAAAGTAAGTGCGTTGCACGAATAAATCTGACACGCTTAATGATTTGCCCTAAAATAAGGTTAAGCTTATATTAAAACTCGCTTTAAAGCAACCATAAAGGAAGCGCTTGCAAGTTGGACTACGCCATAGAAACCGACCACCTGACAAAAAACTACAATTCCCTAACAGCCGTAAACGAGCTAAGCCTTAAAGTAAAAAAGAACACTATCCACGGGTTTTTGGGTCCAAACGGCGCTGGAAAAACAACCACCATTAAAATCCTCGTCGGCTTGCTTAAGCCCACCTCTGGCTCGGCTAAAGTTTTGGGGGAAGGAGTGCATGTTGATAATGCGGATTCACGCTTGAAAATTGGTTACATGCCTGAACTGCCCAAGTTTCCCAAGCACCTTAAAGGCAGTGAGCTTTTGGACATTTACGGTCAAATGTACGGCATGACAAGTCAGGAACGCGCTGAACAAATCCCCAAACTAATTGACCTTGTCGGCTTGAAAGGCAGAGAAGGCGACTTAATTGGCAAGTATAGCAAGGGCATGCAGCAACGCATCGGCATTGCACAGGCGCTTTTGGGTGAGCCCGAACTGATTATTTTGGATGAACCAAGCATAGGTCTTGACCCAGTCGGAATGGTTGAAGTTCGCGAACTGGTTAAGGCGATTTCGAAAGAGGGAATGACTATCTTTCTTTCGTCGCACTTGCTTTTTGAAGTGGAACAAATCTGCGACAATGTAACTATTATAAATAGAGGTTCAATGTTGGCTTCAGATACCCTCCAGAACGTTTCAGGTATGCTTGCTGGGCCAGCGATGATAAAAATCGAGTTAGCTAAACTTTCAGACGCGGTTGTTTCAGCTGTTAAGAAATTGCCTTTCATCTCGGATGTCTTGCAAGCAGGGACCACGTTAAGAATTCAGCCGAAAACCCATGATGACGTGCGAGCACTGGTTTCAAAAGAGGTCACGGGCGCTGGCGGAATAATAGTTGGTATGAGTCAAAAGGCTTCAAGTCTTGAAGACGTGTTTATTCAACTTGTCAACAACGATAAAGGAGGCAAAAAACAATGAAGTTACCAAAATTTGCTCTTGGAATACACTCAAGTTGGCTTACGCGTTTCTGGGCAGTTGTCCGCTATGAAATGCTCTGGACCATCCGAAAGAAAAAGTTCATAGGCATTATAGTAATCGCGTTTGCGTTAGCTACTCTAAGTTTGGCGCTGCCTGTACTTCTAAGCTCAACAACCGAGACAGAAATTACTGAGAACGCAAATTTCGCCATTACCTTCGGTGTGGGCGGCTTTGGATTTTTCCTTTTTGCTCTTGCCATAGCTATGAACAGTATTTCAAGCGAGTTTGAAAGCGGCACCATTGTACCGCTACTTACGAAGCCAGTCTCGTGCACAATGGTTTTCTTAGGAAAACTCTTCTCTTCCTTCATAATAATACTCATCTCATACGTGATACTGTTCACCTACACAACTGTAGGTTCTATCTTCGTTTATGGACCACAAAACCACCTTGAATTAATACCCCTTGTAATGCTTGGAAATCTGATAAGCACTTTCGTTTGGATTTCAATACTTTTAGCGATGGGCTCGCTAACCAAAAACACCATTTTAACTGCATTAATTGGGCTAGGCTTGTTTTTAGCCCTCTTCATAGCGTTACCAGTTGTTTCTGTTTTCTTGGGTCCATCAGCATCCCTGAATTATTTCCCAGGAACTGGAGCAACTGGGACTTTAGCCTTGGATAACAACAGCACGTTGTCGGTAAGTGCAGGTATAGATAATATTGGAACCAACTTAGTCTACGGTTTACTTTACCCTTCTGCAAATGTAACCTTCGGCAGAATAGACTTGCAAGCAACTCAGGAAAATCCATCGGCTCTGCCAATCATGGAAATACTCTACACTGAACCAATGAGTATTGTGGCGCTAAGAGCACTTGGGATAGGGTTAGCATACACTGGAATATTCTTGTTTATAGCTTGGTTAGCGTTAAAGAAGTCACAAATACTTGAATAAGTTATGCCTTTATTGTGCCATCCATAATCTTGGCTAAGGTTACAACAAAGTTTTCTAGACGGTCACGGGTTCTGCCAATATCCGCCATAGACGTAATCGTGGTAACTGGGGTTTCCACCGCAAGCAACATTCGAGTCGTTTTTTCATCCACCACTTCCAAGTCAACTTTAAGCGTTGACGGGTAAGACATGAAGCCGCCTTTAGTTTTGATTTTCAGGTGATGCGTATCTTTGCTAGTTTCCTGTATTTTCCACTCCAACTTTTTAACTGCTTTTGGAATGTTATCCCAAAGCTTCTGCAGGGGATAGTCGACTTCAAGTTTTTCTTTTTCTTCGCGGAGATAAGCCATTTTTCTTCAATAATCTTTCCAGATGCTAATACTTAACTTTTCGTTGACCACTCAAGTTTACGTAGGTATGCCATATCCGCCTGTTGGGGAATCCTGAAAAATCTGGATGTGCGGTGGATAGAAGGTGAATACCGCAAATAACACCGCTAAAAGAGCAAAAAAGAACAGAGACACCCAAGCGAGCTTCTGTGACAACGAATGATAAGTTAACAGTTTATAACTTAACAGTTGCCCAACGATTACCGCGATAACAAACGAGCCAATATCAACAGCCAGCAGGCTTTCACCAGCGAGCGCTGTATAAGAGTAAAAAATCGATGGAATAACCGCCACCATAACATAAACGCCAACCGTTTTAGCGAAAACAAAATTGTTAGCCACCCTCTTTAGAGGCACATATTCTATCAACGCAAACAGCAGAGCAGGCCAAAACGCCAGTTTAAGATGTTCCCAAACGCTTTCGTTAACCGCAGAAAACACGCCCACGATGGGTTGATTGCCTGACCATTCAAAAGTGAAGTGTAAAACGCTCCCCAAAAGCAAAATGAAAACTATGCCTGCTAACTCATAGCTCAGCACTTTACGATTCATCGATAAACAACTCTTCGTTTGCCGCGCAGTATGTAAAACGCTATTGCCAAAGCTAACGCGATGAAGATGATGAGTATTGCAATTTGAGCTGTTACTACAATATTGGGGGCGGCTCCTTCTTTAACAGCGATTCCCACTAAAGCCCAAACCACCACAAGGCTGTAGGCTACGTCTTTTCTTGTAGCAATAACAAGCAACGTGATAATTAGTGCAACAACTAAAACAATGATTGTCCATGTTTCCGCGCTTATGCCAAAACCATCCCAACCAACTGACACCAGTGCGGCTGCGATGTTGGCTATGGTTGCGATGGTTATCCAGCCAAGATAGACGCTGAAGGGCAAGTGGACACAGATTTTCTCGATTATCGGCGAGTTTGAGCGTCCAATGTTTAAGCGTAAATAGATAGTAATCAGTGTTGCCAGAAGTGCAAGCATGGCTGCGACTGAGATTGTGATGTAGTCGTATTGCCAAAGAAGTAGCCAGACGATGTTAAAGAGGCTGCTTAGGATGAAGAGGGCGCCTATTTGTTTTTGGTAGGGTTTAGTTTTCTGGTTTGGCAAGGCTTGGTAGATTACAAAGATTGCAAGTAAAACGTAGATTATGCTCCATATACTAAAGACGTAGCCAGGCGGCGTTATTAGCGTGGGGTAAGCGTCAGAGACTTCGCTGGTAGTTCTGTTGTTGAAAAAAGTAGTGGTTGATAACCCATTAACTATTAAGGTGACTATAAACGCGGCAATGTTTCCCGCTCGAATCAGATTGAGGGTAAAATTTGCCAAGGAAAAAACCACTAGATTCTTCTCTTTTCTTACTATTTAAACTTAATTTTTAGCTCAAATTTGTTTTCTCCCTGAATTTGGCAAGCTTTAAAATTACTCAATACAATATCTTTTGATTAACTAACGGTGTTTATTGTTGGGCATTGAAAACCTTAACTTAATTTTTAACCCCCAACGTATCGCCGTTATTGGGGCAAGCGAAAAAGAAGGCTCTTTGGGCGCAAAAATTTTACGCAACTTAGTCGGCGTTGGCTACAAAGGCATGGTTTTTCCAGTTAACCCGTTTAGGCATTCAGTGCAGGGAATAATGGCGTATCCAACAGTAAACAAGATTCCTAAAAAGATTGATTTAGCAATCATCGCTACTCCTGCACATACGGTTCCTCAGATTATGGAAGAATGCGGTGAAGCAGGTGTTTCAGGAGTAATCATAACCTCTGCTGGTTTCAGGGAAATCGGTGAAGAAGGCGCCAAGTTAGAGCAAAAAATTCTTCAATCCCAACAAAGATACGGCATGCGCGTCATTGGTCCAAACAGCTTCGGCGTAATCAGACCAAAAATAAATCTTTATGCAACTTTTGGTGAAAAAAGAGCTATCGCAGGAAAAATCGCTTTTATCTCTCAGAGTGCGGCTTTATGCGCATCAGTTTTAGACTGGGCAATGGAGTCGCAAGTTGGCTTAAGCGCTGTAGTGTCAACAGGTTCAATGCTTGACGTAGATTTGAGTGACCTTATTGACTTCTTTGGAACAGACGCTCAAACCAAAAGCATCGTTCTGTACGTTGAATCGATAAAAAACGCAAGAAGTTTCATGAGTGCAGCCCGAAGTTTTGCCCGAACAAAACCCGTGGTTGTAGTGAGAGCTGGGCGGTTCAAGGAAAGCAGAACGCCAGCATGTTTTCACAGCGGTTTTCTAGCAGGAGAAGACGCTGTATACGATGCAGCTTTCAAGCGTGCAGGAATCGTTCGAGCTGAAACAATTAATGAACTTTTAAACTGTGCTCAAGCTTTAGCTATGCAGCCTCACCCAACAGGTCCAGATTTGGCTATAATAACTAATGCTGGTGGCCCAGGAATAATGGCGACTGATTACCTCATTGATAAAGGAGGCAAATTGTCCCAGTTAAGCAGTGAGTCTATGGAGCAACTGCGAAAGGTTTTGCCGCCTTATTGTAGTTCCGCCAACCCAATTGACCTTTTAGAGGAAGCAACTCCAGAAAGATTCAGAAATGTATTGGACATTTGT
>Ga0123335_1005459_pt1 | contig 15506 bp, 9 predicted proteins | sample BiotimSIPDNA_2_FD_89707 | JGI IMG/M metagenome (GOLD analysis project Ga0123335, IMG submission 89707) | Anaerobic biogas reactor microbial communites from Washington, USA - Biogas_R2 time_0 SIP DNA | ecosystem: Engineered > Bioreactor > Anaerobic > Unclassified | place: Washington, USA... | reverse complement strand
GCTTCTTCGTAGTACTTGTTTTCGGCCTTGTCGTAGTGGATCAGGCTGTCGCCGCGGAAGGTGATCGTTCCCTTTTCGCCGACGATTCGCACGTCATCGACAAATCCGCCTGGGATGTCGGAGAGGATGATTATCCGCCCGCAGATATTGTTTGTCAGTTCGACATGGAACATTCCGTTTGCTTCCACGTCAAGTTTTCTTGTGTGGTAGTAATTGTCGATGAATCCTTCGGCTGCGACCGGGAGTTCCCCGAGCATCCACAAGATAATGTCTTGGTAGTGTGAGCCTGAGTCGTTGATTTGACCGCCGCCGGAGAATTCCGGCATGCCTCTCCAGTTTGGTCCGCTCCAATCCTGCGCCATGTAGACAAAAAAGTTGGTGACTTTTCCGATGACTCCCTTTTGGATCATTTCGCGCGCCTTGATGTACTTGAGTTCATAGTGGCGTTGGTAGTGGATGATTCCGACCTTCTTTTGCTTGTCGCAGAGCCTTGTGATTTCCAAGGCGTTTTTCGCTCCGCAGACCATCGGCTTTTCGATGATGACGTGCTTTCCTTTTTGGAGAGCGTACTTGACATGGTCGTAGTGCGGGATGTGGGGGGTGAAGATGCCGACTGCATCGAGTTCGTTTTCATCGATGAGTTTTTTGTAGTCTTCCGGTCCTGTGTATCTGACGAAGTCATCGTATCCGATGACCTTGGCCAGGTTGTCGAGTCTTGGGGGATTGATATCGACAGCTGCCACGACCTTGAGTCCGAGTTCATGAGCTGCGAGCTGGCGAATGCGGTCTGTGCCTGCGCCACCACAACCGATGGCACCAAAACGAATCGGGGCGGAATTAGCCATTTTGCATTGTACTCCTAATTGTGACCTTTGACCAGTTTTTTTGCCATACGTTATGGCAGAAATCCAATAGTTACATTATTTTAATAAGAATTTACAAGTTTGCCAATAATTACACGTTAATTTTATCTGCATTTGCGTATTTTATTTTAGATGAAGCGGAAAAGCCAAGAAATACGAGATTTAGCAAGGGGTTGTTTCAAGCGGGACGACCTACGCGGATTGTGGCCGGAGGCGTTCAACTGCGAGGTTAGTCGCCTGGTTGGTCAGGCGATGTGCGAGCGCTTGCGCGGCATCGGCAACGATCCTGTACGGATTGTGCTTGGTCGCGATGCCCGGACCGGGTCGCTGGATTTGCAGACTGCGTTTGCCCGTGGAATTGAGGCTGCGGGTGGGAGTGCGGTATCGATCGGGTTGTGTTCGACGGAGCAGGTCTATTATTCATGCGGTCGCCATCTCGAGTTGTATTCTGGTGGCGCGATGATCACGGCGTCCCACAATCCACCTACGTACAATGGGGTGAAGATGCTTCATTCTGGGGCAGTTCCCTTCTCGCCCGAGGATTTGAGTTGGATACGTGAGCGCGTCTTGGAGTTGCTGGAACCGTTGGAGGATGTCAGTACGGGGGATCAGTTTGCGTCTCACATGCTGTCGTTGGCCGGGGCGGAGGGCTTTACCGTGCCTGCGGATGGGGTGAAGGTTGTTGTCTTGTGCGGGCATGGGGTTGGCGGCGTTGCGTACGCTCCGATCGATCATCGGTTGTGTCAGTTGGGGATTGAGTCGATCGTCCTTGAGGGCGAACCTGACGGTAGTTTCCCGCATGGGGTTCCGAATCCTTTGTTGCCTACTTTCAACAAACGACTTGGCGAGGCGGTTTTGCGGCACGGTGCGGATTTGGGAATTGGCTTTGATGGCGATGCGGATCGGGCTGGTTTTGTTGATCAGGAGGGTCGTGTCATTGAGGCGTCTCATATTTTGGCTCTTGTTGCTGGCAGGAAGTTGTCCACCAGTGTAGTTTCTCGTCCTGTTGTGATGCGCAACCTATGCAGTTCCCAGTTGTTGTGTCATATTTTTGATCAGGATAGCGGGGTTGAGTTGATTGACGCTCCGGTTGGTCACGCTCAAATCAAGCGGTTGATGCGTCACGATCGGTTCAGCGACCGGGTCGTCTTTGCTGGCGAGCATTCGGGGCATTACTTCCATCCTGACTTTTACTCTTCGGATTCCGGGATCTTGACTGCATTGCATATGCTTGGATTGGTTTGCGAGTTGAAGTCGTCCGGGAGCAGCTTGTTTGAGGCGCTGTCGGATTGGCGCGAACGCTATCATTGGAGCGGGGAGCTGAATTTTGACATGCCTGATCGTGCTTCGTTGTTGGCTGCGATGAAGACGATATGCGGTCGCTATGAAGGCGCGATGGCGCGTGACGAGATAAGGATCGATCCGGAGTTGGGTTTGCTCCGTTGCCTTCGTTCGGTTTCGGGTAGCGAGTACGAACCAGGTTCGATGGCTGCCCCGGATCTGAAGCTGGTCTCTGAAGACGGGGCGAGTGGATGGTGGTTTGTCCTTCGTCCGTCGGGGAACGAGCCGAAGTTGCGTTTGAACGTGGAGACTTGGGGTGACGGAGTGTCGCTGGAGAAACGGACCCAGAAGTTGGTTTCGGAGTTGCTTGAATTGGGCGCAATACCTAGCTAAAAGGGTTTTGTACATAAGAACGAAAGGAGATGTACAATGAATGCATTGGTGATGGCGAGCTTGATTTGGCTTGGAGACATTGAGACGAAAGCGGATACATATTGGCGTTTCCGCCGCGAGTTCGATGTGGAAAAGCTCAGGAAGGAAATGGTGATCTTGGAACTGGCATGTGCAGGCGACTATGAAGTCTACCTGAACGGAGTGCGGGTGCCGATGACGCAATTCCCGGATTTCCCGGACAAGAAGTCCTATGCATCCAAGGATGTGACCAAGTATTTGCGCGAGGGACGCAATTGCCTGGCGGTGTCAGTCCATCATATTGGACGAAGCTTTTTCACTCATTATGCCTGCGATCCGGGCTTGATGGCGTCAATGTGGTATGATCGGACGCATTTGCTGGTCAGTGACAAGACGTGGAAGGGTAGCCAGGATCCCTGCTACACACAGGGAAAAGGCAACTTGCTGACGGTTCAGCTTGGATTTACGTTTGAGTATGATGCCCGCAAGGAAGACGACTGGAAATTGGTTGGATACGATGATTCGAAGTGGGCAAATACGATTGAGTTGTCTCGTCCGACGGCGTCGGGGCACTGGGCGCGCCTGGAGCCTCGGCCAATCAAGGACTTGATGGAGACTGACGCCGGCGGCGTAAAGATGGTCTGGCAAGGCTGGCGAACGATGATTGACGGTGTTCCGTTCAATGGGTTCAGGTTCCTCCAAGATGCCTTTGAACCTCCCAGCAGTTACAAAGGTGAAGCGGCCCGTCGCAAGCCGATCTTGTACCCTGGCGGCGAAGTTTGGCGTTTCAAGCGTCCGTCGCAGGCGGGAATGGGGTTGAGTTGCATCTTGGATGTTGGCAAGGAATCGACGGGGTACGTGGAGATTGACGTTGAGGCGCCTGCGGGGACGTTGATCGAGCTTCATCATGGCGAGCATTTGGAAGATGGTCAGGTTCGATCGATCATTGGCAGCCGCTCTTTCATTGACAAGTACACCTGCCGTGAGGGGCGCAATCGGTTTGCGTATGCGCTGCGTCGCTATGGCGGTCGCTATTTGCAGTTGGTTTTCAAGGATTACGGCGATGTTCTCCCTGGTCTTCGCTATGCAGGCTGGAACAATGTGACGTATCCTCTTCCGGAGGCGAGCGAGTTTGTGACCGAGGATCGTCTGTTGACCCGCGTTCGCGAGATGGCGCTCAACACGTTGGTTTGCTGCATGCACGACCACTACGAGGATTGTCCTTGGCGCGAACAATCGTTGTACGCGTACGATTCGCGGAACCAGATGTTGTATGGATACTATATTTGGGGGAACTACGCATTTGCGCAGGCGTCGCTGGAATTGCTTGGGCGTTCGTACTTGGGCAATGGTTACCTGGAGATTTGTGCCCCTGCCCAATCGAGCATCACAATTCCGTCATTCACGCTGGTATGGATTCCGATGCTCTACGAGCACTACATGTTCTCCGGAACGCTGGAGCAATACAAGCGCCAGGCGGATGTCGTTGACAAGATCTTGACGACGGCGTTGTCAAGGAAATCCAGCGTGCCTGGGTTATATGAGCCGGGAAACACGCCTGACATCTGGAATTTCTACGAATGGATTGGTCAATTGAGCAGGTCGCCGGAGTTTCCAGACTCCCTGTACAATATCTATCTGTACGAATCGCTGGGCGCAGGGGCGGAATTGGCAGAAGCCAATGGGCAGGCAGAAAAGGCCGAGCAATGGAGGGCAGCCAGAGATGAGCTGGGATCCGCCATCGAAAAGACGTTCTGGGACGAGAAGGCATCGTGCTACGGCTTCCTGATGCCAGAAAAGCATCCTGACCAGGCGCACTACGAGCATGTCCAGGCAGTGATGCTCTTCAACGAGCTGGTGCCTGAACGGAAACACGCCCAGTTCTTTAAGGTCTTGATGTCAAATACCTTGGTTCCAACAACCTACAGTTCCTTGCCGTACTTGGTTCGCGCCATGATGAAGTACAGCCGCGAAACAAGGACCTTCGTGGATGAACGCCTAAGAAAGGAATTCGACCATTGGGCGCTGGAAGGATTCACCTCGTTGCCGGAAACTCCCGCAGGACCAGATGACTTCAGCTGGGCAGGATCCTGCTGCCACGGATGGAGCGCCATCCCCGCATACTTTGCCAATGCAATTACCCTGGGAATCAGACCCCTGAAGCCGGGATTCGAAAAGTTCGAGGTCAAGCCATATCCAGGCATTTTGAAGCAAGCCTCAGGAAGTGTTCCGACCCCGTACGGACCGATCCACGTCGAATGGAAAAATCTCGTCGATGGTCTTCATGTTTGCGTTTCGCATCCGAAGGCGACCCGTCCGATGGTCAGGAATTTCCGTGAATTTTCAATGGCCAACATCGAATACATTAGCTATTAGCAGACCTTGGGAAAGGAGGCAGCCTGGTGTACAAGCTATGTTTTTTCGTGCCGGTCACTGACACGGATCGCGTGCTGTCGGCGGTATTTGCCGCAGGCGGCGGGCGCATAGGGAATTACGATTGCTGCGCGTGGCGCGTGCGCGGGGTTGGTCAATTTCGTCCCTTGCCCGGGAGTCGTCCTGCACAAGGCGAGTGTGGTCGAATTGAGCGTGTTGATGAGGAGAAAGTTGAGTTGGTATGTTCGGATACAAGTCTTGCGGCTGTGTTGGCGGCATTGAAGTCGTCGCATCCGTATGAGACTCCCGCGTACGAGTATTGGCAAGTGAACGAAGGTGGTTTGTGATGGGCAACAAAGAGCGGATGCGTGGGATTGAATCAGTTGCGAGCCGTTGTGTACCTGTACCTAATGGTGTGGTGCCGGCGTCTTTGGATCATTATGGCGAAGACGTATTCGGGGGGGCTGCGATTCGCGAGCATTTGAGCGCTGAGACTGCAAAGAAGCTGTTGGCGACGATTGCCGGAGGGGCTTCCTTCGAGCCTTCCATCGCCGATGAGGTCGCCCAGGCGATGAAGGAATGGGCGGTTTCCAGAGGAGCTACCCACTTCACACATTGGTTCCAACCGATGACAGGCGGGACTGCCGAAAAACACGACGCATTCCTGGAACGCTATGGACGAGACCAGGCAATCATGCGGTTTTCAGGCAAGAACCTGATTATGAGCGAGCCCGATGCGTCGAGCTTCCCGTCCGGTGGTTTGCGATGCACGTTTGAGGCGAGAGGATATACGGCATGGGATCCTACGAGTCCAGCATTCATCAAGAGGCATTCCAATGGGGCGACGCTGTGCATCCCGACCGTTTTCTGCTCCTATACAGGCGAGATTTTGGACAAGAAGACGCCTGTCCTGCGTTCATTGCAGGCGCTGGGGAATGCGGTTGGGCGGCTGATGAAATGCTTCAACCAGGGGGGTGCCCAAACACAGGTGACCGTGGGCATCGAGCAGGAGTACTTTTTGATTGACAAGCGTTTTTATTTGCAACGTCCTGATCTGGTTCAGACTGGACGCACATTGTTTGGCGCGCCTCCGCCGAAGCACCAGCAGCTGGAGGACCACTTTTTTGGTTCGATCAAGCCGCGCGTGTTGTCGTTCATGACAGAAGTCGAGCATGAATTGTGGGCATTGGGAATACCGGCGAAGACTCGCCACAACGAAGTGGCGCCTGCCCAATTCGAGTTGGCGCCGATTTATGAAGACCAGAATTTGTCCATTGACCACAATATGCTTGTGATGGAAGTATTGCGTCAGGTGGCCGATCGCAACGGGCTTGTTTGCCTGCTTCACGAGAAGCCCTTTGCTGGGGTGAATGGTTCAGGAAAGCATAACAACTGGGCCGTGTCGTATGGAGGAAAGAATTTGCTTGATCCAGGCGAGACTCCGGGTGAAAATGCAATATTCCTGACCTTGCTGACGGCGATAATCCGTGCGGTTGACAAGCATAGCGATCTTTTGAGCACGACGACTGCATTTGCGGGAAACGATCATCGCCTCGGCTCCAACGAGGCGCCGCCTGCAATCATCTCGATCTTCCTTGGTGATCAGTTGACCGAGATTCTTGACCGGGTGGGATCGGGCGTCGTCATGGGAACGAAGAAGCCGGCGAAGATGAGGATTGGCGTCGATGCATTGCCGATATTGCCTCGTGATGCGACGGATCGCAACAGGACGAGTCCCTTTGCTTTTACGGGGAACAAGTTCGAGTTTCGCGCGCCTGGCTCCAGCCAGTCTTGCGCCGAAGTCAATATGATGCTAAATACGATTGTGGCTGAATCATTGGACTTTTTCGCTGCCCGCCTAGAGCCTTTGGCAGGCTCTGAAGACTTCAATTCGAAGCTTCAGGAGGTTTTGCGGGACAGCCTGGCAAAGCATCGCAAGATTATCTTCAATGGGGACAACTACAGTCAGGAATGGGTGCAGGAGGCGAAGCGTCGCGGCTTGCCGAATCTGAGCAACACCTTGTCTGCGATTGCTCCGCTTAAGAATCAAGCGAACCAGAAGTTGCTCGAGTCGTATGGTGTTCTCTCGCGTGCGGAATTGGAGTCGAGGTACGAGGTATTCCATGAGGTTTACCATCGGAAGATCAGGATTGAAGGTGAGATCGGTCTTGAGATTGCTCGTAGCATGATAGCTCCTGCTGTCGAGGGCCAGTATGGTCAGGTTGTATCTGCGTTGTCAACGGCGAAATCCTGTGGTGTTGAATCAGGTCAGGCTGGATTGCGTCGTATTGCGGAGACCTTGGGGGGGCGTTTGGATCAATTGGTTTTGGCGTCGGACAAGTTGGAGTCCGCCCTTGATGATGGCGAGCCTGGCGGGATCATCGCGGCTTTGGCAGGTTTGCGCGTTGTCGTCGATGGGCTTGAAAGCCTGGTTGACGATTCGCGTTGGCCGCTTCCCAAGTACCGTGAAATGCTGTTTGTGTACTAGGGAGCCGTTCAAATATTAAGAACCCAGGGTGGCGGACGCTTCGCGTGCTTGCCCTGGGTTGGCATATCACGCCCCTTCGGGGCTTGGAATGTTAACGGGGGATATGAAAAATTGTGAAATTGGAATTGTGGATTAGTGATTCGCTTCTTTGTATGCAGGCTTGAGTCAGAAGATCAGGTCTGCGACGACTGGGAAGTGGTCTGAGGGGTAATGCTTTTCTTCGTCTGCATCGTTATAGACAAAGAGTGCTTTGACCTTGACGTTGTTTTTGAGGTAGATGTAGTCGATTGGACCTGGATGTGTCGGGCTGACTCCGGTTTCTCTGTATGTGAAGGCATTGTATGTGTAGTCCGGTCCGACTTTTGGTGTCATGGTGATGTCTTCTGCCGCCTTAAGGTATTGGCCTGCGATTTCAAGGACTTTATTGCCTGGGAAGACGTTGAAGTCGCCAGTAAGGATGACGGGTTCGTCTTTGGTGACAGCCTTCATGGTATCGATGATCAGCTTCATGCCATTGACCTGGGCGTCTTTTGAGACGTGGTCAAGGTGTGTGTTGAAGTGTGTGAATTGCACGTTTGTTTCAAGATCTTTGAATTTCGCCCATGTGCAGATTCTGGTGCATGCTGTATTCCAGGATTTCGACCCTGGGACCTTGGGAGTTTCCGAGAGCCAGAACGTATCTGTTTCTAGGACTTGGAATCTATTTTTCCTGAAGATAATGCAAGAGAATTCGCCTGATTCGATGCCGTCTTCTCGTGCTTTTCCGACGAAGTCCCAAGATTTGTCAGTCAGTATTCCGTCGATTTGTCGTTTTGTTGCTTCTTGCAATCCTGCGATATGGATATTGTACTTATTCAGGAGGTTGATGACCTTTGGCTGCCGTGCTTCCCAGTTGTCTGGCGCCTTGTCGCAGGGGACTCTGACATTATACGTGGCGAGCCTAAGGATTGAAGAGTTGCTTTTTGTCATTTTAGGTTCCTGTTTTGTTAGGTTGGATGGGAATGGGTAAGTTTTAAAATAATAATCTACATCTGAGTTTGAGAAATGCACGGGAATTGATAGTGATTCGGTTCTGATGAAAAGTAGTATTCGCCATTGCTTTTTATAGAAAATGGGTTATTTTTTTTAATTCGATTCAAAGTAGTATTTCGAGATAAAAAGTATGTCAAAAAGATCAGGAGTTGAAGCGATGAAGAAATTGATGTTGCTTTTGTGTCTTTCGGGTTTTACTTGTCTTGCCCAGGATACATACATGGGCGATTACCGTGGTACGTTGCGTGATGCAGATGGAGCTGAATCGGAGCTGTGTGCCCAGGTATGGGCGACTGGGAAGGGAGGGTACCAGGCGATTTTCAAGAAGACGTTGTATCAGGTGCCCGCTGCGAAGGAGCTGTTGAAGTTGGATGGGACCTTGCAGGGCGAGGCAGTTGTTTTCCCACAGGGTGGCGCGACCTTGGCGAAGGGCGTTTTTTCAGGCAAGATTCCATTGGGTGAGATCAAGCTGAAGTCATTTGAGCTTAAGTCGCCGACATTGGGCTTGGCGCCGCCTGCTGGCGCGACGGTCTTGGTTGGTCCTGGCCTCCGCTTGTCCCAATGGCGGAACAGTTCACGTGCCGGCGGGATCGTTGACCTGAACAAGCAGTTGTCGAAGACCGCGAATTGCGTTGGCTACATGCGGAATACGATCGTCAGCGACCGAGCCCAGCAGGCGATCTTGTACACGGGTTCCGACGATGGATTGATCGTATTCTTGAATGGCGAGAAGGTTTACGAGAAGAACGTGCCGCGTTCATTGACAACTGACAACGACAAGATTCCGGTTTCATTGCGTGCAGGCGAGAATGTATTGTTGTTGAAGGTAACCCAAGGCGGTGGGGACTGGGCTGCCCACGCTCGTTTGGTTGATGCGAACAATAATCCTTTGGCTGGAGTCACGTACAAACTCCATCCTGCCGGGACGCCGATGGACAAGCTCGGTTCGATTATGAGCTGGGAGTTGTCAGGACCATATACTCAAGAAGGCAAGAGCGGCATGGCGCTGGGGGACGTCGCCTTTGCACCCGAGTCCGGCGGCGATGCCACGTGGAAGCGCTTTGACGGCAGCCAGACTGGCGGTGAGCGTTGGAATGTCTTGGACGATGGCGGCGTGATCGAGATGCGTCGCGGCGGCGGCAGCATTGTTTCAGGGCCGGAATTCGGCTCGTGCCAGTTGCATGTCGAGTTCAAGACGTCATACATGCCTGAAGCACGTGGCCAGGGTCGTTGCAACAGCGGTGTTTATGTTCAGGGCAGGTACGAGATTCAGGTATTGGACAGCTATGCCTTGGAGGGGCGCGACAACGAGTGCGGGGGGATTTACCAACTCGGTCGTCCCTTGGTCAACATGTGCCTGCCTCCTGAGCGTTGGCAGACCTATGACATCGATTATACCGCTGCGTCCTTTGACGCCGAGGGGAACAAGACGTCTGACGCTGTGATTACGGTTCGCCACAATGGCGTTGTGATTCACGACAACTTGAAGCTTCGCGTGACGCCTGGCGGCTTGGGTGGCAAGGATGTTGCGAAGGGACCGTTGATGTTCCAGGATCATGGCAATGTCCTTTGGTTCAGGAACGTTTGGTTTTTGGAAAAATAATCGTCTTTCAATAAGGGAGTGACAGGACAATGCATATATGCGTACTGCTGGCTTTGGCTGCATTGGGTGTTCAGGGAGCGACGTATTACGTTGATTCGGCAGGTGGTTCGGACAGCAATGACGGCTTGTCGCCTGAACGTGCTTGGGCGAGTGTCGGTCGCGTCAATCGCACCAAGTTGGTTGGGGGCGACAGCGTATTGTTCAAGCGTGGCGGATTATGGCGCGAGGCATTGGCTGGTCAAAGCGGCGAGGAAGGAAAGCCGATTCTTTTTAGTTCCTATGGCGAGGGTGCATTGCCCTTGATCCAGCCGTCGAAACCGGTTTCTGATCCTGCGTTATGGGAAGAGGTATCTCCTGGGTTATGGCGTACGAAGAAGGCGACTTGGAAGGGTACGGCTCCTGCTAGTTTTTCGGTTGGCGATTGGTGGCTTCACTCCGAGGCCGGCGCGAAGGCAACGCTTGATCGTCAAGCGGATGCGAATGGCGTTGTGACGAATCGCATTGCAGTTCAGGCGATTAGCCAGGGGCGCGCTGGGAATCACATACAATTATGGGGGCCTGGTGCGCCGGACTTCAAGGATGGGATGGTGGTTCGTCTTCGTGCGCGGAGCAAGCGTCCGTACACATTTGCGCGAATTTGCCTTATGGACAACCATTCCCCATGGACTGTATTTGCCAATTCCCAGATACCTGAAAAGATTGAAAACGAATGGAAGGAAATCGACTTGCGTTTTGTAAATCAAGGCAAGAGCATACCCGATACTGCCCGGATCAATATTTATCTTGGTGGCAACGTTGAGGTTGGCGACGAGATCGAGTTCCAGGTATTGGGTGCCGAGCTAGGCGAGTTGCAGGGTGGCGTTCCGCTACCGGTTGATGTTGGAAACATTATCTTCAATCACGGTGAACGTTGTGGTTGGAAGCGTTGGGAAGTATCGGATTTGAAGTCTGACTTCGAATATGTTTACGAGCGCACCGAACAATGCGTCTACCTGCGCCATAAGGGAAATCCTGGCGAACGGTGGAAGAGCATTGAGTTTGCCCAGCGGACTCACGGCGTCAGCCTCGGTTGTCACGACACGATATTCGATGGATTGGCGATACGCTATGTAGGTTCCCACGGCTTCGGTGGCGGTGGAACGGCTCGAGTGACGATTCGGAACTGCGAGATATCCTACATTGGCGGCGCCCATCAATTTACTCGGACGACGGCGAAAGGCCCCGCCCACGTGCGCTTTGGGAACGGGATTGAGTTTTGGGGCAATGCGCGGGATTGCCTCGTCGAGAACAATCGGGTTTGGGAGATCTACGACGCGGCGTTGACGAATCAGGGCAGGGGTGACGGCAAGCGCCAGATGTCAACTCAAATGAACATTACCTACAGGAACAATGTGATTTGGAATTCGGAATTTTCCTTTGAGTACTGGAATGCACCGGTGAATGAAATCACGAAGAATATCCGTTTTGTTCACAACACATGCGTTGATGCAGGCAAGGGCTGGGCACATGCCCAACGCCCGGATCCGAACGGGGCGCATCTGATGTTCTACAGCAATCGTGCGACGACCACTGATTTCGTGATAACGGACAATGTGTTCATGTCAACGACGGAGCAGGGGATGCGGATGGATTTCAACTGGTTGGAACGAAGTGCGTTGACGTTGTCTAATAACTTGTGGTGGTGCAGCGGGAAGCCGTTGTATCGTCTTGCCCGTGCAGAGTATGTCGGGGAGGACAAGTTGAGTGAGATCCAGAGCAAATACTCGCAAGAGTTGGGATCGGTGATAGGCGAGGCGAAATTTATGGACGCTTCGAAGCGTGATTATCGCCTTGCTCCTGGGAGTTTGGGTACGAAAATGGCATCTGACGGTGGATGCATAGGAGCGCGTTGAGGAAATGGGGACACAGGAAAAGCCAACCTTGAGGTCATTGGAACCGTTTGCGTACGGTTTTTTGGCCTGCAAGAGCGAAGAGATATGCCTTCGAATTGCATCAGGCATGCGTTATGCGGCGGATTTCATACCGATTTATCTTGATGACGAGGTGTGTTTTCCGAATGCGAGTTGGGGGAATGCCTTTGGCGTGACCTACACGTATGGTGGCGGAATTCAGGTCGATGTTGATTGCCTTAACCGCAAGGCCGCGGAGCATCCTGAGTTTTCCGATGAGCTGAATGGGATTCGCGATGCGATGCTGGAGTACAGCACGGGGCGCTTGATTTCGCTGACGCGAACGAGTTTAGATCACGAGTTGATGGCGAACAACACGGGGTGGGGTGGAGGTTGGGGCGGTCATTCGAATCCTGATTACGGGATGTTGTTGGAGTTGGGCACTTCTGGATTGCGTGCTCGGATTCGGATACATTCCGATGAGCACCCCGAGTCGGCGGATTGGTATGAATCGTTGCATTTAGCGCTTGATGCCTTTGATGTCGTGGCCCGCCGTGCATCCTTGTTGTGCTTGCTTCGCTCTCGTCGCGTGGGAGGCGAACTGTCGAAATTGTACCAACGGATGTCACAAGCATTCAAGCGTGTCCCGAAGAAGCCCGCGGATGATTTTCTCGAAGGATTGTGTTGCTTCTACTTGGCATATACATTTGACGGCAACGACTCGCCGGGGCGATTTGACCAGTACATGTTCGAGACCTGGCGCGATTGTGATTTGGATGAGGGACGAGAGTACCTGGAGCGGATCTGGATAGGTTTCCATAAGATGCGCTCCTGGAATTTGTGCCTGGGAGGAACCGACGAGAATTGGGCAGACATGAGCAACACGTTGACCTACGTGATATTGGATATTGCACGCAAGTATCGCTTCAACACTCCAAACATCACGTTGCGTTGCCATCGTGACATGCCGGATTCATTGCGAGAGAAAGTATGGTTGACCTTGTGCAGCGGCATAGGCATGCCTGCGCTGTACAACGACGAGGTCGTGTGCCCTGCGCTGGAGGCGTTGAGGATTCCTCCGGAAGATGCCCATGACTATTGCATGAACGGATGCAACCAGATAGACATCCAGGGCAAGTCGCACATGGGACTTGAAGATGGCGAGATTTCTGTCGCGAAGTGCCTGGAATATGCATTGTTTGACGGAGTTTGCCTGCACACCGGGAAACAGCTTGCTCCCCGTACGGGAGACGCTCGGAAATTCAGCACTTTCGAGGAGTTGATGGATGCGTACAAGCAACAGTTGGATTGGGCGGTTGACTGGGTTGTCAGGCTTGCCAACGAATCCCAGAGGATCTACGGAGAGTACGCCCCAAATCCTTGGCGGTCGAACTTGATCCAGGGCTGCGTTGAAAAGGGACGTGACTACAAGCGCGGCGGACCTTGGTACAATCACGGCCAGATCTTGACTGAAGGCTTGGCTGATGCCGTCGATTCCCTGGCGGCGATTCGTCATTTTGTGTACGAAACTGGCGAGTTGACGATGGGCGAGTTGCTCGATGCCCTGCGTGAGGACTTCCGGGATCGAGAGGAACTTAGGCTGAAGTTGCGAAACTACGAAGGCAAGTTCGGCAATGATATCGAGGAAGTGGATGCGCTGGCGAAGGAGATCATCGACCATCATTACCACGATATGTTGATGCATCGTACCTGGAGGGATTCCGAAAATGGATTATACGGAGGTGGCTTGAGCACATTCAACAGAACTGCAAAGTATGGCTCGACCCTTGGCGCGACGGCGTCCGGAAGGCATGCCGGAGATCCAAACTTGGCCGATAGCATTGGCGCAGTGCCAGGATTTGATCGTAATGGACCGACGTCCGCCGTCAAGTCCGCCTTGGCATACGACCATACGTTGGCGAAGAGCGGATTTGTGTTTCAGATGAAGTTCGCGAAGACGATATTTGCGTCACCTGAAGGGAAGTCAAGCTTTTTTGCGCTTTGGGATGCGTTTTTCAAGGGCGGCGGCCAGCAATTGACTGTCAACGTGCTTGATAGCGAAGCGTTGCGCGAGGCACAGCTGCATCCCGAGTTGCATCGTGACTTGATTGTTCGAGTCGGTGGCTACAGCGCCTATTTTGTTGACCTGCCTAAGGATTTGCAGGACAACATCATATCGCGGACGATGTTTTGAGTTTGAGGGACAAGCTGAATGGATGAATCCGAAAGCAAAAGTAAAGTGCTTGCGCATGGGGGGGTGACGTCTGTTGTACGCATTGACGACTCCCGGGTCATATTGCCTGCAGGCCGTGAGATAAGCTCGGATTTGGTCGCGCAGGAATTGCTGGTGAAGCAAATCATGCCATCGGACGTAAGCGGTGAGGTTTTGAAGTTGCTTCAGAGCGAAAAGTCGGGCATGAGTCGGCTTCAGGTCTTGCTCACGGTGTCCCTTTTGATTCTTGTAGGCTGGTTTGCATGGTATTTTTTCCCGTTTCAGAAGGTAGCCAAGCCGATTGATGATGGCGGGATTGAGATTGTAAAAGAAGATCCAGTTCGCGGCGATCCACTGAAGGTCTTGGCGGTTACGGCTGAAAGACTGTACAAGGAAAGGAAATACAAGGCATGCTCGGATGCCTTGTTGCCAAAGTTGCAGGAGCTGTTGGCGGGGGTTCAAGAGGGGAAGGAAGGGTATAATCGGATGTTGTGGGTCTTTTGCGACTGTGCCCGCTTGGGATCCGTGAGCAGGGAGAGCTTGAATTGGGCGAAGCAAGTGTCAATCCAAATGTCCAAGAGTCGTGGCGACGATGAAGAGTGGGAGTTTATGACCATCGACTTGTGTGCGGACGAATACCTTAAGTACAATTCCTTGCATGAGAAGATTTGCAATGGCGCCGTGAGAGACAATGTGTCTTATCACCTAGAACAAGTGAAAGGGAATATTGTTCGTTTGAAGACGCTGCGTGACAAGCTGGAGCTTCGGCTTAAACGTATCGGCGGCGATGAGTACCTTGAGAAGCAGTTGGTTGCTTGTGAACATTCCTTGGCTCGTCTCTATGTGTCCCGTTGGATGCTGGAAGGCGGTCGAGGCAGGGCGAAATTTCCCGACGACAGCTTGGAGAAGCCCGGCGTATGGAGTCGCGAAGAAGCCTTGAGGATAGCGAAGAAGTATCCAAGCCAGAAAGAGTTTTTGGAGATTCGCTGTTTCATAGCGTTGACGATGCTTAACCAGTCAAAGATGATGAATCGCTATTACTGGAATGGGGAAACTTATTGGTCGAACGACGCCTTGAGGAATGAGTTTTCCGAGGTAGATGGAAAGTTGCAAAAGGCGGCGATGCGATGAAAGCAATAGTCAAGCGTCTAGCTCAAACCGGGTGGACTTGGTTGTCGGTTCCTTCTGAGAAGGCATCTGGAATCACTGGTTTTGGCGAAGTGAAGTTCTATGTTGTCTTAATCCTGTACATCCTGTCGTTCCTGGTTTTTGCGAATGATGGATTTTTCCAGAAGCATGGCGGCTTTTCCTATCAGCAGGGGATTGTGACGTTGGTCTTGGCTTTAGTGCTGGT
>Ga0123335_1005456_pt1 | contig 15516 bp, 10 predicted proteins | sample BiotimSIPDNA_2_FD_89707 | JGI IMG/M metagenome (GOLD analysis project Ga0123335, IMG submission 89707) | Anaerobic biogas reactor microbial communites from Washington, USA - Biogas_R2 time_0 SIP DNA | ecosystem: Engineered > Bioreactor > Anaerobic > Unclassified | place: Washington, USA... | reverse complement strand
TCGGTCAGGCCGGGGATCAGCACGTGGCGCAGCCAGACGGGCTTGTTGATCTCCCGGAGTTTATCGGCGAACTGCAAAATCAGAGCGTTGTCCTGCCCGGTCAGGCGGCGGTGAAGCTCAGGGTCCACGGCCTTGATGTCCAGGATCACCAGATCGGTGGCATCTATCAGAGGCTTGACGACCTCGTAGCGGCAAAAGCCGGAGGTGTCCAGTGCCGTGTGGACGCCTTCCTGCTTCAATTCGCCAAACAGCCGGGTGATGAAGCGGTGCTGCAGCACCGGGTCGCCCCCGGTGGCGGTTACGCCGCCGCCGGAGTTAGCCATATAGGGCTTGAAGCGAAAGACGAATTCCTTGAGTTCATCCACCGTCCAGACACGCCCGCCTGCGCTGTCCCAGGTGTCTCTGTTATGGCAGTACTGGCAGCGCATCGGACAGCCCTGGAAGAACAGCACCACGCGAATGCCTGGGCCGTCCACGGTGCCGAAGGTCTCGATGGAGTGCAGCCTGCCTGTCAGCTTATTATCTTTTTCCAATGGTCACCCCCGGCAGTCAGGCTGTGGCGTGGATGGTGCGGTTGATCACATCCAGCTGCTGCTTGCGCGTCAGCTTGATGAAGTTGACCGCGTAGCCAGACACACGGATGGTCAGCTGCGGGTACTTCTCAGGGTGATCCATCGCGTCCAGCAGCAGATCACGGTCAAACACGTTGACATTCATATGGTGCGCCTGCTGGCCGAAGTAGCCGTCCAGCATCGCGGTCAGGTTGCGGGCACGCTCCTGGGGCTGCTTGCCAAGGGCGCGCGGCACGATGGAGAAGGTGTAGGAAATGCCGTCCTGCGCGTACTTGTAGGGCAGTTTGGCGATGGAGTTCAGCGTGGCCAGCGCGCCATGGGTATCGCGGCCGTGCATGGGGTTGGCGCCGGGGGCGAAAGGATCGCCGTGCTTGCGCCCGTCAGGGGTGTTGCCGGTCTTCTCGCCGTAGACGACGTTGGAGGTAATGGTCAGAACGGACATGGTGTGCATGGCGTTGCGGTAGGTGGGGTATTTTTGCAGCTTTTCAAGAAATTGTTTTACCAGATCACGGGCAATGCTGTCCACGCGGTCGTCATCGTTGCCGAACTTGGGAAAATCACCCGCCGTTTCAAAGTCATAGATGATGCCCTGCTCGTTCTTGATGGGGCGGACGGTGGCGTACTTGATGGCGCTGAGCGAATCGGCCACCACGCTTAAGCCCGCGATGCCGCAGGCCATGGTGCGCAGGACATCCTTGTCGTGCAGGGCCATCTCCAGCGCCTCGTAGCAGTATTTGTCGTGCATGTAGTGGATGACGTTAAGGGTGTTGATGTACAGCTTGGCCACCCAGTCCAGGATGACATCGTACTTTTCGCGCACGTCGTTGTAATCAAGCACATCGGTCTTGACCGGCTCCAGCTTGGGGGCGACCTGCGCGCCGCTGATCTCGTCCTTGCCGCCGTTGATCGCGTACAGCAGGGCCTTGGCCAGGTTGCACCTGGCGCCGAAGAACTGCATCTGCTTGCCCACCCGCATGGCGGACACGCAGCAGGCGATGGCATAGTCGTCGCCCCAGTATTCGCGCATCAGGTCGTCGTTTTCGTACTGGATGGAGCTGGTCTTGATGGACAGGTGCGCGCAGTATTCCTTAAAGGCCTGGGGAAGATTGGCGCTCCACAGCACGGTCAGGTTGGGTTCGGGCGCGGGGCCCAGGGTATCCAGCGTGTGCAGGATGCGGTAGCTGGACTTGGTCACCAGGGTGCGCCCGTCCATGCCCATGCCGCCGATGGCCTCCGTCACCCAGACGGGGTCGCCGCTGAACAGCTGGTCATACTCCGGCGTGCGCAGGAAGCGCACGATGCGCAGCTTCATCACGAAGTGGTCCATGATCTCCTGAACGTCTTCTTCCGTGATCAGACCCTGCTTCAGGTCGCGCTCAAAGTAAATATCCAGGAAGGTGGTGACGCGGCCCAGGCTCATCGCCGCGCCGTTTTGCTCCTTGATGGCGCCCAGGTAGCCAAAGTACAGCCACTGCACCGCCTCCCTGGCGTTGCCGGCCGGCCTTGCGATATCAAAGCCGTAGGTGAGGGCCATGGCCTTCAGCTCTTCCAGGGCCTTGGTCTGCTCGTTGATCTCTTCGCGGGCGCGGATGTTCTCCTCCGCGATAACGTCCATCTCAAGCCGGCGCATCTGCTCGTTTTTGTCCGCGATCAGACGGTCCGTGCCATAGAGGGCCACGCGGCGGTAATCGCCGATGATGCGGCCGCGGCCGTAGGCGTCGGGCAGGCCGGTGATGATGCCGGCCTTGCGCGCGCGGCGCATTTCCGGCGTATAGACGTCAAACACGCCGTCGTTGTGGGTCTTTCTGATGTGGCGGAAGATATCCTCCGTCTCCTTCTTGACAGGCTTGCCGTAGTGGGCGGCGGACTTGGCCGCCACGTTGATGCCGCCATAGGGCATGAAGGCGCGCTTGAGCGGCTCGTCGGTTTGCAGGCCGACGATCTGCTCCAGATCCTTGTTGATGTAGCCGGCCTTGTGGGAGGAGATGGTGGAGATGGTGTCCGCGTCCACATCCAGCACGCCGCCCTTGTCCCGCTCTTTCTGATACAGGCTTAACACCTCAGCCCACAGGGCCTGGGTGCGCTTGGTGGCGGGGGCCAGAAACTCCGCGCCGCCAAGATAAGGGCTGTAGTTGGTTTGAATGAAATCACGCACATCGATTTCGCGCGTGTAGTTACCGGGCTTAAAGGAATGCCATTGCTTGTAGTTCATGACTACTGTTCTCCGTTTCCGCGCCTCGCCTCGGCCTGTAAGCCCTGATGCCGATCATTCGGCATCGAATACATCTTCCGTCATCAATGTAAATGACTGTATCGGCCCAGTATCCGAAGCGGTTTGACAGTTAGTTTAGTTTATGGGTTAGCATAAACTAACACTTACATTGTAGTCCTCTTATCCGATAAATGCAAGATTTGACGCAGGCAGGGCATGCAGACTGATTGAATTTTCCGCTGAGTATGGTATGATTTGAGCAATAGAAAAAGAAGAATGTCCGCCTTTTAAACGGTTCAACTAACGACAAAGCGGAGACAGCGCATGAAGAGAACTCAGATTGTGGCAGTATTTATAGCGATATCCATGCTGACAGCATGTTCTGGCCCTGCAGAACCTGAGGAGGACGCGCGTCCGGAAGCTACCGTGGTCAGCATCCTGTCGTTCCCCGACCAGGACAAAGCCTATCTGAGGGCCGCGATTGATGAAGCCGATCTTGATTTTGAGGTCGAGATTATTGAAGTTCCGCAGAATCAATATGAGGACAAGGCAAAGATGATGCTGATGGCTCAAAACGCCACCGACTTGATTATGCTGGACGCGCCGAATATCGCCAGCTACGCGTCCTCAGATATGCTTGAGCCGCTGAACAAGTACTGGGAGATGGACGACTTCTCCGACTTGACCAGAGCCATGCAAACCTCGGTGCAATGGCAGGGAAAGATATGGGCGGCGCCGCTGAATGACGCGACCTGTCTGCTGTTTTACAACCGGGATATCTTTCGGGAAGCTGGTATTGCGCCAGCCAAAACCCTGGAGGAAAGCTGGACTTTGGACAGGATGCTGCAAGTGGCGATGCAGCTGACCCGCAGGGACCAGGAGGGCGCGATCATCCAATATGGCTTACAGCCGGTGATGTTTACACCGGATAATCTGGTGGAAGGCATGGCTTTTACCCAGATGCTGTATTTGTGGTGGTTTGGCGCGGAAATTCTGGACCCGAAAATGTCCGCCGCCACAGGTTATTTGGACAGCGCGGCAAGCCTGGACGCGCTGAACTACTATAGAAGGTTGTATGTCACAGATCAGGTGGCGCCTTTGCATGAGATTCCAAACGGTTTCGTGGAGGGGCGTGTGGCCATGTGGATAACGGGGCCGTGGATGCTGGGAACCTGGCGGGACAATTATCCGGCGTTCTTTAATAGTGGTTGGGGGGTCATGCCGCTTCCCAGGGGCGAGCAAGAGGCCAGCCCTTGCGGCAGCTGGAATATCGCCATCACCAAGCAGTCAAAGCACAAGCAGGAAGCCTGGCAGGTTGTGCAGGCGCTTACGGGGAAGCGCGGCATGGAAATCTGGTGTGAAGGAACGGGCAACCTGCCGGCCAGAGTATCGGTCGCCCAGGTGGCGGAATTTTCATACATGAAAGAGGCTTATGAGCTGGCAATGGCCCAGTTGCAGCGCACAAGCAGGACCCGGCCCGTAAGCCCCGTGTATCCGGAAATATCCCAGGCTCTGGTTGACTGTTTCAACTCTGTAGCCTTTGGTGAGGCGCCTGAGAACGCGCTGCGCAAGGCCGCGGATCGCATCGATCAGGCCTTAATTGAGGATATTCTGTCACAGACACAAAAAGAGATTCTTCCATGAAGTTTGGCATCAGGAGCATGCGCGTCCGCAACCAAATTGCCCTGGTGTTTTCTTTGGTGTTTCTGACGATTGTTGTGGGGCAGATGCTGGGAAGCACGCTCATTGTAACGCATGCTGTGGGCAGCCAGGCAAACGACTACATCCTTGAAACTCTGAAGCAAACCTCCTCAAAAATGGATACCCTCATGGATTCATACAGGATGATGGCCAACGCTATCGCCTCCAACCCCATTGTGATAGATGTATTGACCAGAAACAATCAGACAGCCCTTGAACAAGTCGCCTATACGCTATCCTATGAGGACAGCAGGGCAATCAACCGGGAAATCGCTCAGGCGTCCATTGCGTATCAGGGGATCAACTCCATCCAGATCGTCGCGCCAAACTACATCATCAGCTACAATTTTGTGGGAGATTCCCCGTTTAATGCCGGGGAGATGACCCAAGGCGAGACCGCAAGACTGCAGGAATCTCAAGGGGAGACAGTGCTGCTGTCCATACGGCGGGAGCCCACTGACAAGATTAATGCCCGGGCTGTCCATGTATTCAGCGCCGCGCGAAAGATCTACCGATTCAGAAACCATGTGGAGCTGGCATACTTATTTATCAACATTCAGGAGTCTGTCATCCGTACGGTCATAGATGATGTAAGCATCGGTGTGACCGGGACACTGGACCTGTTTGACGCCAATGGGGTTATTTTGTCCTCACGCTCCCAGGAGCTGATAGGGCAGCAAATTCCAGAGGATTTGTTCGATCAGTCGCGCGCTTCCCAGGGAGGATGGTACCAGATTGCCGGCGATACCCTGACGGCCGCCTATTTTTCTGACGCGCTGCAGTGGGGCGTTGTCACCAGCCTTCCGGTTAGCGAGGTGGCGGCGCCCTTGGTAAGAATCAGGGGGCAAAACCTGCTGATTGGCCTGCTGGGGGTGCTTTTGGCCAGTGTGGTCTCCTATATGCTGTCAAAGCAGCTGATCAAACCTCTGGAACAGCTTGTGGATTCGATGACCCTGATCAGAAGCAACTCGCTTGACGCGCGGGTAGAACCGCATGGCGGCAGCGAATTCAGGCAGCTGGGGCAGACTTTTAACGAAATGGCGGATGAGTTGAACGGCATTATCAAGCACAACATCGAGATTGAAACCCTGAGCAAAGAGGCCCGGCTGCGCGCCATCCAAGCCCAAATAAATCCGCATTTTCTGTATAATACGCTGGATACCATCTACTGGAAGCTGGTGATGGAAGGCAAGGAGGAGATCGCCGATCTGGTGGTATCCCTAAGCGAGATGCTGCGCTACAGCATCTCAGGAAGCGGCGAGCGGCCTGTCACACTACGCAGAGAGCTTAACAACCTGGAGCACTATCAGCAAATTCAGAATGCCCGGTTTCCAGGGAAAATAGACTGGATCAGGGATGTGTCTCCGGATTGCCTGGGGATGTATATGCCCAAGATGCTTATCCAGCCGCTTGTGGAAAACGCTGTGCTGCATGGCATGGACGCGAATAAGGTATTGGCCATTCGCCTGGCTGCCCGGCTTGAGAAAGGGGATATGCTGGTGGTTGTGGAAGACAATGGCAAGGGAATTCCGCCTGAGCGTCTTTCAGGATTGCTGAGCGCAGCGAACAATGAAAAAGACCAGCCTGCGGGGTTTGGCTTGTTTGGCGTTCACCGGCAGGTCCAGCTGCGCTATGGCACGCAATATGGCTTGAGCCTGTCCAGCCAGATAGATGCAGGCACCAGCGTGGAACTGAGGATTCCACAGCTCGACAATGACAAGGAGCGTGGCGATGAGAATCATGCTGGTTGACGATGAATCAGTCGTTCTGGAAGGTTTAAAAGCCATCATAGACCGAAGAAAAGCGGGATGGAAAATAGCCGCGGCAGTAACAAGCGGAGAAGAGGCTATAGCGGCCCTGCCCATGACCCGGCCGGATATTGTGGTGACAGATATCCGGATGTATGAGGTAAGCGGCCTGGATCTGGCTGCCTATGTAAGGCAGCATAACCCGGATACCCTGGTGGTATTGCTGACGGGACACGCGGACTTCAGCTATGCGCAGCAGGCTATCAGCCTGGGCGCGTTCGAATATATTTTAAAACCCAGCAGATACGCCGACATCATAGCCTGTCTAGAAAGAGCGGAGACAGCAATTGAGAAACGCAACAGGATAAGACAGGAAGGACAGCGTTTGCGCACGCACCTCCCCTCCGATTGGCTTAATTTGCAGGAGGCCTTGCTGAAAAACCTGGCGCTGGGGCAGACCAAAATGGGCGATGATATCGATACCGAACTTGAAAGGCTCTCCCTTGACGGGAAAGACTATGGGGTATTGCATTGCATGCTCGCGCCCGCGTATCAACAGCATGAAAATCCTTTAAAGGCAAGGGGGGAAGGCAGTTTTCTCTCCAGGCTGAAAGAGGCTTTTCAGACGGCGGCGCTGTATGAGGGAGATACAGCTGCCTCGCTTATCTTTGCCTTTGATAATGGGGCGCAATGGAACAAGACGCAGTTGCTGGAAAAGCTTAACCAGGTTGATTATCCTTCTGAACGGGCGGCCGGGATGCGGCTGTTCTCTGGCTGGGGCAGTCTTAAAAAGCACGCGGAAGAACTGTTCGACAGCAGAAGCGAAGCGATTTATGCCGCTGAGCAAGCGGTAAAAAATGCGTCGCCTCTTGTGTTCTTTGAGGATATCCCCGTTCTTGAGAATCAAGGCGGGATGCCTGCCATTGCTGCGGCCATGCGCTACATCGATGAGAACTATCAAAACGCGCTGACGCTTGAGGACATCAGCAAAGCGGTTTATCTGAATCCCTGCTATCTGTCCACCCTGTTTAAGGAAGACAGGGGCATGACGCTGACTGAATACACACAAAAAAAGCGTATTGATGAAGCGAAGCGGTTGATGACAAACACCAGCCTTAAGCTGTCTATTATCGCGTCCCGGGTAGGGATCCCGGACCACAGCTACTTCAGCGCGCTTTTTAAGAAGATCACCGGGATGACACCCTCCCAGTATCGGGGACAGCAGCCCGGCAACACCTAAAAATACCAACAGAACGATCCAAACCACGCCATAATCAGCGCAGGGAGTTTTTGATATTCTTTTTTCAAGCAGAAGGAAGGTCGATTTGGTCTTCCCGAAAGGAGAGAAAGATGAAAAGAACCCTTGGACTGATTCTGGTAACCATGCTGTTGGTGCCCATGCTGCTTACCCCCGCTTTGGGAGAGCAAAAGATCACCATCACCATCGCTTCCTTCCCCGACCAACCCAAAGCGTCACTGGTGGCCGCTATCGATGCCGCGCAACTGGATTTTGATGTTGAGATCATCGAGTACCCGCAGAATGAGTACGAGAACAAAATCAAGATGGCTTTTGGCGCGGGCAACGCGACCGATCTGGTGCTTATTGACGGGCCCAATACCGCCAGCTACGCGGCGACCGGAGTTCTGGAGCCATTGGACGCGTACTGGGACAAGGCGGACTTTGAAGACCTGGTGGCTTCCGCGCAATCTACCGCTACCTGGAATGGCCAGATATGGGTGGCTCCCCTGAATGAGAGCAATACTGTGCTGTTTTACAACAAGAAGGTGTTTGACGAACTGGGCATTGTTGCACCCACCAAGGTTGATGAAGCCTGGACATTTGAGCAGTTGCTTGAAGTGTGTGAGAAAGTGACCATCCCCGGCCAACGCTATGCCATTCAGCCGCAGATGTTCTCCATGGCCAACAAGAACGAAGGTCAGACCTATACACAAATGCTGTGGCTGTGGATGGGCGGCGGCGAGGTGATCGCGCCTGATGGATCGACAGCAACCGGATATTTCGACAGCGAGGAATCAAAGGCCGGCATCAGTTTTTATGCTGATCTGTTTAATAAGGGCTACGCCACCACCGAGGATATTGTGAATGCCTTTGAAACCGATCGCGTGGTGATGTGGGTCAATGGACCGTGGGCCATTGGCAACTGGCGCCGGGATTTCCCGGATGTGCAGTGGGGCGCAACGCCTATGCCCAGGGGCGCTCGCAGCGCCTCAGGTTCCGGCAGCTGGAATATCGGCATGTCCGCTTCCTCCAAAAACAAAGCCGAAGCCTGGAAAGTAATAGAAGCCATTACCGGCAAGCAGGGCCAGACAATCTGGTGCGAAGAAACCATGAACACCCCCGCTCGCGCCTCGGTTCTGGAAGCGCTTGACATGTATAAGGAATATCCCTTTGACATCATTAATGAGCAGATGATCAAGACCTCTATGGCGCGCCCCAGCACCCCGGCCTATCCGCAAATCTCTGAAGCCCTCATGGACTGCTTTGCCGAAGTCGCGTTTGGTGAGGACGTGGATGAGGCAGTGGCCAAAGCGACTCAGAAGATGAATGACGCACTGGCAGCCGTAAAATAATCGATTGCCTGATTGTATGGGGCGGGCACAGATTCTGACTGTCATGTCCGCATCTGCGCTCGCCCCAATAGTGAGGAAAGTATGCCAAGTAGACAATCTGGCAACAGACAGCTGAAAACCAACCTGGTGGGATATTCATTTATTCTTCCTGCCGTGGCGATTATTGGCGTCTTCTTCGTGTATCCTGCCATTCAATTGTTCACCATAGGCTTTACTGACTATAACCTCATGGCTGGAAGAGGCAATTTTGTCGGTTTTACGAATTTTGTCAACATGATGAAGAACCCTGATTTTATAAACTCACTCGGCGTCACCTTCAAGTTGGCGCTGTTTATTGTGCCTGTACAAACTGCCATCGCCCTGGTCATGGCCGTGCTGATGAATCAAAAGCTCAAGGGGCTTTCCTTTTTCCGGGTGCTGTACTTCTTCCCGGCCATCACATCATTTGTGGCCGTAGCCATTATATGGAAACAAATGTACAACCCAACCTTCGGGCTGATGAACACCTTGCTGGAGTCCGTTGGCATCGAAAGGATGAAGTTCTTATCCTCCAAACAACAAGCGCTGCTTTCTGTCGCTATTACCTGCATCTGGAAATCCTGGAGCTACTTCATGGTGATTTTTATAAGCGGACTCAAAGATATACCGGACGAAATAGAGGAGGCAGCACAGATTGACGGCGCCAATAAGGTGCAGCAGTTTTTCCACATTACTCTGCCAATGCTCAGGCGAGTCACCTTGTTTGTAGTGATGATTACCACCATGGACGCGATCAAACTGTTTATCCCGCCTTTTACCATGACCTCCGGAGGTCCGCTTGGCACAACAGACACAACCGTGCACTATGTGTGGCGGCAAGCGTTTCGCCTGATGCAGGTGGGGCCGGCTGCTGCCATGTCCTCTGTGCTTTTTATAATCATCGTTGTCATTACCCTGATCCAGTTTAAGATTGGCAGCAAAGACAACCAATAAAGGGGTTGCTATGACGCAAAACACCAGACGCATGCTCTCAATTCAGGCGGAGCCTGGCAGGCAAAAAAACGCAAAAGCCCTGAAGCGCGTTTTGTTTTATTCTTTTTTGGTTGTGGTTGCCTTGACGGTCATCATACCCTTCCTCTGGATATTTTCCAATGGCGTCAGGCCCAATGACGAAATCGGGAAATTCACGGATCTTTCAGTGAGCACCTTCGTGCCTCAGCAGTTCACAATGGGAAATTACGTCCGCATGTTTGAGCAGCTTGACATGGTCAAGATCATCTTTAACACCCTCCTGGTTGCTCTTAGCGTGACCCTGGGCAGCCTGCTGATTAACTCGATGACAGCCTATGCTTTCTCCCGCATCCTCTTCTTTGGCAAGAACCTGATCTTCATGATCTTCATTTCAATGCTGGTGCTGCCCATTGAAATTCTGATTATTACGCTGTATCTGACGGTCAGCAAGTTGGGGCTGGCGGACAGTTATTTGTCTTTGATTTTGCCCTTTTTGGCGACGCCCTTTGGCATCTTTTTCATGCGGCAGTTCTTTGCGGGCATTCCAAAGGATCTGGATGAGGCCGCTGTGATTGACGGCTGCAACCATTACAATATCTTCCTGCGGATTCTGCTGCCGCTATCCAAGACGCCTCTTTTGACCCTGGGGTTATTGGTGTTTATGCAGCAGTGGGACAGCTTTATTGTGCCTGTGACGCTGATCAACAGCGAATCGAAAATGGTTTTGCAGGTGGCCTTAACCCGTTTGTCCATGGGCCTTTATATGACTGACTATGGCGTTTTATATGCAGGCGTGTCCCTGTCCGTTATCCCCATCGCCATTATCTATATCATATTTCAAAAACACATCGTCCAAAGCATCTCGACCGTTGGCATCAAATAGAAGGAGTACCTATGTGGATTCAAGAAAGCAAAAGACGTTTGTTCCTGGATATGCATTTCCCGGATTGGCCGGACCGGCAGACCGCCACCCGTTTTGAGCCCGAAAAGATCGCCAGGGCCTTTGAGGAGGCCAGCATCGACAGCGTTATCCTCTATGCGAAATGCCAGTTTGGCAACTTTTATTATGACAGCAAACTGGGGCATAAGCACAGAGGGCTAAAAGAGCAGGACTTTTTCAGGGAAACTTATGGCCAGCTGAAGTCAAGGGGGATCCAGGTGATTGCCTATTACTCCGTGGCCTGGGACGAGCTGTATGCCAGGCGGCATCCGGAATGGCAAATCCGCAGGTCAGACGGCAGCATCGGTACCGATGAGTTTCGTTGGTCAACCTTATGCGTCAACTCACCCTACCGGGAGATTGTCAAAAGCCATCTAAAAGAAATCGCCGCTGATCTTAAACCGGACGGCTACTGGATTGACATGACAATCATCGGCCGAGATGCCTGTTACTGCGAGCATTGCAGGGCCTTGTTCCAGAAGACGTCGGATTTGGATCTGCCCGTTAATCAGGATCCGGGAAACGCTGATTTTTTGCGCTTTGTTCAATTCCGTTATGACTACATACAAGCGTTTTATGAAGAGATATATAGCCTCATCCGGAATATCCAGCCGGAAGCAGCCATCAGCAACAACTATTGGGGCTATCCCTATTCCAGCCACACCATGGGCAGCCGGGCTGTCGGGTCCCTGGCGCAAGCTGATTATGTTACCGGGGAGGCTTATACAGACTGGACCGGTCTCTCAGCGCCGGGGTTTTTCTGCCGCTGGCTGCGTTGCGTGGGAGACGGCCGGCCTTATGAGGCTTTGATCAGCCGCTTCACCGGCACCTGGGATTATTCCGTCAAGCCCGCCAATCAGCTGGCCCAGGAGGCGTATACGGTGGCTGCCAACGGCGGCACCGTCACCATCGATGATATGCCTTTTGCCGACGGCGCTTTGGATTGGAATCTATACCGGGAGATCGCCCCTGTCTATCGCGAAATCAAGGAGCGGCAGGCATGTCTGGGCGGAGATGCCCTGAGCGTTGGCGCTGTGTTTCACTCTCAGATCAGCAAGGATCTTTATTTCCATGGCGAAGCGCCGTTTATTTCCACGATAACTGGCGCCATCCGCGTCATGCGGGAGATGCATCTGGACTTTGATTTTGTGTTTGACGAGAACCTGAGCCTTGAACGGCTGCTGAAATACCGCTTCTTACTGCTGCCCCGTGTAGCCATCCTCACAGACGATCATCAAGAAATCCTGATTGAGTACATGAACCAGGGTGGCTTGGTGATTGCAGCAGGAGAACTGGCAACACAGGCAAACCCTTTGCTAACACGAGGGGGCAAAGGGCCCCTGTGGGAAGCGCTGGGTGTGGAGGCAAAGGGGATGTCCGCGCACGAGGTTAGTTTTCTGAGCGATTTGACAGAAGATTATGCAAGCGGCATGGACAGCCGCCCGCTGACCATCCGCGGCCCCTATGTCAGCTATAGCGGCCCGGGGATTGAAAAGATGGCGGCTGTAACAGAGCCGATCTGCATCACCAGCGGCGAGGTATTTTTCCATAATAACCTGCCGGCCCCTTATTACCCCACGGATGTTCCGGCGCTGTGGCGAAAGCAAATAGGCAAGGGTTATTTGCTTGTCTTTGCCCAGGATGTCTTTGCCCAGTTTGCGACCTATCACCAAAGCGATATGAAACGGCTGTTTCAAAACATTCTCCGTTACCACAAAGCCTTGCCGGAAGTTCGTTTCCACTGCCCATCGGGCGTTGAAACGGCGTCATGGGAAAAGGATGGAAAGACGATCCTCCACCTGGTTAATATGGTGGGTGGGATGGGCCTGTGCACAGGCACCATGGACAACTTTGAGGGGCGATATCAGCGAACGTTTGAATTTATTGATGAGCTTATTCCGGTGCATGGCGTCACGGTGGATATCGCCGCAACAGCCATGCCTGTCATCTCAAAGGTGTTGGAAGCAGGCAGCCCCCCTCCTGAGGTAAAGATTGAGCAAACAGCGGAAGGGTACCGGCTGCATATCCAGAAGGTTGAGCGCTGGGTGACTCTTGTGATTGGATAGGCAGCGCCTGGCTCATGATCTGCCAAGCCCTGTATTTTGGCAAAAACTGTCCAGGATACCGGGCTTCTTTATGGTAGTGCCCCTTGAGTTGTTTTGTGGCTTCAATCCTTGCGTTCATGGAACCCCCTCCTTTTTTGTACATTGAACATACGCTTTCGCATTGTTTGTAAGGCGCGTTTAAGTCTTGACAGTTGAACGTATACTCAACTATAATGGGGCTATCAATTGAGCGGGCGCTCAACTGTCAAGGAGGCAAGCATGACCAAGGCATATCCGATCAAGGGCAGGGTGTGCGCGGCCTGTGCCGTGCGGGTGGAAAAGCTGATTGCTGCCCTGCCGGGGGTTGAGAGCGCGCGGGTGAACGCGCTGACTAAAAAAGTGACGCTGACCGCTTCCCCGGAACGCTTTCCGGAAGTGGCCCAGGAGGCGGACCGCATCCTGCGCCGGGAGGAGGACGGGGCCCGGCTGGTGATCGGCCCATGAAGGTGCCTGTCCGCATCCCCGCAGCGCTGGTAATGGTGGTGGCCAGCTTTTTTGTGAAAGCGCCCGGCTGGCTGCCGTCGGCCCTGGCCATCGCCGCCTATGCCATCAGCGGCTATGACGTGCTTTGGCGGGCGCTGAGGAACATCGCCCGGGGCCGGGTGTTTGATGAGAACTTCCTCATGTCCTTAGCCACAGTGGGGGCGCTGATCATCGGCGAATACGCGGAGGCCGCCGCCGTGATGATCTTCTATCAGGTGGGGGAATTCTTCCAGGATTACGCGGTGGACCGCTCCCGGGGGGCCATCGCGGAGGCCATGGACTTAAGGCCGGAAAGCGCCCGGGTGCTAAGGGACGGGCAGGAGCTCACCTTAAGCCCTGAGGAGGTCCAGGTGGGGGACACCCTGCTGCTAAGGCCCGGTGAAAGGGTGCCGCTGGACGGGGTGATCTTAAGCGGCTTAACCACCCTTGACACCGCCGCCCTCACCGGGGAGGCCCTGCCACGGGAGGCGGGGCCGGGGGATGAAATTTTAAGCGGCACCGTGAACCTCACGGGCCTGCTTACCGTCAGGGTCAGCCACAGCTTTGAGCAGTCCACCGTCAGCCGGATTCTGGAGATGGTGGAGAACGCCACGGATAAAAAATCCCGCCAAGAGGCTTTCATCACCCGCTTTTCCGCGGTGTACACCCCGGTGGTGGTGGTGCTGGCGTTGCTTTTGGCCTTTGTGCCGCCGCTGTTTGTGCCCGGGGCCGCGCTGTCGGACTGGGTGTACCGGGCGCTGAATTTCCTGGTGGTATCCTGCCCCTGCGCCCTGGTGGTGTCCGTGCCCCTGTCCTTTTTCGCGGGGATTGGCGGGGCCTCCCGGGCGGGGATTCTGGTTAAGGGGGCTAACTACCTGGAGACGCTGGCGGAGGCCTCCACCTTTGTCTTTGACAAGACAGGCACCCTCACCCAGGGCACCTTCACCGTGGAAAAGGTGGTGCCCGCAAAGGGCAGCAGCCAGGAGCTTTTGCGCCTGGCGGCGCTTTCGGAGCGCCACTCCAACCACCCCATCGCCCAGTCCATCCGCAAGGCCTGGGGAAAGCCGCTGGCGGATGAGGTGGAGGAGATCAAGGAGCTGCCCGGCGGCGGCGTGATGGCGCAGGTGGAGGGGCGGCAGGTGCTGGCGGGCAACGCCCGGATGCTGATGTCCCAGGACGTTTTGGTGCCGGAGGCGCCCGATTACCAGGGGGGCACCCTGGTGCACCTGGCCCAGGACGGGGAATACCTGGGGCACCTGGTGATTTCGGATTTGATCAAGCCCTGCGCCCGGCAGGCGCTGGAGAAGCTGCGCCGGGAGGGGATAGAGGAATTGGTGATGCTCACCGGGGACACCGAGCAGGCGGGGCGCGCCGCGGCAGAAGGCCTTGCCATCTCCCAGGTGCACGCGGGGCTTCTGCCCCAGGACAAGGTGGCCAAGGTGGAGGAGCTGATGGCCAGGCCCCATCGCCGGGGGCGGCTGGTGTTTGCGGGCGACGGCGTCAACGACGCCCCGGTGCTGGCCCGGGCGGATGTGGGCTTTGCCATGGGGGCCCTGGGCACGGACGCAGCCATTGAGGCGGCGGACATCGTCATCATGAACGATGACCCCTGCAAGATGGCCTCCGCCCTCAGGATCGCCCGGCGCACGGTGAACATCGCCCGGCAAAACGCCGCCTTTGCCATCGGGGTAAAGCTGCTGGTGCTGGGGCTTAGCGTGTTTGGCCTGTCCACCCTGTGGATGGCGGTGCTGGCGGATGTGGGGGTGACGGTGCTGGCGATTCTTAACGCCATGCGGGCCCTGAGCTTAAGGCCGGAGGACAAGGTCTGCGTCTGTGAGCTTCAGCCCACGGCCCAGGCGGCTTGAAGTTAAAGGAAAAAGCAATATAGGGGGGCCGCGGAAAACCGCGGCCCCCTTTTCCATGCCCTTTTATGAGCCGGTGGACTTGTAGCGGCTTAGGCCAAAGCGCCAGAGCAGCCAGGCCGGCCCCGCGAACAGAAGCGCCAGAAGGGGGGAGAGCATATAAAAGGGGCTGGTCTCCCGCCCCAGGAGATAGAGCAGCGGGTAGTACTGCACCAGCGCCAGGGGCACAAACCAGGTCAGCAGCCTTAAGGCCTCCTTGCCATAGATCGAGAAAGGATAGCGGCCAAACTCCCGCCCGCCGTCTGTGAAGATGTTCATAAATTCCAGCCCTT
>Ga0123335_1005454_pt1 | contig 15517 bp, 26 predicted proteins | sample BiotimSIPDNA_2_FD_89707 | JGI IMG/M metagenome (GOLD analysis project Ga0123335, IMG submission 89707) | Anaerobic biogas reactor microbial communites from Washington, USA - Biogas_R2 time_0 SIP DNA | ecosystem: Engineered > Bioreactor > Anaerobic > Unclassified | place: Washington, USA... | reverse complement strand
CCCCGACAATTTGACCTAACCTCATTGGCTCTTCGTTACCGACTCTTCCCTTTAAAAAGGGTAAGGTATCCCCAAACCACCCCAAATCCCCGACCTTCGCTTGGTCAGCTGTGACGACAGTCAGAATCTTGCTCTTGTCAAACTCCATGCCCATATCTGGCTCCTTGTGTTTTAAATTGTAATAAGGTGATGCAAACTCGATGTTTATCTGTTTGCCCTTGTACCTAGGAATAGTAATCAAGACCGATTTCTGTTGTCCGCACTGCCTGTAATAAATACTTCCTTCGAATTGGTCGATGTCGACAATTAGAACCACACCTTCCAGGGTGTTCTGTAGAATTACCTTGCGCCGATCTCTTCCGAAATTATATTTTTCTAGGAAGCATGCGTTATCAGGTATCTCTGCCGATTCAATCACGTGTTTTAATGCAGACAGCTCGAACAAGGCCCATCCGATTTTCATTTTTCTGGCAATGTGCGGTGTGAGAGCTTCGCAGATCTTGAATTTCCTGTATGACATTTCACTCATCCTCCAGGAAAGGTCCCGGTGCTCCGCACTTCGGGCAGGTTCCATCGGGATCTCGGCCAAGAATGATGTCCTTCTCATCGAACGATTCAAGACAAGTCACACACATGACCCGTCGTCCTTCTTCCTCACTCATGGCTGCCTCCTGTCTCCGCCCGCTTCTGGTAGGCGCTGCGAGCCCTGCTCACACATTGGATGGACCCGCCCCGTTCGTTGTAGTAGCGGATGTACCGGGTGACCGTCGCGTCGTGAGGGCAGCGCTTGCCACCGGTGGTACGGATGATATGGCTCTGGATGTCGGTGGGGCGAAAGATCACCCCGACCGGCATGCCATCGAGCCAGTCCTTGACCAGGCCATAGACCGACTGCTTGATCTCTAATCCTTCAATCATCGTTTTCTCCTTTCTTCTTGTCGCCGATCAGGATCCGAGGGACCGACCCCTCGGTTTCCATGTCTGAGTTGATCTGGACTGCCTTGAGCATCAGACCGGCGGTACCTACGATTTGACTGGCAAGACCGGTCATCGCCCTGGCGCGCTCCACTTCCTCAGCCAGCTGGCTTCCGGTAAGGTCGTCGTCATTCAGCCGCTCGATCTGCATGAACAGGTGGTCATTCAGATCCAGTAGTGTGTTCTTCGTCCCCATAGCTCTTTTTCCTCTCTTCTCTAGTTGTTCTGTCGTAGATCTTCTCGTGCAGCTTGGCCACGGTGATGCCGATCTCCGTGAGCTGCTTGTCTCGTGTGCGTAGTCCCTGTTGGTTCATGGTCCGGTGCTCCTGGGTGGTGACCAACCTGAGGTTGTCGATGGCCAGGTTCATCCGATCCATGTCCAGGAAGATTACGTAATGTCCCTTGGGTACCGGGCGCCCGTGTGCCTCTTCCCACAAGATCCGGTGCAGCTGGCGCCACTTGTTCGGCTCGGCGATCTTGCGCCACCAGTATCCGTCACGCTTGACCACCTCGGAGCCGACCGGCAAGTAGTTGTGTGGTTTATGCCCAGGCTTGAACCTGGTTGCCTTGGTTCGCTCTATCGCCTCGGGTGTCATGTAGTCGACCATCTTCCTGCCCTTTTGGAATGGCACGTTGCCGGGCTTGAAGCGCCCATCCAGGCCGCTCTGCAACCTGTGGTTCTTCCTGAAGGATTGCATCTGACGCTCGGTGAATGTTGCATCGAAGCGATTGTTTACCAGGGCGACTAGGTCCTTGCTCGATATCCCTTGGTAGTTCTCCCGAACGAATGCCCGCACCTCATCTGTCCATACTGCTGGCTTCTTCATGGCCGGCCTCAGAACGGGATTTCGTCGTCGGTGAAGTCCTCGGGACCAGCAGTCGGAGCAGGGGAGCCGTAGCTCCTCTGTGGCGCGTTCTGTGCGACGGGACGTGTAGTTTGTCCACTTCGTCCGTAGGCGGCGCTGGCGCCCTGGGGCTGTGGCCTGCGTCCTTGCTGGGGGGTGTATCGCCCACCCCGATCGGCCGGCTTCCACTGGTCCACCTTGAGGGTGTGGGTGTTGCCCCGATCGTCGCTCTGGCGCAGCTCGCTCATGGTGAGGTTGACCGTCCGCTTTCCCTGGGCGTTCGTCCTGACAAACTCCTCGGGGATGTCGTCCAGTACCAGGTAAAGGCTGTAGAATGTTCCGTACTGCCCCCCGGCCTCCCGGCCTTTTCCGCAGTAGATGTTCGTCTGTCGCTGATCCTGTTGTCCGTAGCTCATGTTCTTCTCCTTAAAAAAATCTTTTATAACTCGCAGTTGCTCAGATCACTCTTGAGGCGGCTCAAACGACCCTCGTCGTCGAAGATCAGGTAGCGGTCGCCGCAGCTGCTTATCCGCATCTTGATCGCCGGCTTGCTCAAACCGGTTGACCTCTCAAGCTCCCCGTAGCTGACGCACTTGGGCCAGTACGGGATCCTCTCCACCAGGCGGATCGTTGTCTCGCTCAGGTTGCTGGACGTTCTCGTCTCGACAGCTGTGGCATCGATCCCGGCACGGCTATTGATTCTCCATCCCTGCAGCGTGCCTTGCAGTGTCATGCTTCTCATCAGATCCCTCCTTGGTTTTGATGTTTGGAACAGGCGGGGAATCGAACCCCGCGCCACCGGCCGCACCAGCGCTGCCTCTTTGCTTAGCAGTAGATCGGGAGGGTAACGCCCAGATCTTCCAACTTTGCTCTGATGATCCTCTTGGCGTGGACCTTCCACAGTCCACCGTCAGCCTCGAAGAGGCCCACCTGGGCCCCGCTGTCCTTATCGCCCCTGAGACGGAGGAGGAACGTGGTCTCCACTTGATCGCATTCCGGGAAGATCCGGTACGGGGCCAGGCGCACCATGCTCGGCACCACCTCTGTGGCGATCGAAGCGGCGCTTATGCCCTTCTTGACCGTCACCCTCTGAGCCATGCCGTTGTCCGCGACCTCCACCCCGTCCTCGATGTGCAGTTTGCTGGCGATCGCCAGGATGCCGGCTGCGTTGTCGGTCATGACGAAGCGCGTCTGCAGCAGGATCGCGAACTCCTCGGCGGCGATGAACCGGTCGAATGGGTAGGGGACATAGTCGAAGGCGGCCTCCGCCAGGATCGCCCGCTGCTTGTCTACCTCATGTATGCCGCTCATCATCTGCACGCTCAGGTTGTCGGTGATGACCAGGAAGTCCGCCTCGGCCGCTCCCTTGGCCACCTCTGATAGCGACTGCAGCGTCGACAAATGGATTGTGCCCGGCCGGTCAACATGCCTGAGCGGTTTGTAGTTCTGTGCGACGTACTGCTGCCCGTCTTTCTCGATGACCTGGTTCTCTTTGATCAGTCTCTCGATCTCAGTGATTACTTTTGCTTCCATCACCTCACTCCCTTCATTTCGATGAGATTGTCCAGTTCGGGCTGGACCTCCGCTTCCGGTGCGAGTGCCACCACACTTCCGGCGGCGAGCTCAAGCATCACCGCACCCTCGTCCGCCTTGATACCGGCGAACGTCGTCTTTGCCTGGATGATGGTCTTGCACATCGACCGGTTCGAGCTCGGTACCACCGCGATCTCGATGACGATCTTGCGCCGGGCCGTCGCCTCGGTCGTCGGGTCCTGGATGTTCTCCAACACCCTTTTCCATTCTCTGCGAAACAACTCGTCGACCGAGCCCTCATTCAGATCCGTGATGCTCTGTACATCCTTGAGTGCCATACAACACCTCCTTGTTAATAACTTCTTGGTCTGGCTCAACCGTAACGATTACCGACGGCTGCTCTGCATAGCGCTTGCCAACACGCAACGTAGTGACCTGGGTGTCGTCATGAAAAACAATCCCAATGATCCCGTCCAGGATGGCTTTGGTGTAGTTGTCCACGTCCGGGCGACTGACAGGTTTGATGTCACCGCTGAGCGCCTGGGCCTGTTTCTTCTTGGACCAACTTTTCGGAACGGTCCTTAGAACCAGGATCTTCATAGTCACCGCACAATCGAGCGGAGGTCTGCCATCCATCGCATGATGAGCAAACATAGCTACAGCGCCCTTGTATGACGCACTTTTCGGTGCATCATACATGTGGGCGTGACCGTTTATGATGGATACTCGGTGGCGGCCTAGCGCTACCGGTACCCCAGGTACAGTGAATATGATGGGCCAGCTCATTGTGCGCCCCAGATTGCTGCCATGGCTGCCTCGTCATCCTCGGTGAGGTCGAGCTGCTCTTCGTCATCGAACTGGTCAGGGTCGTACTGAGGCTGCTGCACCGGGGCCTGCCTTGGCGCCGGCTTGGCAGGGGCCTGCAGTGGCTGCTGGGCTGCAGGGGCCTCAAGCTCGTCGTAGTCTTCCTCGGAGACGTAGGTCGGATCACCATGTTCATCAAAGCCTTCGGTGATTACCTGGTCCATCACCACCGCTTTCTGGATCGCCACGCTCATCACGCCCCAGTTGGCCAAGATGTTCTTGAGCACTGTCTTGCGAGCCATCGCCTCGAAGTTGTCCGCCCATGCGCTGCCAGGGCGGAAGTTCCCGGTACGCGGGTCGTAGCTCTTTGAGTACCGGATTGCATGGTTGATGATCTTCTCGACCGGCCAATACACCGTCTTCTCGAACCCGCTGATCAACCGGAAGTATGCCGCATAGCCGACGATATTCTTCGGATCTCCTTCCAGCCTCATCTTTTTTGATTTTGGGAACAGACGAATCTCACCGGTAAGAATATTCTCGCCGCCATCAATGATCTCATCAGCGTAGATCTCAACGGCGTTGATGGTCTGGTATTGGCCGCTGCGCACTGCAAGCTGCACGTAGCCACGCACCATCATCTGGAACTGGGCCTTGCCTGCATACGGTACAATGGCAGCGAACCCCAGGCTCTGATTGATGTCCAGGTCGAGGGTAGCCGCCACAAGGGCCGATGCCATGACAGAGTTGGGATCGGCTTTAAGCAGCTCTTTATTGGCGCTCACCGCGCTCACGACCGAGGCGACGAACTGCGGGGCCCGGTCACCGAGCACCGCCTCGAACCGACTCATCATTGCGGCTCCTGTAGCGAACCGCCTGAATTGTGCGATGGGATTTGAGGGTGAGGCCGTTTTTGCCAGGCTCTGGTTTTGCAATGGTCTTTGGTATGCCATGTCAATCCTCCAGTTTTTCGTTGCTGATCAGCTTGAAGGTGATCTGCTGTGCTTTGAGATAGTTGACCAGGGCCACACTCTGGCTTCTGGTTACCTCGATGCTGAATGTCGTCTTGAAGACGGCCTCGTGCGCTGCCGGTGCAGGGGTGACGAACGGCTGGAGGTCGGGTGACTGTGCAGGTGCTTCTTGCTGCAGCTCCTCAACCTGTTCCGGCCGCTCGGCTTCGGCCTCTTGCTGCTGTGCAGCCTGGCGGGCGGCGAGCTCCGCCTCCCTTGCTGCCTGCGCCTCTGCCATGGCTGCCAGGCGAGCCTCTTCCCGGGCCTTGGCCTCTTCCTCGGCCTTGCGAGCACGCTCGCGCCGCTCGTTGATCTGGGCCATGCGGCCCATGGTTGCGGTGAGGTCATGGCTGCCCTGGTAGTGCTCCAAGAGCTCTTCCTGCATCTCCATGTCGTTGGCAGACAGGCGCTCGATGGTGGTGCCGTCCGCGATGATCTGCTTGATCTGGGCGTCGATGTCCAGGATCACCTTATTCATGGCCATGGTGGCGTTGAGCCATCGAGGATCGAACTGCACCCCGATGGATCTTACGTAATCAGGACGCCACGGGACCGCGGCGAGCTGGATCTCAATCTCGGCCTCGATGGCTGCCTGTTTCTCGGCGCGCCGGCGCTCCTCGTACTCGGCGAGCTGGGCGTCGATCTCGGCCATGGGGGCCTGGATGATCGCCAGGATCTCCTTAACCCGCGCCTCGAATGCGACGTACGGGTCATTCCACTTGCGCTTGATCGCCTTGCGCTTCTCCTCGATGACGGTGATCATCTTGTTCAGCTCGGCCCTCGTGGCCTTCGCCTCGACGATGCTCTTGTCGTCGAACTCGAGGCCGGCGTACTTGGCCATCTGATTGGTGATCTCGACCTTCAGAAGGTCGAAGTTGTCGTCAATCGTCCCGAGCTGCGCATCGGCCTTGATGATGATCGCCTGGTCGTTGATCTCCGCTTCAGTCATAACTGTTGCCTGCTTAGCCATTGATTCTCCTTGCCGGCCACCAGGGCCGGGCTTTTTTGATTTTTGTATTGTTGTCAGCGCGTGGTCTTGAGCGAGGTCCAGGGGACCGTGTCGTTCTCGACGCACTCCCAGAAGTCCTTCGCCCCGTCGATGATCGCGGTGAATGACTGCTGCACCACCGGATTGCTCCTGAGCACCAGGAAGAACGTCTCATGCGTCTCGGGTAGGTGGGAGTTATCCCGGCCCCCGTACGCCTCGGTCCTGAATAGCTTGGCCTGCACCCATGCGAAGTCGGCCCCGCTCACCAGGAGCTGCTGGCATACCTGGGCAAAATAGAAGATCGGCAGCTCCCCGCCTGTCCATGCGTCCAGGTATTTCTTTGTCGAGTAGCTGCCTGTCTTGATCTCCAGGACGCCCTGCATGCCGGCGTAGAGACCGAGGCGAGGATTGTCCTCACCCATGTAGGTGAGCTCCCCGTCCAAGGTGGCATTGAGGTATGGCATGTCCGGGTGCGAGAAGATGTCGAAGGGATGGTGCTCGACCATCATGTCCGGGTGATCCTTGATGAACTGCTGCCGGATCAGCGGCTCTTCCCTGATGCCGCGTTGGACGGCCTCGACCTGGCTCAGGTCCTTCGGCTCACGCCGTCCGGTTTTCTCCTCCCATAGGGCGACCTTGCTCACCCATGGGCTCAGCTCGAGGACAGCTGCGATGTCGCTGGCCCCGATCCCCTGCTTCCGTGCCTCCAGCCAGGTCTCCCGGTCTGGATAGCTTCTTCTGATTGGTTGGTGCATAGCTCTTGTCCCTCCCGCAATCATTTTCTTCCTTGCCCCTTGGGTCCGAGCCCAAGATCCTTTCTTTCCTCGTCGGTCATCCGTTGCGTCTCGATTAACAGGGACAACGCACTCATGACCGCCGCAAACGCCACGATGCAGAGAATGAATACGACCACTTCCATGAGATCCTCCTTATTACGCAAGGAGGTCCGAGAGCTTCACCTCAATGAGCTTGCCCTGCGGACCTTTTCTCCTGCTTTCGATTTTTCCGTTGCGGACCATCCAGCGGATCGTCTGCGCCTTGATGCCGGTCTCCGCCTCGGCCTCGGCCGGGGAGACCCACCGCTCCTCGCTCATCGTGCTGAGGATGCTGGTGAGCGCCTCGTTGAACGCGGCGTTGGCGGCGATGATCTTCTCGATCGCCTCGCGGGTGATGGTGGCTGTCATTTGGATTGCTCCGCTCTGTTGCCTTTCGTGGTCGCGTCGACCTGTTCAGACAGAAGGAACAGGATGGTCTGATTTCTTGACCACATCCGCTCTTTAGCGATGATGTCGACCCTGTCCAGGATGTCCTTTGGCATCCGCACCGAGGTAACCAATGTAGTGGTTGTGCTGTGTTTGGTAGTTTTCATAACTACAAGCTACTACATACCACTACATTAGTCAACAATAAAGTTGAACTGGCTGTTGCCATCTATTGTAATCATCTGTAGTGCATGGTATTTTTAGGGTAGGGGGATAGTCATGGAAACAAGAGTGATATCAATTCGCCTGGAAGCTGACCTGCATGAGCAGATCAAGGCCATGGCGGAGAAGGAGAGACGGCCTGCGTCCCAGCAGATTGTCTATCTCATTGAGAAGGGGATAGCCCGCTATGAGGCCGAGCAACGGGCTATTGGTTCGATTGATGACCTTGATTTAGTAAAGAGCGAAAAGAGTGTAGGGTGATTCAATTTCCCAGAATAAGGTATCACAAAAACAGCAGTTGCGTTGGGCATAAGGTCATCGAATTCAAGAAAACGAAATAGGAGGAGAAGTGGATAAAACAAAACTCGCAAACCGCATATTATCCTCGGTAGCGTTTGGCCTGGCGATGCTGGTCGTCGTGTTCTTTTACCATATGATCATGGAGGTGAAGACAGGCCATCGATTCGTTCTCGATCCGTTGGAGTATGTCACGATATTCGCCAGCAACGGTTTCCTGGCCTTCCTGCTCCAGGTATCGTTCGCATACAGCCTGCTGAAGATCTGGAACTTCGGTAGATGAATAAGAGGGCCCCATCACTGGGGCCCAGGCAATCGTCTACGAGAAAGAAGAACAGCTATGCAGGCTTTGAGCTATGCCTGCTCATAGTAAACCATATCTAATCCAATTTAACCATTCCCCTGGAATACGATAGTCTTGCTTCCCCCCATCTTTGCCTTCGGGGTGCAGAGGATGTCCATCATGTCGGCCACCGGCTTGAGGTTCATCGCCACCATATGGGTATAGTTGCGCTGCATATCGACCAGCTCCTGGTGCTTCCATGCCAGGTACTCCGCGACCAGGACCGGGGAGCAGCCGGCCACCAGCAGGTTCGTGTTGGCCGAGTGGCGCAGCGTGTGCAGGGTGAGGGCCGACCAGGTCGCCCGGTTCTCCGGGTCCGCCGCACAGAGCGCGGCCTTGAGGAGGCGCACCAGGTCCGTCACGTCGCGCTGGGTGAGGGCGGAGAAGTATCTCCCCTGGCTGTCCGGTGTGACGGAAGAGAGCGCGCCCAGGGCGATCCTGGGCAGGGGAATCGCGCGGATCACCCCCCACTTCGGAGGCACCGGATGGTCATGGTGCGGGCTCGCCTGTTGGTCGATAAGGAGGGTCCCGTCGGTGATGTGGTGCGCATCGATCGCCAGCGCCTCGCTCCTTCTCATGCCGGTGGACGCCAGGACGGTGACGTAGGCGTGGAAGAGGGGGGATGGGAAGAGCTGCTCCTGGCTGAGCATCCAGGCGATCATCGGCGCCTCGATGGCCTTGATCTTCTTCTGGTCGTAGCCGATGTCCGGCATGCCGAGGGCGGGCGACTGGGAGAGCACCCCGTCGTCCACCAGGTGGGAGAAGATCGTCTTGAGGGTCCTGAACATATGCTGGGCGGTCCGGCAATGTCCCCGCTTCTCCACGATCGTGAGCTGCACCTCCTTGAGGTCGCGCCGGGTGATCGAGGCGACCGGCGTGTCCAGTACCGGCGGCCTCATCCCGTCCAGCACCGTCTCCAGCAGGACGGCGTGGCGGGCGACCTGCTTCGCGTAGCCGAGGGTGTAGGGTTTTCCGTAGAGCTTTGCCTGGCGGTAGCGGGGGTTCGTCCCCACGTCCTTGTACCGGGCGATCTCCTCGCGCAGGGTGATGGCGGCCTCCCGCGATCCCCCGGTGCTGTTGAGCGCATCGATGAATGACTGGGCGAAGATGGTCGCCTCGCGCTTGACTGTCTTGCCCGTCGATCGCTGGCTCCTCCGACCGTCATGATCCGTGTATCTGAAGTACCAGATATCGCCCCGTTTGTAGAGCTTTCCCACCGTTATCGATGCCATATCCTCCCTCCTTTCGGTACCAAATCGGTACCACGATTGCCGTCAAGTTTCCCGTTAAGCTATTTAACTCTATGTAGAGCAAGGAAGTATAAGCGTTATCGCCGTACGTTAAAAAAGCTATTTTGGCAAATGCTATCTATTTACCTGCGATAAGATTACGTTAATAATCTTCGTTTACCGTTGATATATTAACGTTCTTCGTTGAATTAGTAAAGGTGTTTGGTGTTTGAACTGGTACCAAATCGGTACCAGAATTCATTGGTACCACTTTCGGGCATAAGAAAGGGCCGGTGGGGTACGTGCCACCGGCCCAAGCAGAGAAGGAATGCCCGCTGATCAGAAGATCAGAATGTGAACGTCAAGCCGGCCTTGTACATCAGGTCGGCGGGCTTCATAAAACTATCGACGCCATCGAACATATACACGGCACCTCCGAATACCCCGACCGGCCCGAAGTTCACGCCGGCGGTCACGTCGAGTCCCCACGCTCCGTTCTTATATACGGCTGCGGACCCGACGGTGGCGGTGACCAACCGCTTCTTCGGCTGGTTGGCCTGCAGCGCGTTGTACTGTGCTGCAGCGTCCGTAGCCTGTTGGAAGTATTCGTTGGACTCGTCGACCTTGGCCTGGTAGTCGGCCCATAGAAGGTCGTACTCATTCTCCATCGCAATCCGCGAGTTTTCGGAGGTTTCCAATAAGCTCCTGAGTGTATAGATCTCGCTCAACAAGCTCTCTGCTGTCGCTAGCGTATTGTCGAGTTTCACTCCTGATTTCTCTAAGTTCGTCGACAAGGTCTCCAGCTTTTTGCTCGATGCGCTCGCCTGATTCTCCAACTCTTTGAGCTGTGTCCTCAGCGATGCGTTTGATGCCTTCTCCTTCGCCAGCTCGGTGGACAGGTCCGGGTATGCCGGGGAGGTCGAGAGGCTTGTCGCCGGATCCACCTCTTGCTTTCCAAATGAGAAAGGCCAGGCTGCCAGCGGTGAGAGCACCAGCACCAGCAGCACGGAGCTCACGGCGATTAGACGTAAGCCATGTCTTGATTTTCTTGCACACATACGTGTCTCCTATTCCGGCAGAGCGTCAACGAGCTTTGCCAGGTATTCGTGGGCCGCGGCCTGGATCACCGGGAGAGAGCCGGTGCCATCATCCTCTGCAGAGAGCAGTTCCTCATAGGTGAGCGCTTGCTCTTGGTAGATTCCTATCGGTCGATTGAAGTCAAGATCGCCACGCAGATTATCAGAAAGAACACGAAATCGGAGAACAGCAGATACCATCCTGAATCGGTCGTCCCGGTCGTATTCCTCGATGATCTTCCGTCTGTATCGCTCCCATCGCTGCTCTTCCTTGTCTTCGGCTGTCTGGATTGACGGCGCGTAGCCGAACCTAAACCAGAGATAGCCGAGAACACCAGAAAGAAACGTGACTGCCAGCCTGATGATCATCTGCTTCACGCTGATGCTCGTCGACGCCCAGAACCAGCAGAGCACCGAGGCGGCCACCAACAGGTCACCGAAGAAGTACTGCCAGGTCAACAGCGCCCGATTCTCGAGCAGCTTGCGCCAGAGATCCTCGATCGTGAGGGCCGCGATGATGGTGGGGACCACCAGCGTCATGCCGTCGACGATCATCGCCGCCTTGATGTGCATCAGCAGCGCCCCGATGATCGCCAGGAACACCGCGCTCAGCAGCACGAACAAGTTTTTGAAAAATGTATTCATCACGCCTTCCCTCCCTTGGAATTCTTCTTGCGCAACCCGACCTTGAAGACGCCGTAGACAGCGTCCCATCCGAAGACCGCCAAAGCCGTGACCACGCTCCCATGCACCAGGCCGGCGATGAGCAGGCTGTCTGCCCACCTGGCGCCTCCCGTATGCACGCTGGTGAACCAACCCCATACCGCACAGATCGGCAAGGCTACCGCCAGCAGCACAAGCGGCAGTAGTTTGGCGGGCAGTGATGTACGGTACTTGAGGATTGCCCCCAGGGCGTTCAATGCCAGGGCGATCACGATGAACTCCGGTCTGATCAATGTGTTCAAGTCCATCATTATTCTCCTTCCCCATATGGGGCATTGTAATCAATTCATGAATAGATCAATCGGCACCCACTTGAGCAGGCCACCGAAGAACTGCACCGCGATGATCAAGAGCCACGCCTTCCAGGTCAGCTTGGCCTTGGGGATGATCGTAGGCAACCGGTCGAGCCCTGATGATCGATGCCCGCTGGAGAAGTAGCTCTTAACAATATCCCTCAGCATGGCCACCTCGCCTTCCAGTCTCGTCACCTTGTCACGAAGCTCGGCCAGTTCATCATCCATCGCCTTCTCCTTTATGCCACTCTAGTATCCTGCGACAAAGCGCTCAACCGCGCTCGTGACGGTCTGCAGTATCTGGTATTGGTCGATGGCTATGTAGACCACCACGCCGGTCGTCCCTCCGGCAATCGCGCTGGCGATCGGGGCCCAGCTCCACCCATCGTCTGAAGAGAAGCTGTCGATGATGTTCTTCAGAAGTGAAAAGCCCAGGGCGATGCCGATGCCCCACTTCGGATGGAATGACGTACCGATCAAACAGATCAGGAACGCAAAGACGAACTGTTGGAACTTGTGCTTCATACTGCTATCTCCCTCTCAATGAATCGAATGACCTTGCGTACCCTCGGTGTCCAGGTACAGTGTTTCATCTGACCGGTGAATGATGCGGCCGATGATTTGAACTTGCCTTCTGCTGCATAGCCGGTCTTTTCTCGCTCGGAGATCTTGCGCAGTCTCTTTCCGCCTTTCTTCACGTTCCTCATCCGGGGATAGAGGTTGTTGCGCTTGATCACATAGCCGGCGAAGTCGATGCCTGGCTCGAACTTCGTCCCGTCATCGTAGGTGTACTCACACACTGAGATATGGCTCTTTGACAGATTCATTTCCAGGCCGAGGACCTGGGATGAATACTCGATTGCACTGTTGAACAAGCCCTGCAGCGCCTCCAGGTCGGTGGAGACGATGATGATGTCGTCCATGTACCGGGCGTAGCATCTGCCGCCGCATCCATCGGTGACGTAATGGTCGAGCTGGTCGAGCACGACGTTGGCCAGTAGTTGGCTGGTGAGTGATCCGATCGGCAGTCCCTGCGGATAACTATCGATGATCGTATCGAGGAGCCAGAGTACCCACTCATCCCGGATGGTACGTCTCACCGCCCACTTGATGGTGGAGTGGGGGATTGAATGGAAGTATTTTCTGAAGTCCACCTTGAGATAGTAGACCGTGGTCCCCTCCGGCTGGCACCGGATGTAGTGCTGTACACGCTTGCAGGCAGCCAGTGATCCCTTGCCCTTGCGGCACGCATAGCTATCGTGAATGAACTTGTGATCAAAGAGAGGCTCGATGATTCTGCAGAGAGCATGTTGGACCAGGCGGTCATCCCTGTGGGGAGCGCTGATCATGCGCTCCTTCGGCTCGTGGATGATGAACTCATTCTGCGGTTTCGGCCTGTAGGTCCGCCAGATCAGATGGTTCTGTTGGTTGATGATGTTCTCCTCGTAGTTTGTCCGGTAGTCTATCATCGCCCGCCTGTAGCGCATTCCCCGGGCCATGTCATGGAATGCGGCGTCGAGGTTCTCAAAGTCATATACCAGGTGTGCAAGGTTACCATAGGTGTTTGGCATCGATTCTCCATACAAAAGGCGCTTCGGCGGCGTTCTCTATTCGGTACTTGTCGCCTGGCGCCGTCAAAGTTCGGTCCTGCCGGGATGTCGGTTCCTTTTCCATTGCTTGGATGCAGGCCCTTAAGCCGGCACCTTCTTGCATGAATGGAAGAGCGGAGCGGAAGCCGATGTTGTTGTTCGTGTTCGAGCGCTCGTTGTTCGCGTTGCGATAGCCGAGGCCCGCATTGGACGTGTTGTTCCAATTGCCGCCGGCGTTGCCGCCATCAGTTTGCAACCGTCACCCCTGGGTGGATAGTGTCTTGGTCCACCCGCCAAGAATCCTGCCGAGCTCCGCCGTCTGCCGGACGGAGATCTCGAATTTCTTTTTGTCGATGTACTCAAGCCTGTCGGCCAGACGTACCATCGTCTTAAGCTCCATCAGCGCATAATCGGCCTCCTGCACTTCACGCAGTTTCTGCCTGGGATCCCTGATCACCGTCGCCCGGGCGATCCGGCAGCCGATCTTTACGACCAGCTGCCGCATCATCGTGCCCATCGCATACCGCTCGGCCTTCGGCAATTGTGGTATCAGGCTTTTTGCGTGGTAATATGCCATGTCCTCCCATTTCTGGGATGCTATCATCACATCCATGTTTCAGGCTCCAGGGTTCAGGTGTTCAGGCGCCGATACAAAGCGGAGCGGAAGCCGATGCCGTTGCTCGTGTACGAGCGCCCGTAGAAGGCGAGGCGATAGCCGAGGCCCGCACCGGGCGTGCCGAGCCAATTGCCGCCGGCGTGGCCGAACCGTTCGCCCACGTTGCGCATATACTGGATCCCAAGGGCGGCGTTCGCCAGTGTCGGCATCAAGCCGAGAATGCGTAGAAGATCATGAACCACCACCCCATCTTTGGCAGTCAAAGCTGAGAATGTTTTTTGCCCATAGTAATCAGCGCTACTGTTCTCGATGGTTATGTTCAGTGAATACGCGGCTCCGTTTGCAGTTGGAGCTGAATCGAAGTCCCACTTGTACGTGTCAGCTATTCCCGGGGCTGCTAGTAAGCCACTCTGCAGGATAGCTTTCCATAGCACAGAGTCTACCCCCTGATCCTTGGTTGAGTCGGCTGCGTTGTTGTTGGCCAACACCTGCAGCTCACCATCCTTGATGCGGTATCCACTGTTCCATTCGCGCACATTCCCTCGCAGGTCCATCGGGGCGAACGGGGATCCATCAAGCGACCAGGAGAGGGGACCGCTGCCGGTGAGAGTGCGGCCGATATACTGGGTACCACTGGAATCGTATTGATCGATAGCCTCTGCCTTCTCGGTGCTGTCCTGGTAGCTCTTGCCGTAGCTGTCATTGCCGCGCGGTTGATAGCCCTCACGGAGCGCCAGGAGCATCAGGTACGCCCACTCGGCCTGTGTCATCAGGTGATGGCCGGTCCCCTTTCCGCTGCACAACGTCATCGAGCTGTCGAGACTGATGGTATGGGCAGGCTCCAAGCCGCGAAGCGACACGCCGTAGTTCGTGCCGCCGACGCGACCGGCAAGATACTTGCCGATGAGCAGCTCGACCACGTTGCCGTTGACGATGAACGCCGGATGCAGCTCGTTGCCGCCCTTGGTAAAGTGGGTGCCACCGTTGTTGAGGTAGTCGAGCCGCGCCTTCTCGTCGGGGCGGTAGATGGTGTAGACCGAGGGGCGGTTGTTGTCATCAAAGACCACCTCGTTGCGTCCCATCGACAGGTCATGGATCTGATTGATGAATGACTGCTTGATGTCATCATCGGATATCACCAATCCGGTGCCTGCGAGCGCTACTCTGGTGAGCGCGTCCTCGGCCTCGAACAAATGCGTGGCCACCTGGCCCTGTGTGTATCTGCCGCTTACATATTTCATGCAAGATCCTCCTCATGGTCGCCCTCATCATCCTGGGGCAGGGGGAACAGCTCGGCGTTGTTCTCCCGGAAGTCTCTGGCCAACACCGGGGCGTAGGCGATCGCCTGGTCCTCGGTCCCGATGATCTCGTTGCTGGCTGTCCTGTCCACACCCTCATCGCTGAAGTCTACGGCCACCAGCCACTTGTTCTCTGTTACCTGGTTGATTGTGTATCTCATTGTTCCACGACCTCCACCTTCACTTCCGCACCGACTGCAACGGCCCATAAGTCCTCGCCGGCATCAGGATTGAACAAGACCTTCACCGTCTGCCGTGGCTGCACGACGAAGCCGATCTTCGCGGTGATCGAAACCCCTCCGATACGGATGAGCCGTATCTCGTCAAGGTTCGTCACCAGGACGACACGACGGCCCGCCTTGCTCGACGCCGGCAACTTGGCCTTGATGGATGTCACCGTCTGTGTCACGACGACCGGGGTGGTGGTCATGTCCAGGGTGTTGTCCGGCGCATCCGCCAGATGCTGAATCTGAT
>Ga0123335_1005451_pt1 | contig 15518 bp, 9 predicted proteins | sample BiotimSIPDNA_2_FD_89707 | JGI IMG/M metagenome (GOLD analysis project Ga0123335, IMG submission 89707) | Anaerobic biogas reactor microbial communites from Washington, USA - Biogas_R2 time_0 SIP DNA | ecosystem: Engineered > Bioreactor > Anaerobic > Unclassified | place: Washington, USA... | reverse complement strand
GCCTCCTGTCGCTAGATTCTTGAATGGAAAAAACAACCTAGCTATAATGTAAGCCATGCGCAACCCAACGCAAGCCGAAAGGCCAAACCAAGTTAGCGCCTATGGGGCACCCTGGGTGGTTCGGAGGGCACTTTGGATGGTGTGAGGAGGGCATAAAACAAGCTCCGCGTACTCTGGGTTAGAGAGATGTGCGGAGCTTGTTTAGGTTTAGGGTGTGATTGGGATTACTGCTCGTAGGAGGGCTTCTTGCCAAAGATTTTGGCGAGTTTGCCGGGGGTGACCTTGGGGGTCCTGTCGTAGTTATAGATACCGTTTTGCTCTTGTTCAATGTCTGTGAGCTGGGTGTAACAGTATCCAGAAAGATTTGGGAGCGAGATCATCAGGTCGACTTGCTCTTCGATTTTCTGGCAGAGTTCGTCTTCGTTTTTGAGGTCGAGTCCGTGGTATCCCCATGTATTGTCAGCGAATTTCGACCGTTCTGGCGGGATGAACATGAATCCGCCGAATTCATCGTTGATGTAGGGTTGTCCGGTGTATCCGATTTCCCAATCACGATTGCGTGATGGGATGCCGCCGTCTTCCGGCACGAGCGCCTTTTTCAGCTCTTCTGCGTTTGGGCGATAGAAGTGTACTGTCCAGAGGTCGGTTTTCGCGTGGTGGTAGCCGCTTGTTTCGTTGCAGGGTCTTGTAGGATCGATGAGCTTTGTGAGGTCGTAGAGCTCGGTCATGATCCTGTGATGGAGCTGCAGGTTGTTTCCTGGCCAGGTTTCGTTGGCCGGTGACCAGGCAATGATCGACGGATGGGATGCGTCGCGTTCAAGGATTTCCTTCCATTCCTGGGTGAAGTTGGCCATCGACTTCCAGAATTCGACGGTTTGCATTCCGTTTGAGCCGTGGGAGAAGGCGCTGACTCCCCAGGAAGCCGATTCGCCCCAGGTCAGGTAGCCCAGCTTGTCAGCCCAATAATGGAATCGTTCTTCGAAGACCTTTTGGTGCAACCTGGCGCCGTTGAATCCGGCTTCCATAGAGAGCTCTATGTCTTTTTTCAGTGCGGCATCTGTCGGCGCAGTCCAAATACCATCTTCATAGTAGCCTTGGTCGAGTACGAGCCTGAGGAAGATTCTCTTGTTGTTGAGGAAGATCTTGTCTCCTTCAATATGGATTTTTCTGAGTCCTCCGTATGCGTTGACCTGGTCGATCGATTTTCCGTCCTGGTTTTTGACATTGTATGTGATGTCATAGAGGAACGGATTTTCCGGGGACCATGGGATTGTTTTGTCGAGTTTGACGGTTACTGGTGTGCCGGAGGTTGCTTTTGCCAGTGTTGTTCCGACGATTTTTCCCTCAGCCTTGACTGTGATTTCGATTGTTTTTCCTTGTTGTTCGGCATAGAATTTAGGGATGAAAACGAAAGAATTGTTATCGAGATCTGGTATGATCCTGCAGTTTTTGAGTCCGTTGTTGTCGACTGGTTCGAGCCAGACTGTTTGCCAGATTCCTGTGACTCTTGTGTAGCTGCATCCCACGGATTTGTATCCGCTGCACTGCTTCCCCTTGGCTTGCGTGTTTGACCTTGTATCATCGAAGACCCTGACGACCAGGTCTGCTTCCTGTCCGAATGTGACTTTGTCTGTGATGTCGAATTCGAAGGATGATGAGCCGCCGTAGTGGATTCCTATGGTTTTACCGTTGACGGCGACCTCGCATTCGTAGTCGACGGCACCGAAGTGGAGGATTGCTTTTTTACCTGCCCAGTTTGCGGGGACTGTGATTTTGCGGTGGTAGAACATTGAGTTGATGAAGTCCTTGTGTCCTACTCCCGAGAGGCTGCTTTCAGGGCAGAAGGGCACTATGATTTTGTCATCAAATCCTGTGCTTCTGAGCAGTCCTCGTTCTTTGCTCGAGCAACCGAAGTCGAATTGGTATGTCCAGGGGCCGTTGAGGTTGATCCAATCGAAGCGTTCGAACTGGGGTCTTGGATATTCTGGTCTTGGGATGGTCATGTTGATTCCTGTTTGCATGTGGTTTCTATAGCATAAAACTAGCGACAATGATCAGTGCGATGATGATCAGGACAAGTATGGCGACCTGCTTTTTCTGCAGACCTGGGCTTTCAGGTTTTGGTTGAGGCTGCTGGGGACCGAAGAGGTTGGCGAAGGCTTGCCTTCGTGCTCGTTCGGACATGATTTCAATGGCTTCGGCTTCGGTGATTTTACCCGCCTTGATTTGTTCGCCAAGTTCTTCAGGGGTTGGTAAATCGTCTTTCATCGCAAGTCTTGAAATTGATGGGGTGAAGCAGGTGCATTAGGAGCCGTTAAAAAATAAAGTTTACACTTCCGGTTTCTTTTGGCTGCCTTCCCCCGTCCTGTCAGTCGCGTATGCGCATACGCTCCTTTCAGGACGGGGGAAAAACAGCTCAAAACAATTCCAGAACAGTTGCCTTAATTTTTGAACAACTCCTTAAAACTAAAAATTTGATGCATCTATGTGATTTTACAAGTTTACCTGCGGGGGTAATGGCAGAAACCTGGTTTGTCACTACATGGTTTAAGGTATTGGGTCGTCAGCGATTTTAGCATTGATCGCATCGTAGATTTCCGGCATATCTGTGAATTTGAGTATGTTTGGGAGTATCATCGATTGTGGATAAGGCGTTATTTGCCTTTGGAGGATTTGCTGGTATGATTCTGGTGGTCTGTAGAGGGTCGTACTGTCGTCGTGGTTGACGAGCAATGCGGCGATGGCTGCTGGGATGCATCCTTGTCCTCTGGCGACCAGGTCGATTTGCTTGATTCCCTTGTGCCTAAGCAGTGCGAATGCGGCCGCGATGTCTCGGATTCTTCCGCAGAGGTACGGTTTTCCGAGCATCAATGCGCAGGCGCTGTGGTGGTAGTCGGCCGAGTATTCGGCGAAGATTTCTCGTCCTGCGGGGTCTGGTGCTGAGTAGAATGGGTCTGTTGTGATTTGCTTGCCGTATCTGATTCCGTGCGATGAGCCTGGGGGGTATTCTGCGGCGCTTGTCGATTCTCCGATCCCTCTCGGATCGATGGCGAACCAGCCGTCGTATTCCTTGAATCGGTTGATTTTTTCGAATTCGTCCTGTGCATCGATATGCGGTACGTACAGCGTGACTTGCTCGAGATTTTCCGGGAAGTGGAAGCAATAGTTATTCGAGTTTGTTGCGTACTTGAGTATCGCTAGGATATTGGGTTCGGTTTCCAGTGCGTATCTTGAGACGAGTGTATTCGGGCTGGAGTTGAAGAGCCTTGCCGGTCTTAAGACTCTGTAGTAGGGGACATTGTCCAGGTTGTTCAGGTCATAGTGATTCGCGAGAGTTTTGGCCAATTGGGTTCGGTCGAGCTTTGGTCTTGACTTGGCGAGGGCTTGCGCTTTTCCCTGGATCGTTTCGATGATGTTTTTGTATCCTGGGAGGTATGTGACTTGTCCCTTTGGCGTGCATTGGAGTTCGGTGTCGGTGAAGATTTGTGGGTTATCGGGTTCTGGTTGCGGTTGATGTCTGTTTAGGATTCGATTGAAGAACCGGTGCATTTCGCGTCGATTGTCCTTATTGAATCCATGGTTTCCGTCTCCGATGAAGCAATTGAGCATATCGTTTTGGTTAAGTACGCTGTAGATTTGCTTGAGTTCATTGTAGGCGTCTTTTGCGCCTCGTGCGTCGAAGAAATCGTTTTTCTGTCCGAGAATCAGGGTTGGTTTTGGTGCGTTAGCGAGCAGGAGGTCAGGCATTTCGCATCCGAGTCCGACGAAGAACTGCGGTTCTTGTTCGGCATCGCATGCCTCTTCGTTTTCCAGATGGTGGACCCATGTGCTGATGTAGCAGCTTGGTGCAATGGCGGCTGGTCGGTCGTCCGCCGCTGCGAGGAATGCGGTCATATTGCCGCCGCCTGAATTGCCTGTGACACAGATCTGCTTTGGGTTGACTTCGGGTCTTTGTTCCAGAAGGTCAAATGACCTGACCACGTCCCAAAGGCACCAGGAAGCATAATACTCGCCGACAAGCAGCATCTGCTTTGACAGCATGTTATGTTCCCTGACTGGTGAGTACAGGACTCCGGTTTCCTTCGCCATCGGTGCGTTTTCGAAGAGCGATCGTTCGCCTTGTCCGGTGGGATCCGGGCAGAGGACGACGTAGCCGTCATTGACCAGGTTGAGGATTGCGGTTTGGTACGTGTCGCAGGCTTTTCCGTTTTCGGAGTGTCCGCAAAGGAACAGGACTGCCGGTGCATTTTGTGCGTTGTTTGGAATATATAGGTTGGCTGTGACGAACAGGCCGGGGCGGCTTTGGAAAATCAGGTTTTGTACAGTAAATCCTGGTCTGTCAAGTGTTTTGGTGACGGTTGAATTGAGCTCGCATTTTTCAGAGGGCAATTGGAAAGCGGTGGCGACTTTTTGGCGGAGCTGTTCCCGATAGTTCAGGAAATCCTCCTTGGTTTTAATGCTTTCGAGTACGCGTCGCCGTTGTTCCTGGTTTTTTCTGAAGATATCAAGGTAGTAGTCGTTGACGAGATGTCCGAAGGGTGCGATCATGTTATGGTTCTCCGTGTTTCATGACGTAGTCTTTCTGGAGTCCGATATCTGCCTTTTGCAGGGTTGGGTTGTCGGCGATGAAGTCGTCGGGGAATTTGAATCGGGAGCCATCGTTGTGCCATTCGTGCTTATTTGCGGTCGCGCTGTGTTGTCCGAAGTTAGTCCAGTCGTTCCAGTCCTTGAAGGTTACGAATTGTTTGAGCGCATCGAGTTTCGGGTCTTCGAAGATTGCGTTTGGGTTGTAGTCGACTTGTTTTTGGAATTGTTCGTAGGTTAGGTTAACCCTTGCGAATCTGCCTTGGCGTTTCCATTGTTCGGGGAGGATTCCCTTTTCCTCGACTGGGGGGAAGAAATCCTGTTGTATACCATTAATATTTGAGAATCCGACGAGTGTTTTGAGCGTTGTCGGGATTCTTAGGAAGAAGCAGTTGTCCTGTATTTTGACTCCGTTGAGTTCTCTGAGGTGGATGATTGGGTTTGGGACTTTCTGCAGCGTGTTGTCGGTGAAGACATTGTTTCGTATGACGCTCTTTTGGTTATGGTTGTTTGAGAGTACGATTTGGTTCAAGCTGTTGATGTAGAACACGTTGTTTCTGATCAGGAGATTGTCGCAGTCTCGGAAGATCGATCCATTGAAGCCTCTTGTAAGGAAGCAATTGTCAACTTCCAGGTTTTTGGCATTGACTGCTCCGACGAAATGCGGTGCATAGCCTGCGCCCCTTCCGTCATAGAAGAGCCTTGTAATTCTTATGTTGTTTGCGTTTCTGATGTCAACTGCCGCCATGGATGAATCTGCTTGCCATTTGAGTCCGAAATTATCGATGACGATATTGTGTTTCCCGTGTATGACGAAAGCCGAAGCGAGTTGTCTTTTGCCTCCATCGACACATGTTGTATGCGGATTGATTCCCCTGAAGACTATAGGTTTTCCTTGTTCTCCGGTTGCCTTGAACCTGACCATTTCCAGATATGTTCCTGGGTGGACGAAAACTGTGTCTCCCGCGACGGCGTTTTTGGCTGCGTGGCTGATGGTTTTCCAGGGATTTTTCCGTGTTCCATCTCCTGTTTGGTCATTTCCAGTCTTTGCGACGTGGAATGTTTGCGATTGTCTGTCATGGTCGATGGTTTTGAAGCTAATGTTGTCTATCGTGAGATCTCTGTTTTCGTTGAAGAGGCTTTCAGCTGCGTCTTGGTTTGTGTAGAGTCTTTTTGCTTTTGCCTTGAGTGTGATTTGAGCGTTATACGTGGTATTTGGCTGGAGTCCGTTGATGCCTGCCGAAATCAGGTTTGAGCGCATGCCGCCTTGGATTGACTTTTTGTCTTGTGGATTGTCTTGCGGTGCGTAGGTCAGGGTGTATTCGACTGGCATTGTGGCGAATGCTTCCAAGTTTGCTGTTGTTACGGTACTTGAGAGCGTCTTGAAGTCACGGATCTGGATTTGAGTTGGGATTGCCTGCCTCCAATAGTGTCCTGCCGGGAGTCCGTCAAATCCTCGTCCTCCGAGGAGTTTCAAGCCATCAACGAATCCTTTTCCTTCGGCGAGTTTCGGGGGTGGTATTGTGAAGGATTCGTATTCGGCTTGGGTTGGCTCTTGCGCATGTGCATTTGCGAATGCGAGTCCTTGGGTGGAGTTGCGGATGAGTTTTTTGGCGAAGACGTTGTTTGCGACGATGTGGTTTGGTGCCTGGTCGAGTTTGACGTCACCCAGGAAGGTTGAGTTTTTGATGTCCAAGTTGGATGCGTTTTGGAATGTGGCACTAGTTCTTGCGATGCAGTGCCTTAGTTCTGTTTCGGAGGCGTTATCGAGTGCAATTGCGTTGACATCCAGTCTGGCGAGTTGGAGGTTTTTGGTGTTTTTGGCGTTGATGTTGGCATTTATTGAGACGGGTTTGTGTCCGCGTCCCCTGATTGCGACGTCTTGGAGGCCGTCCAGGACCAGGTTTTCATTCCAGGTGCCGGGGAGGATGTAGAGTGTGGCGCCGGGCTTGAGCTTCCCGATGGCGAAACCGATGGTTTTCCAGGCGGTTTTCAGCGATGTCCCGGGGGCGCTGTCGTTTCCGTTTGGGGCGACAAAGAAGATGTCCTGCTGGATGTATTTGGGCAGTTTGTCCTTGAATGCGCTGTCGGCTTGTGGCCTGAAGTCGAAGTTGATCGGGTCTGCCAGGTCGTTGTTTTCCGAGAAATCCTTGTCTCTTGACCTGACGATGCTGTTTTGGGCTGCCCCGAAGTATCCTGTGTCGCCGTGGCTGAAGATTGAGTTTTCGATTTTTCGCGCGTAGAGCGCCGCGTCTGAATAGCAGTCTTCCGCGATGGTCGTATCGCTCGGGTACTTGATCCAAAGGGCACCCTCGGTGCAATCGAAAGCGATGTTGCGCTGGAATTTGCAGTGTTCTGCCGGGGTTCCACCATAGTATCTGATGCCCATTTTTTCGGTATCGAAGGAGATGCAGTCCTGAATTGAGCCGCGCTCGTTTGGGGTCAGGACGATGATGCCGCCACCCGATGCGTAGAAGGGTGAGTGGTTGCCGTAGGTCTTGCAGTTGACGATATGGTTTTCGCGTCCGTTTCTGTTGACTGTGATGCCGCCTCCGTTGAGGAATGCGGTGATGTTTTCGATTCTGCAATTGGTGGGGTCGCCGCTGAGGTAGATTCCCCAGCGGGTTCCGAATCCGTATCCCTTGGCCTGTTCGGGTGCGTTGAAACCGGTGATAACTAGGTCGCGGATGACGATGTTGGCGACTTTCGAACCCCAGAAGGCGACTCCGTTGTCCGGGATGCGCCCGATGGTGATCGTGTGGTTTTTCGGCGGAAGGCTGTCCGATGTCCTGACATGGAGCTGCTTGGTGTCGTTGTCGTAGAACCAGGCTGCTGATGTGAATTCGAGTTCCTGGAGTGTCGGGACCGTCGCGTAGATGGTCAGGGTATCGCGTTCATTGACGGCTGTCGGGCTGCCATCCAGTTGGATTGTCCAGACGCTTGGGTACGTTTCGGAGGGTTGGAAAGGGGCGGGCGGGTCGATGTCGCCTCGGATAAGGACGGTGCCTGGGACGAGTGCCCTTATGGTGCTGGTTTTGTCACTTGTTGGGAAATTTGCGAATTCAATTGATTCATGGTATGTGCCTGGCATGATCGTGATGGCATCGCCTGGCTTGAAGGATTCTTTTGCCTTGGCTAGCGTTCTGAAGGGCTGGTCATGGGTGAGGCCTGAATGCGCGTCATTGCCCGATATGGAGACGAAATATTCGGCGCCGAGGGTGGTCAGGGCACCGAGGGAGAGTGCGATCAGCATGGATTTCATGGTCGTTCCTAAATTGTAAATAAGGTATTGTCACATCTATCCTGTAATAGATGAATTTACACCGATCATGGTCACAATCAACTAGGCAGAAGCCTGATTTCGAGTGGTTCAATGCCATTGTTACCTTTCCCTTGGCGCAGAGATGCACAGAAACGTGCTTTATGTCGCTTGCAGGGGTAGGGGATGAAAAACAGCCCATTTTTTCACAGTTTCGTACATAAGATGCATGTGGCAAGCGATTTTCTAGTATGGTTGGAAGGCGCCTTGGGTGGCGTGGGCACCTCGGGTGGCGTGGGCACCTCGGGTGGCTTCGGGTCATCGGGGCGTACAGAAAGTGCCTTGGATTTCAAGCCAGCAAGCCAGGTTTGATTGGTATGAAAAGTGATGAAAGCCAGGAAATTTCGCGGCGGAAAATTTGCCATGGAATGAATGTGTGTTATAGTAGTCTACTCGAAAAATTATCGTAAAATGTGATTGAGACGTGTCATTTTTGGCATGTTTCTGTCACTGTGTGCAGTTAATAAATATATTAAGGAAGAGTAATCATGGCACAGAAACGCACTTATCAGCCTCATGTACTTCGTCGCAAGCGCAAGCTTGGTTTCCGGGCTCGTATGGCGACCAAGGGCGGTCGCAGGGTATTGGCGAATCGCCGTCGCGTCGGTCGCAAGAGATTGTCCGCATAATCATCACTTTAGGTTCATTTGTTTTGCGATGGGATCAGGGACTTCAGGACATGCGGGTGGGAGCGGGAGGGCTTTTGGTCGCGAGTCTCGTTTGCGTAATCGCCATCAAATGGATGAGATGCGTACGTCTGGTTTGAAGGGGACTGGGCGTTATTGTGTTGTGATAGTGAACAAGACGCCGCCTGACAATCAGCGCAGGGCGGCGTTTTTGATATCCCGGCGATACAGTTTGCTTGCTGTAGAGCGCAACCGTGCCCGTCGTTTGTTTCGCGAGGTTTATCGTTTGCTGTATGATTTTTTGCCGCCTTGCTGGCTGTTGTTCATACCTCGTCAACGGATGAAGGGCGCGAAGCTAGCTGACATTTACGCTGAGGTCTTGTTGTTGTGTGGTCGCGCTGGTTTGGTCATATCTGGAGCAGTTGGTGGGGGAGCTGATTTGTCGCCTTCACTATGAAAATAGTGGATGTTCCCAGTCGAATGGCTCTTTTGCTGGTAAGGTTTTACCAGCGTTGCTTGTCTCCGTTGAAGGGTGGTGGATGTTGTCGATTTACTCCGTCATGTTCGGAGTATGCTCGCGTTGCGATTGAGCGTTATGGATTTCTTCGTGGCGGTGCGATGTCGCTTTGGCGCTTGTTGCGTTGCAGTCCTTTGTACCGTGGGTCGTGCTACGATCCTGTTCCTGAGAAACACGAAGACAGATAAGGATTAGCCGTGAAATTCGATAAAGTTACTATAATTGGCGTTGCGGTTTGCGTATTGAGTTTTTTTGGAATCATGTGGTTCCAGCAGCGTCAGATTGCTGCCGCCCGTATTGTCGCGGCGAGGACTGCTCCTGTGGCGGCGCAAACTGCTCCTGAATCGACTGCCCCTGCAAAGGAAGCGGCGTCTGCTGAGCAGCAGCCTGCGGAGCAAAAGTCTGTCGAGCAGCAGCCAGTCGCTGATCCCGTGGCGCCGGTTGCGGCGACGGGGGTGGTTTCGAAGTATCCGTTAGGTCCCGATCTAGCCAGGGAGTCTTCTTCGGATGTATTGCATGCGACTTTGGTTCGCGATGGCGAGTTGACTTGCAAGATCGATCCTGTCAAAGGCGGAATCGTGTCCGTGACATTGTCGAAGTACCTCAACGAGAAGTCTCGGAATGGGGAGTCTTCAGGGAACGTCGAGTTGGGCAGTGCTGACTATCCGTACATGACACTTGGTCGCGGAATTGTTGAGTCCCTGGGTTTGGTTGACGCGGATCCTTCCAAGGACTTGAAGGTTGGCGATGGTTTTGTCGAGTTGACTCGTGTCAATGGTTCTGGTGACTTGCGTGTTGTTGAGCGTTGGTCTGTTTCATCGGAACGGAGTTACGAGATTGACTACTCGATTACGATGACAAGCACTGGCAGTCAGGCTTATGATTTGACCGGGATGGTGATTGATGGCGGTGTTATATCTCACCAGTCCACCTCTGGTCGGCGTGATGAAGCCGGTGGCGCTGCATACATGCCTTTCGACAAGAGCCATTGCAAGCTTCTTGATCCGAAGACCTTGGAGAAAATTGGCGAATGGCATTCGACGATTCAGAATCCGCTTTCGTTGGAAGGTGACCGAGTCAAGGCCAGCGAGAAGATTGCCGGCAAATTGAACGGGGTTGCCAAGTGGGGTGCCTTGCATTCCAAATACTTCCTGATGTCCATTTGGGATCAAGATGGCAAGGGTTTTGCTCGTTTTGACAGTTTTAGCTGTCCTGAGGTTGACGCGGGCGGCAAGAAGCTGAGTCGTTCTCGCGCGAAGTACTTGCTTGACGCATCGGTCTTGCCTGCTGGCGGCACATTGGAGTGGAGTTTTCGCGGTTATGCTGGTCCCAAGGCTTCCGAGTTGCTTCACGCGATGGGGAATGGCATGGACGGGATCATGGGCATGGATCGCTTTTTCTGGGGCAATCCCGCTTGGATGGGGTTTATTTCCCGGATGTTGCTCAAGTGCCTGGTTTGGTTCAGCCAGCTTATTCCCGGCAATTCTGGTTATGGCTGGGCTGTGATTTTCCTGACAGTCCTGGTCAAGCTTTTGTTTTGGCCTTTGACTCACAAGTCAACCAAGTCGATGCGCAAGATGCAGGAACTGAAACCCCAGCTTGACGCCTTGAAGGAGCAATACAAGAACGATCCTCAGGTCATGTACCGCAAGCAGCAGGAGCTGTTCAAGGAAAACAACGTAAGCCAATTGGGCGGCTGCCTGCCGATGCTGTTGCAGATTCCTGTTTTCTTCGCGCTGTTCAATACGTTCCGAAGCGCGATTGAGCTTCGACAGGCTGGATTCCTTTGGGCTGTTGACTTGTCGCTTCCCGATACGGTCCTGATGATTGGCGGCATTGGTCTCAATCCCCTCGCCATCCTGATGGGACTTACGATGGTTTTGCAACAGAAGATGACACCTAACGCGGATCCGCAACAAGGCAGGATGATGATGATGATGTCACTGGTCTTTATCTGGATCTTCTACAGCATGCCCGCTGCGTTGACGCTCTACATGACCGTCAACCAACTCCTGAGTGTCCTCCAAGCCTATTTGACCAAGAAATTCGACGATAAGAAGGTGGCTGCATAGCATTGACGTACGGTGCGGGAGAACATCCCGGATTTCGTGACATAGAACCGACCGAACTTACAAGGAGCAAACATGAGCTTCAATCTGATGGAAACGGCAAAGACCGTCCTGGACGAGATGATTTCGAAATTGGGCATAGTGGCTGAAGTGACTATTGTCGATGACGATGGCGAGCGCAAGCTTGACTTGAAGTCTCCTGAAGCGGGTCGTCTGATCGGGCGCAAGGGCCAAAGCCTGGAAGGTCTGGAGTTGATCGTCAACCGCATTTTGCGAAAACAAACTTCCGAAGACGAGAACACGCCTTGGGTCGTCCTTGAAGTCGATGGGTACAGCGTTCCGCGCAAGTCTGCCGCCGAGCGTCACGGTCGGGTTTCCAAGTCCGATATCGAGCGTCTGGAGCACATTGCGAAGGATGCGGCGAAGGAAGTGAAGATGTGGGGCGAGCCCAAGCGCATCGGTCCCTACAAGCCTGGTGAACGCAGGATCATCCATATTACTTTGAGAAACGATCCCGAGGTTGAGACCGAAAGCGATGCGGAAGCAGACGAGAACAACTGCAAGATGCTGACCATTCGCAAGGTCGAACAATAATAAATAAATACTTGCGCCTTGAAATCATGGGCGATCATAGCAAGGCGATTGTCGCGAGATTGAATTCTGCGTCAACCGCCTTGCTTCCGTTTCCGAGGTTTGTGAAGTCATGAAGATTTGCGCAATGGTTTTGTCGGCGATGGCGTCTCCGTGACAGAATTCGCTGTGTTTTAAGGGGCAAAAGCGAAAATATTGGCAAAAAAAAGGTTTTTTTTAAGAAAAAGATTAAAAAAACTCACTGTTTTGGCTTGAATTGCGTTGCAGTACCTCATATGGTATGAAATTGCACACAAAGTCAACGTGTATCAGTGTCGTTGAATCTTCAGTATGATTTAGCAATTGGTCGAGACTCGAAACCATAAAAATAGGGACAACGAGATGAAGAGACTTGGGAAATCCCGTCAAATGCTTGATTGTATTTTGGCGGCAGCGATTGGCATATTGTTATTTAGCGGTGGTTCGCTTTACGGTCAACGTCGTCTTGACGCTCGGATCACGCAGTTTCAGGTCAAGCTGGAAAGGACTCCGAAGTACGCAGATTCCAAGGAGAGTTCCAAGCGCAAATGGGCCAGGTTCACTGTTCGCTACGACATTACTGGGGTGAGTTGGGTTAACGAGCTTGAGATCAAGTGGACTGTATTGACGCTGGATGAGAGCAAGAAGCCGATTGTCCTTCAGCAGTCAGTGATATACGAGGACGTTGAGGAAGGTCGCAATCATTTTGGATGTGTTTATTTGAAGCCGAGTTTTTCGAAACGTTACCAGGGGAAGGCCAGCTTGGACGCGACGAGCTACAGTGTTTACATTGAGCTTCTCGTAAATGGCACTCGTGTAGCGTCTCATGAGGATAAGAAGCATGGGAATTTGCCGAAGAATTGGTATCGCCAAGCCGACAATGCTCGTACTTTGCCGGGGCAGCTGCTTCCGAAGAGCAAGACTCCCTTTGCTCCATTGGACTACGATTTTTACGAGCACGAGAAGATCGAATGATTGCGTTTAGGCGCGCATGGCGGTTGATTTGATGAACATTTATTTCCTTATAATATAATTAAGGTAAACATATCGGAAGATAGCAATGGCAAGAGACGAACGAATTCTGGCGATTGACATAGGAGCGGCCAGCATTAAGCTGTGCGAGTTTGAATTTGACAAGGGCAGTTCGATCAACCTTGCCTTGTTCGCTTATCGCGAGTACGAGGAAGAATTGTCCGAGGGGACTCGTATGAACGTGGTTTCTGGCTTATTGCGCCAGATGCTTGCGGAAGGCGGATTTCGTGCCAGGAAGGCATTGATTTCGCTGTCGGGTCAGACTGCATTGATGCGTTTCAGCCGTCTTCCCGTCGTCAGTTACGACAAGAAGGCGATTCGTCAATTGGCTGAGTTTGAGGCTACGAACAACATTCCATTCCCGATCAACGAGGTTATTTGGGACTATCAGTTGATTGTATCTCCCGAGGCCGAGACCATCGACGTTTTGTCTGTAGTGATCAAGAATGAGATCGTTGAGCAGTTCACGAGAGCTGTTATGCAGGTTGGCTTGGAGCCGATATTGGTTGACGTTGCTCCTGCGGCGTGTTTCAACGCGGCTCGCGCCAACGGTCTTGGCACTGACGAGTGCGTGATCATTGTCAACATCGGCGGTCGCGCGACGAATCTTCTGTTTGCCGAGGGCGATCGTTTCTTTGCCCGTAACATTCCCACTGCTGGCAATTCGATCACGCAGCAGATTGCGAAGGAGTTTGGGATTGGGTTGCCTGAGGCTGAGGAATTGAAGCGTCGTCATGGCTTCGTGGCCTTGGGCGGCGCCTATGCGGAGCCGGAGTCTGAGACTGCGGCTTCGGTTTCGAAGATCATCCGCACGGTGATGGCTCGTTTGCACGGTGAAATTTCCCGTTCGATCAATGTGTATCGTGCCCAGCAGAAGGGCGGCAAGCCTGTTAAGATGTACTTGACGGGTGGTTCTTCCACCTTGAACTACTGCGATAAGTTCTTCGAGGAGAAGCTGGGGATTCCGGTTGAGTACTTCAATCCATTTACGGTTGTGAATTTGCTTCCTTCCGTTGACCGTGCTCGCTTGGGCGAAGTTGCCCACATGTTCAGCGAGACGATTGGCTTGGGGTTGCGTTACGGATCCCAGTGTCCGATTGAGTTCAGCCTTGTTCCTGCTGCGATTCAGCGGCAGCAGAATTTGAGCAAGAAGAAGCCGTTTTTCGTGATTTCCGGTTTGACTATATTGTTGACCTTGGGTGCGTTTTGGTTCAGCGTTGACGAGACCCGGAAGTTGTACGATGCTGCGAATGCGAAGATGGAGCCGATTCACCTGGAGCTGGACACGAAGTGGAAGACGATTACGGGACCTGAGGGTGCCGCCAGTTCCCAGCTTTCCCAGTTCAATGCCTTGGGTGACTTGATGTTGCAGCGTGCACGTTGGGCATCGGTTTACAACGAGATTTACCGCTTGAAGCCGAACAATCTTTGGATCAATTCAATCAAGCCTATTTACTCCGAAGTGACGCCATACGAGCCGGAGACGGTTGATTTGCCATCAGCGATGGCCGAAGGCGGCATGATGGGTGGCGGCATGATGGGTGGCGGCATGTTTGACGGTGGATCCGGTGGTGGCATGATGATGGGCAACGCAGATCCGATGGCTGCCGAAGGTGCTGTCCCGATTGCCGGTCTTGAAATTATCGGCACATGCGTGATGCCTTATCCCGATGCGAAGTCAATGGCATGGTCCGCCACGATGGGCGACCGGATTGAGTTTGACGGGATCTTCCAGCTTGAGCCGAAGGCCGCCCCTGCTTCCGAGGAAGCGCCTGCCGCAGCCGAGGGCGAGGGCGAGACTGCCGATGCCGAAGCCAAGCCCGCAGAAGCACCAGTTGAGTTGACGCCTGCCCAGCAGAAAGCGAAGGAGGAGAGGGAAGCGTACGCGCGATTGCGCAAGTCAATCCTTAGTTCTCAAAGTCCCGAGTTGGCATTTGAGGCGGCGTTGCGTCAGTCTCCATTGTTTGATGCTGATCCGACGATGACTGCGATCACGATAAACAGCGAGATTTACTCGTATCCTCTGGAGCGTTTTGGCATGGTTGGCAGGAAGAGCAGCCGTGCTCGCGCATTCAAGCTTCAGGTGAAATTCCTGGCGAGCTTGGAAGTCTACAACATACCGCCTCCAGGACTTGTTCGTGCCGGCATGGGTATGGATGGCGGCAGTCCTGGTGGGATGATGGAGCCAGGAGAACACTGATACGTGACGGTGGCGGATCTGAAAGGTTGAAACAAGCTGGAAACAAAACACCAGGATAAGCTATGGATTTCATAAAGAAAAACATTGGATTGCTATTATTTCTGCTACTTTGTCTTGGCGGAATCGTGTTTCTTTTGATACAGATCATGGGCGTAAGCAAGACCAAGCAGGCGGCCGTGGCCAAGGAAGCCGAACACGTTGAGTTTTTCGACAAGATCAAGAAGGCGAATCCGCGTCTTGATAGCGAAAACCGTGAAAGGGCGGAGACCAAGAAGAAGCAGGCCGAGAAGAAGTACACGGATTTCCGTGCCCGTCTTGCCGAGCATCGTTTGATTGACAAGGATGACAGGGGCAGCCGCGCATTTATGAGGCTGGCCGAATCTCCTGCACAAAGTGAAATGCTTCGCATGATCGAAAAGATCATCAGGGACAACTTCGAGGAGACAAGTGCCACGACTCGTGACGGCATGGCGATGGAAGGCATGGAAGGCGGCTTGATGGGAGGCGGCATGATGGGAGGCGGCATGATGGGAGGCGGCATGATGGGAGGCGGCATGATGGG
>Ga0123335_1005449_pt1 | contig 15521 bp, 10 predicted proteins | sample BiotimSIPDNA_2_FD_89707 | JGI IMG/M metagenome (GOLD analysis project Ga0123335, IMG submission 89707) | Anaerobic biogas reactor microbial communites from Washington, USA - Biogas_R2 time_0 SIP DNA | ecosystem: Engineered > Bioreactor > Anaerobic > Unclassified | place: Washington, USA... | reverse complement strand
GTATAGAAGTGCACTGACCCTGAGCGAAATGAAAAAGCCATGAGAAACAATGGGAAAAAACGGTTCAGGGAACATGAAGCGCGAATGTTTTTCTTACATGGAAATCCTTTGTGCGCTATGCCTGATTATACTATATTCCGTTTATTCGCTTCCGGTCATATAGTTTCGTGAACTTTTTCCAATGCCGCATTTCGCTCAGGGCACTGATACAGTAACATTCGTTTCCTCAAAAGCAGCCCTTCCTACACTCTCCAGTTCACCTGCAACATTGATTTCCTCAAGAAATTGGGCTCCTAAAAAAGAATAGTCCCCCAACATTCTACAGCTTTTTGGAACTGTGTAGAGTTTTTCAGTTTTACCACTCGGATATGTATGTAATGTATCTTGTACAGAGTTAAAGAGAACACCTTCAACATCTGAGTAATACAAATTACTTTCATCGACCGAAATTTCAACCAAGCTGCTACAGTTGCAAAAAGCACCTGGTGATATATGATACACGCCCTTTGGGATATGTATTTCTTGTAATTTATCACAACGTTCAAATGCTGCATATCCTATCTCATACATATTTTCCGATAAAGTAATGTTTTCCAAATTACTTTCTGCAAAAGCATATGAATATATTGCTACACATTGTTCTGGAATTATATATTCTGTTTCTGTTCGTCCAATCGGGTATGCAACAACAGCCGATCCATCTTTTGTATATAAAACTCCATTGATGGATTTGAAATACTCGTTTTCCTCAGCTACATTTATATACTCCAATGAATTATACCTTAGAAAAAATCCTTCTTCTATCGTCTTCACTTCATCGGTTATCTCTATGCGCTTAATATTTTCATTTTCACTATCAGTTTGTTGCATTACCTCACCTAGTACCATTATTTCCTGTTCGGTCGATTTTTGACATCCGGTCATAATCAACACACATACTCCAAACGCAATAAAAATCCTTGCCGACAAATTCATATTCACATCCTCTTTTCTTTATACAACAATTAGCCCTGAGCGAAATGGAAAAAGCCATGAGAAACAAGGGAAATAACCGGCTCAGGAAACATGAAGCGCGAATGTTTTCTTACATGGAAATCCTTTATGCGCCGTGTCTCAGGATACTATGTTCCGTTTGTTCGCTTCCGGTCATGAAGTTTCGTGAACTTTTTCCAATGCCGCATTTCGCTCAGGGCATATCAAATATATATTGAATCAAATCACAGATCGGCGATAATGTCGAAAGGCACAGCCATAAGCTCCCGGACCAGCGCCTTTATCGAGCCGAAATCGCGTTCGGCAAGCACGTTCGACGCCGAATGGAGATAGCGGGTGGGCGCCGAGAGGGCGAGGGGCACCACTCCCCGGCGGGATATGCTGATGCGGGCGGCGTCGTTGCCCCCCGAGATGCGCTGTTTGATCTGTACGGGGATGTCCTTGGCTTTGGCGAGGGCAAGGGCGTGTGCGATGAAATCTTCGCTGTAAATGGTGCCCTTGTCCGCCACCGAAATGACACCGCCCTTGCCGCATTCGGCGACGCGCAGATGTTCGGGGGCGTCGAGAATGTCGCCGATGGCGGTGGTCTCGAGCACCACGGCGCATTTCGGGTCAAGCCGGAAGGCGGCGGGAGCGGCTCCCGACCGTCCGATCTCCTCCCGCACGGTAAAGGCGAAGGCTATGCGCCGCTCGGGGGCGGGAATCTCGCCCCTTGCCAGTTCGTTCAATATGTCTATCATAACGGCGCAGCCGAAGCGGTCGTCCAGCGCCTTGCCCTTCAGCTTGTCGCCCATACGGTAAAACTCGCTGTCAAAGGTGCCGTAGTCGCCGGGACGGACGTACTTTTCGGCGTCTTCCCTGTTCTTCGCCCCGATGTCGATATACATGGCGGATATTTCGGTGACATTGCCGCGCTCGCTTTGGGATTTCAGATGTACCGGCTTTGTGGCAATGACGCCGGGCAGGCTCTTATCGCCGCAGCTGCCGCCCAGGGTGACCCGTCTGCCGGGGAGCACCCGTGGGTCGATGCCGCCCACACAGGAGAAGCGAAGCATTCCGTCGCCGTCGATGTGGGTTATCATAAAGCCCACCTCGTCCATATGCGCCGCGAACATCATATCCACCGAATCGCGGCATTTATCGCAGCCGTCCGACGGTTTCCCGCCGAAGGTAACAAGCAGATTGCCGCTCAGGTCGGTCTCGTATTTTCCGAAGGGAAGCGCCGACGGGTCGGGCAGATTCGCCTCGATGAGCCGCCGCACGGGCTGTTCACAGCCGGTGGGACCGAAGGTCTCCGACAGTTCTCCTATCAGTTCTGTCCCCGACAGCCCGGAACGCAGCGGACGGGGCGGGAAAGAGGCGGTGTCGGCGGCATCCTTTTTATCTTCGTCTTTGTCTATATCGTCTTTTTCTTTGTCTTTGTCCTTGTCTTTGTCCTTGTCGTCGGGCTTTGCATAGACTGCCGACATGTCGGGCAGAGCGCCCGTCAGGAAATCGCCCAGCCCGCCCTTCTCCGCGGCTATGAAGCCGGCGATAAGACGCGCCAGCGTGTCGGCGTCGGAGGGATTTATCAACTCCGAGGCGGTGTGCATGTTGCGCAGAGGTATGCTGAGTATGGCGGTGCAGTAGCCCTCCGCCGAGATGCGGAGACGGTCGTTGTTGGTGCCGGTGGAGGTTGGTTCAACTATCCTCTGCAGGGGCATGCCGTTCTCCGCGCCGTAGGCTGTCAAAAAGTCGGTGAGCCGGCGGTCGGTGACTGCCGATATTGAAATCGATGGACCTTCGCCCGGTACCGCCGAAACATGCCCGTCCACATATGGCGCGCGGCCGAAGTTCACGTCCAGCACCAGCGCGATGTCGGGTTGAAGTCCGTAGGCGGCGCTTGACACGCCGTCCCCCGAAATTTCCTCACCCGCCGAGAATACCACAGCCACATCGGCGCCCGCCTCGGGCAGCGCGGCGAGATATTTCACGGCTGTGACGGCGGCGGCGCAGCAGCAGCGATCGTCAAAAGCGTGTCCCGCGATTATGCCTCCGAGCAGCTTTGTAACCGGAGCGCGGAGGGTGCACATGGCGCCTATGCGGATGAGGCTGTTCAGCTCGTCCCCGGTTTTTCCCGTATCGGCGATGAGTTTCGTCAAATCGGGAGCCTTGGTTTCTCCCGAGGAGAGGTGCGGGGGCGTGGAAACTATGACCGCCGGGATGGAGGAGGGTTTCCCCTCCCCCTCCGGCGTATTGCAGTGTATTGTCAGTTCAGCCGCCGACAGGGTGCCCGGGTCGAAGCCTCCCACGGGATTCAGCCGCACAAAGCCCCCGTCGCAGATTTCGGTGACGAGAAAGCCTATCTCGTCAAAGTGGGCATCGATCAGCACCAGGGGAGCGCCTTCTTTGCCGCAGCGGCGGATGAGGATCAGATTGCCCCGGCTGTCGGTGTATATTTCGGTGAAAAGGCTCTCGTCAAGGGCAGCCCGGGCAGCGGCATGGGCAGCCCGCTCATAGCCGGATATTGCGGGAACGGCGGTTAGCGCCGTGATAAGCGAGGTTATTTCGGCGATGCTTCCGGCGTCGGTGTCAGGTTTATTTTTCAAGCGAATACTCCTCAAAGAATTCAAATACGTCCTTCATGGTCTGATCGTATTTTGCATGGTTTTTTTCGTAGTAGGAGGCGATGTCGGAGCTCTTGGCTTCAACAAGGTACTGAACCCAGAAGGCGGCGCCCCACTGGCCGTAGACATAACCGAAGTCGAAGATGCGGTTGTTGAAAATTCTGTCAAGCATCTCGACCGACTCCTCGTCGCGGGAGCCCTTGGTCTTGAGCACTATGTCGTAGTAGACGGGAACAACTCGCTTCCAGCTTTCGGCGTTGAGAGCCTCAACGATGGTGCCGACAAACTCGGTCTCGGACACCGAGAGGGGAATGCCCAGGCCCTCGTGTCCGCCGTCAACCATTGTGTAGTATTCGTCCTGCGCCTCGTCCCACTTGGGATAGGGGATGATGCCGTAGTCGGTCTCGAACTCACGCAGAGAGGTGCCGGCGAATCTGAAAATCGTGGGATAAAAGAGAGCCTGGTCATTGAGGAACATGGTGCTGAAATTGCCGCCCGACGGTATGGCGCAGTCCACATAGACGCCCTCCGACTCCCACAGGAAGGGAATGAACTTCTCGTAGATGTTTATGACCTTCTCGTTGTAGTAGTCCATGACTATTGAGCCGTCCTTCTGCTGCTTGGCAAGCTTTTCGCCGAAGGCATATAGGAAGGTGTTGACCGAGGAGCGCGCCCACATGATGAAGCCGTAGAGGTCCTCTGTGCCCGCCTTGCCGTCGCCGTTCAGGTCGCGGTAGACGTCCTTTGAGACGTTGGCGAGGTAGTCGAGAGTCCATTTGCCTTCGTTTGTCACCTGGTAGAGATTGCCCAGGTTGTTGTCGGCGGCCAACTGCTTGTTGAAATACATTGCATAAGTGGAGTCTATGGTTGTCAGTGCGAAATCGCCCATCGCGATGAACGCCTTGCCCTTATATGTCAGGTCGTTTACATTGGAATCCGACCACCAGGGCTTCTCGAAGTCGATAAAGGGCATGTCGTACCAGTTGTAATATATGCCGTCGCCAACCGCCATGCCGGCGTAGATTATGTGTCCGGCGAAGAGCTGATACTCGTTGTCTCCCGCCATTACCGAGTTTTTAAGGTTTTTTGTCAGTTCGGCTTCGGGGAAAACCTTGGCGTCCAGCTCCACATTGAAGCGCTCGGACACAGCCATGTTGCGCTGGTATATAGAGTCGTCGAGCACGTCGCCCGTCTCCTCCTCCATGAGGTAGTAGTCGAGGCAGGCGTCGTCGCCCAGAATGCGGAAGGTCTTGCCTTCAAAATCGGTGTTCTCAAGGCCGTCCGACACCTTCATGCGGGCGGCGAGGGAGTCCACCTCCTCGGGCTCGGTCTCGGCGGCATCACCGGCAGCGGTGGTGACCGAAGCGGAGCCGCCTCCGCCTTTCGAGCAGGAGAGCAGCGTTCCCCAGGATGTGAGCAGCAGTGCGCCCAGCAGCGCGAGAGCGATTAACTTTTTCGCGGTCATTGAAATACCTCCGTTGTGTTATATATAATATTGTATGAGTTCGGTTTTTTCCGCCTGTGCGCGTATTGTTATTTGTCTGCGATCATTTTCAGCGTGACTTCCAGATCCGCCTGAATCTTGCCTGCGCTCGCGGCGTAGGTGGAGGCGAAGGTGTTTTCCGCCTTGTCGGGAAGGTTCTCGACTATCATGCGCATGCTGCCCCAGTCGAAGAGGGAGCCGATGTCATAGAAGAGCGAGCCGTGTATCATGCGCAGCATTTCCACCGATTCCTCGTCCCGGGCGAGTTTGGTATGCAGGTAGTTGTCGTAGAACACCGGCATCACCATATAGTGTGACTCATACGCCATCGCCTCTATAATGAAAGAGACGGTGTCGGGTGAAGAGGCGCTCACCGGTATGCTCATAACCGGGTTGTTGCCGAGAGAGGCGTCGTGATAGTAGTATTCCTGGGTCTCGGTGAATTTCGGGGTTGGAACAAGACCGTAGTCAAACTCGGCTTTCCGCATGGAGTTTCCGAGACCGGCGATAATAAACAGCCACTGCGGGGCGGTGAACATTCTTGAATACTCTTTCCAGACGTCGGAGGTGCCCTTGAACCGCTGGGCGAAGTAGGTGGTATCCCGGTCGGCTGTCAGGGCGAATACCTTGTCGATAACCTGCATGTTCTTTTCAGAATCGAAGGTGATATAGGGCAGGTCGTCGCCGTCCTTCTCCGCACAGCGGAAGCCGCTGCCCAGCGCCAGGGTCCAGGTGCAGTAGTTCTCGCCCAAAAGCCCCCACAGGTCGTTAACATCGTATACGCCGTCGCCGTTCAGGTCGTCCTTTACCGTTCGGGCATAGGAGGACAGGCGGTCGAGGGTCCACTCGTCATCGTAAACGTGCTGATAAAAGCCCTCGGGGTCCATGCCGTAGTCTGTGGCGATGTCCTTGTTGAAGATGATAAAATACAGGTTCTGTTTGGCAAGGATCATGTGGTCGCCCACCGTGAAGTAGACATTGCCGCCCAGGCTTATTCCGTTGTTGAAGCGCTCGTTCCACCAGGGTTTTGAGAAGTCGAAGTATGTAAGCTGATTCAGGGCGAGATAATCGCTTATCCGCCTGGCGGTGAAGGTGCCGCCGCACAGGTTGACGTCCACCGTATCGTCGCCGGCAAGCACATATTTTGCCACATCATCGGCGGGATACCTGGTCTGGGTCTCGAGCACCGTTATTTTGCAGTTGTAGTCGGTTTCGATTTTAAGATTCCGCTCGTAGATGGCGTCGGGCACCGGGTCGCCTGTCAGCTCCTCCGAGTATATGCCCTTTTCGGTGAAGAATTTCTCAGAGCGCAGAAAGGTGAGCTCGAATCCGTCAAAATCGCTTGGCGGCAGGTTCGAAGGCAGGGTGGTCTCGCCGGTCACGACCTCCTCGGTGACGGTGTCCCCGGCTGCCGCGGTGGTTGAGGCGGTATTTCCTCCGCCGCCGGAACATGCCGTAAGCAGGGCAATTGCCGCAAGCAGCAAAGCCTGCATAAAGGCTGCGGCGTTTCGGGCGTGAAGTCTGTGCTTTTTCATCTTTCATCCCCCTTTGTTTTCGTTTATCACACTGATTTTACAATTATTTGTCATATACCGTGAGGTTACAGGAATCACGGTACCATTATAACATCACGGAAGGCTTTCAGTCAACATGAAATTCACCGATTGCAAACACGGATATGACATGAAAAGCGAAAAAGGAGAGCGCCCCGGACGGGTACGCTCTCCGAACTGATGTTATTTTATAGTCGGCTGCGGCAATTCTCTGTCGGCAGGCGGTCCGGACATTATGACCTGACTGCCGGAAGCCGGAATTGCGGTCCTGCCTTACAGGTGGTTTACCAGATCCTTGAAGCGCAGTCCCCGCTCCTCGAAGTTCTTGAACATGTCAAAGGACGCCGAGGCGGGGGAAAGCAGCACGATATCCCCGGCTTTGGCAAGGGACGCCGCCCGCTTAACCGCCTTTTCGAGGGTGGATTCCTCCCGAAGCAGCGGGTATCCCCGCTTGTAGCCAGGGCAGGCGGTGACCGCCGATTTTATCTTCGGCGAAGTGGCGCCGCAGAGCACCACCGCCTTTGCCAGACGGCAGAGCGGCTCGCCCAGAGGGGCATAGTCAAGCTGTTTGTCATAGCCGCCGCAGATGACTATGAGCCTGCGCTCATTCGAGTCGGCGGGGGGAGCGAATGCCGACAGGGCGGCAAGGGTGCGGGAGGGGCTGGAGTCGATGCTGCTGTTGTAATAGCGCACCCCGTCCTTGTTGCGCACCAATTCTATGCGGTGCTCCACTCCTTCGAAGGAGCGGGCAAGCTCGGCGAAGCGGAAGGTCTCCACATGACCGTAGAGCGCCGCCACCGCCGCCATGTAATTTTCTATGTTGTGCCGTCCGGGCAGTTTTATGTCCGCGGTGTCCATGATATGCTCGCCGCCGCAGTATATTGCGCCGCCGCGGCAGACGCATGAGTTTCCGTCCCGCGCCAGCACCTCGCTCTGGATGCCGCCTTCATCGAAGCCGAACATCCTTATCTCATTGCCGGTCATGACGGCATCCTGAGCCATTTCGCGGGTTATGGCGTTGCCGGCGTTGAGTACCAGCCGGTCGCCGGTGGTCTGACCCCGGTAGATGTTTCGCTTTGCGTCGATATATTCGATCATGTCGATATGATAATCGAGATGATTCGGCGTCACATTGGTTATGACGGCTATCCGCGGGGAGCGGTACATGGTTTGCAGCTGGAAGGAAGACAGCTCAACTACCGCCCAGTCGGCGGGCGTCATGTTCTCCACCTCGGGCAGCAGGGGACGGCCGATATTGCCCCCCAGATATACATGCTCCTCGCCGTAAGCGGCTTCAAGCAGTTTGCTGATTATGGTGGTTGTAGTGGTCTTGCCGTCGCTGCCGGTGATACCCACTATCGGACAGGGACATAGCTCGAAGAAAAACTCCATCTCGGAGGTGAGGCGGGCGCCTCTCGCCACCGCGGTCCTCAGCTGGGGCTTGTCGTAGCGTATCCCGGGAGTGCGGAAAATCACCTCGTCGGTGATCCCGTCAAGGTACGCCTCTCCGCAGACTATTCGCACGCCTTTTGATTCAAGCCTTGACGCCAGGGGTTCGAGGCGGTCACGGGTCTTCTGGTCCCGCGCCGTGACAACGGCTCCCCGCTCTATGAGCCATTCGATGAGGGGAGTGTTGGATATGCCGACGCCGACCACCGACGCCGTTTTGAAGTCGAGTTTGGTTTTCATTTGGGAAAAGCCTTTTTCGGTAAGTATTCTGCGGGCAAACACTGTCCGGCAATCCCCCGCCGGCGGCGCTCCCCTGCCTTTTTATTGTTATTATAGCACATAATTTTCATCAATTGGGCGGGCGAAACAATTTTTTACAAATAGTTTTATTTGGCGGCATAAATTACTCCGCCGGGTTTCATTACCTCCGTTGTGGACACTCCCTCCGTCACGGCTGTCGCCGTGCCACCTCCCTCTGAGAGGGAGGCTTTTGGTGTACGCTTCACCGCTCGCGTTCGGCAGGCTTGCGTTCCAAAGGAACGCGTCCAAAGGAACGCGCTCAGAGGGAGTTGTCAGCTACTGACTGAGGGAGTTTTTGAGGGAGTTATCCGAACAATATCGCAAACAGATTCAGCGGGGATATAGCACCCGCGAATCTCACATGCCCCGAAAAACCCAACAGCCGGACCGCCCTTTCGGACAGTCCGGCTGTTTTCATATGCGGGATTTCGCGTCCCCGCTGTTTTGCGACGGGGTATTTATGCGGTAAGCGCCTCCACAAGCTTGTCGATATCCGCCTGAATCTTCGAGGCGTTGCTCTCATAGGAGGAGACAATCGTTGTGGCTCCCGAACTGCCTATCTTGAGGAATACGCCCTGGGCGTAGTTGCCGAAGTTGAAGACGTTGCCCACGTCGTAGACACGGGAGGCGAAGATAATGTCCAGCATGTCGGCCGACTGGGCGTCGCGGGTGAACTTGACGCCTAAAACCGTCTTGTAGAAGGGCTCGAGCACCACTTCGTTTGAGACGGCCGCTATGCGCTCGATTATTGTCGCCAGACGCTCATTGTCCTGACAGGTGACCGGCACGAAGGTGGCGCATGCCACCCAGAGGTTGACAGAGTTGCCCCATTCCTCCTGAGCCTCGTCAAACTTGGGAGAGGGGATAAGACCGTAGTCCGACTCCATCTCGCGCATCATCTCAACCGAGAATAGGGGACGCTGCATAAAGAGCGCCTGGTCGCCGATGAACATATTGATGGCGTCCTGTACGTTTAGGTTGCCGTTGGTCTGGCGGTTGAAGAAGCGTTCATTGTCGGCAAGCAGGGCAATCAGCTTCTCGCAGACCGTAACCGCCCGCTCGGAGTTGATTGAAGCGTAGGGTATGCCCTCGCCGTCAAGGCGGCATATGCGTTCTCCGAAGGCGTGGAGCATGACATAGGAGGTGTCGTTCTGCCCAAGCAGACCGTAGGCATCGTTGCGGTCGAACTTGCCGTCGCCGTTAAGGTCGGCGGAGATATTTGACGACAGTTCGAGCAGCTTGTCAAGCGTCCACTTGTTGTCGAGCACCATGCCGTAGAAGTCGCCGATGCCGTAGTCCTCGGCGAGCTTCTTGTTTACATACATGGCATATGTGGCATACTTGTCCATGAAGGTGATATCGCTGAAGAAGCCGAAGATTTTATTGCAGATCGTCAGCTCTTCAAGGGTTGCGGTATCCCACCAGGGGTCTGTCCATTCAATATAGGGCAGTTCATAAACGTTCATGCAGTAACCCGGTGTAACCACCGCGCTGTATTTGTATGCCGCCATGATGAACATATCGAATTCATTTGTGCCGGCGAGGACATCCTGACTGAATTTATTTATGGTGGCGCTGTCGCCGGTGCTGAGAGTATTAGCGATTTTTATGTTGAGCGCCTCGCTCACCAGACTGTTGCGCTCATAAACCGCGTCGTTGAGCGGGTCGCCGTTCTGCTCCTCCACCAGGATGTTTTCGGGGAGCGATATCCCGTTCGCCTTGTTGTAGTCGTAGGCGAGGAAGGAGAACTCATAGCCGTCGTAGTCGGCGGCGGGAGCCTTGGGCTGAGCCTTCGTCACCGGAGCTTCGGTGGCCTCGGTTTCGGTCTCGGAGCCGGTCACCGGGGTGTCGGATTTGCCTCCTCCTCCTCCGCAGGCAATCAGTGCCAGAAGCATAACGGCACAGAGCAGGGCTGCCAATACACGTTTTTTCATTTGCACCTCCGTGTTATATATTTTTATTATTTGTCGTGTTTCCGTGCTGTATAATGATAATCTTATATTACAGGCTCTCAAGGCTTATATTACAGGCTTTCAAGGTCGAAGCCCCAGCTCTCGCGGCGGCGGAAGGGGGAGGAGGGACGAACCTTCGTCCTGCCGGTCTCCTCAAGATGATTGAGGCAGGCGCGGGAGCAGGCGGCGGTCATGCGGTTGGGGAGAGTGGCGCCCGAGGTGTCGGGGAACATGCCGTTGGGGCAGTAGCGGCACTTCAGGGCGTTTATCTCGGCGGTTTTGAACTTCACGCCGCATATCTCGTGCTCGGTGAGTTTTGTCATGTCAATGGCGTCCATGGGACACTCGGCGGCGCATTTGCCGCAGCTTTCGCCGTCACAGAGATGAGGAGTAAAGGGTATGTCGCGCTCGAATTCCAGGTCGGTTATGATCATTCCCAGCTGCTGGCGCACGCCGAACTCGGGGGTGATGAGCATGCCGCAGAGACCTATCTCGCCGATGCCGCCGGCGACCGCCGCCCATGTAAGGTCGGGATAGACGTTGGGCTCCACGCTGCCGCCGCGTATCTTAACACCCTCGGGCCAGCGCTCCTGCGCCATGGGGGAGCAGGGCACCGCCACGCCGCCCAGATTCTCGAGGGAGCGCGCCAGGTCGTACACATAGTAGGCGGGGATGAGACGGCTCGCCCGCGCCCAGAGAGTGCCCTCCTCAATGCCCCGGAAGGAGCCGCGGGAGATCTGCCGGGCGCAGATGATTATCGACTTCGCCTCGGGAAATATCGAAAGGGGACTGAACTGCGGCTCCACGCCGGCGTAGCTCTCGGGCGCTATGACGCCGCAGCGGTGAATGCCGCTCTTTGCAGCCAGTTCAATCAGCTTATTCTTCGTCAGCATCCTGATATACCCCCGTTTCCTTCTGCATTTCTCTGAATTTTCTGTTCTTCTTCAGCACGGCGTAGCATGTCTCGATACAGCCGTAGGCGCCGCATATGGGGCCGGGTCTGCCTCCCTGTCCCATCTCCTCAAATCCGGTAGCCATGGTGTTGATATACTTGGAGCGCACCGAAACCGCCCTGCCGAAGTTGTACGCCTCGAACCAGGTCATTGTCTGCTCGTCGATGTTCATCTTCCAGCCGGGCACGTCCTTCTTGATGAAGGGGGATGCCAGCTCGTTCATGCCCCAGTGGGTGAGCTTGCACTTGCCGAGGTCAATGGCGCCCCATTCGAACTCCCGGTCCTCTATTTTTATCGAGACTCTTTCGGTGCGGGAGAGCGCGTGTCCCGGGCAGGCGTCAACGCACTTCATGCACTTGGTGCATATGCGTCCCTTGAAAAGGGGGTCGGGTTCCAGCTCGGCGTCGGTGAGGAATATCTCAAAACGCTGTCTCGGACCGAATTCGGGAGTGAGGAAGACCTTCGACCAGCCGAATTCGCCCAGCCCCGCGGCGGCGGCGGAAATGCGCATGTGCAGCACCACGTTTGAAGGCAGCTTGCCCTCCACCACCGGCGGCCTGCCGGGAGGCGCTTCGTGGGGCAGAATGGTGTGGCTGCCGGGGGATGACACCGTCTCGTATCCGTAGGACTCGACGAGCTGCCGGGTCATGGTCATTGCGTTGCCCAGGGTGCCGTAAATGCCGGTTCCGTAGCCGTAAATCCAGTAGCTCGACCAGTCGGTGTTCTCCTGAATGCCCTTGTAGGAGCCTTCGAGAATGCGGTTCGCCATCACCACGATGCTCTTTGTCTTCGGGTATATGTTCAGCGGATTTGTTTCGGGGGGCGCGTCCTTGAAGCGGGAAACCGGCGCGATGCCGATAAGGTCGGCGCCGTTCTCCTTTGCCACCCGCTTGACGAGTTCACTTGTCAGCTTTTCCATGTCATTTTTCGCCTTTCATTATATTCGGTTCAGCCCGCTTACCGCTCCCAGGTCTGCAGAACCCAGGGCTTTTCGGTGCGGAAGGGATTTTTATACTTGATGCCTATTTTCTCCTCGTCGTCAAGATGGGCGATGCAGGTGCGGGTGCAGAGGGCGTTCATGACGTTGGGTATGTTGCGGCGGGTCAGCGCCGTGGAGGTCTCGACAATCTTCGGCTGGTTGCCCGCCAGATCGTACATCAGCTCTTCCTGGCCGATGCGGTTGTCGAAGTCGGGGGCGGCGCCGTTGGGACAGATGCGGCAGAGGTCGAAATTCACGTCGGCAAGCTCCATCCTCTTGCCGCAGATGTCGATTACCACCGTCTTGTCGGGGTTGATGGCGCGGGAGGGGCAGATGTCGGCGCACTTGCGGCAGTCTGCGCGGTCGCAGATGCTGCCCTCAAAGAGGGGGTCGGGCTCCAGCTCCAGTTCGGTCATCACTATGCCCAGGGCGTTCCGGGGACCGTAGTTCGGGGTGAGCAGCTGACCGCAGAAGCTTATTTCGCCCAGACCCGCGGCGACGGCGGCGTACTCGAAGTTCAGGCTCACATTGTGGATAACCTGACCCTCACGCACCGGACGGCTGCGGGGAGCGCTGGTTGTGTTGTTTGCGGCATATGCCACCGCCTCGCAGCCCGACTCGTTTTCGATGAAGAGACAGATCTCCTCCAGCACCCGGCGGTCGATGCGCTTGCCGGGGAAGGACCAGAGGGTGCCCTCCTCCACCCCCCGGAAGTCGCCCCGGGGAATACTGCGGCCGCAGACAATCACGCTCTTTGTCTCGGGGAATATCGAGGCGGGGTTCAGCTTGGGCGCGAAATCCTCGAAGCGGGAAATAGGCGCGATGCCCAGCATGTTTATGCCCAGACCCGCGGCAAACTCCCTTAACTGCTGCTTATCCATATGTAATCACCTGCCGGAGAAGCTCCGTGCCTTTGTCTGCCAAAGGCCCTTTCTGATGTAATGCGCATATTATGCATATGGTGTTATACATAATATACATATCGGTATCTCCCTTGGCGGAAATACCTTGTTTACTTTTATTATACACGCCGGAATGCCGGCTGTAAAGCGTCATTTTTACATTTTATACAGTTTTTATACCCTTTTCGTGCCCTTTTTATACCGATACGGCATTTTGACAGGTTTTTGCCGTAACTTCATATTGACAGGCGGGGCGGTTGCGGGTATAATGATAATCGAATTCCGGGATGACGACAGTTAGATTACGGTTGTAATTATAGCAATAATCGCGGATTTTCGGTTTGTGTATGGATAACCGGACAGAATTGAGGAGTTACAATGACGAAAAGAATAATCGCCGTCCTTCTGACGGCATCGCTTATGCTGATTTCGGGACTGCCCACGCTGACCCTGTCGGCGGCGGATGTGCCGGGGGCGAATGAGCCGGCTGCGCTGAACCGCCCCACCGGCGGGTATCAGCCGGTTTACGGCATACCCGTCGATGAGAGCGCCGCGCCGTCAAAAGCGCCGTCCATGCGGAAATCGGGCGGTACCGGTCTCACGCCCCCTCCGTCAAGGGAAGGGCGCCTGATATTCGACAGCCTGACCGAAGGTCAGCGGCAGCTCTACATGTTCATTCTGACTCTGGCTGAAAACCTTATACTTGAAGAAAAAGACTTTGAAGACGCGGCGATGTCGGCGGTCGCTCCGGTGACCGAAAGCATCAGCGAAGCCGACGCTCTTACGGCATACTGGTACTTCAAGGACAACGAGCCGCAGTTTTTCTGGATACATAACGCGTATTCATACAGTCTTGAGGGCGGAAAACTCTCGAGTTTCCAGATATTCAGCTGGTATACCACCGACGAAATAGCCTCCATGCAGGCGGAGATCGACGCGGCGGCGGCTGAACCTCTGGCGGCGGCGGTCAATATGCCGTCGGATGCGCAGAAGGCGAGATATTTCTACGACTGGATAATCAAACGGGGCACCTATTGTAACGCAGCGGTAAGCAACCCCGAATTACACCGCTACGCCTTCTCGATATACGGCATCGCGGTTATGGGAACCGGGGTCTGCGAGAGCTACTCCGAACTTTTCGTCTACCTGCTTGGCAAGTGCGGCATCGAGGCGTACAGCATAAACGGGGGCAAACACGCCTGGAGCATCGCGTATATCGACGGCGCCTGGTATGAATTCGACGCTACCTGGGACGACGCCGGCGAGGTTTCACCCTACGCTTACTTCGCCATAACCACGGCTGTGATGCTGAAGAATCATACCCGCGCGGAAAACAATTACGTGATTCTCGCGCCGGTCGCCGATACGATAGCAATCGCCAACGATTTTATTATTGACGGAGATATTGTCATATCCGTGGATGTGCTGACCAAATACAAAGGTCCCGGCGGCGTGCTCTATCTGCCCGGGGGCATTGCATCAGTCGGCTTCGCCGCGCTCTCGCCGGATTACATACCCGCCCGTCCGCTTTATGCCTGCGTCATACCCGAGGGCGTCACGGCAATAGACACATATGCATTCTACTATTGCGACAGCCTGACTTCGTTGGCTCTGCCCGCATCGCTTGTCAGCGTGGGTGCGAATGTTTTTAATAACACACCGGTGCTGAATAAGGTGTATTATTCCGGCAGCGCGGAGGATTACGCTTTGATAACTATTGACCCCGCCGGCAACGACAGTTTTGCCGCGGCGGAAAAGCTCTGCGACTTCACTCCCCTTGCCTATCAGCGTGCCGACTACGGCGACGCCGATCTCGGCGGCGGCGCGGCATTCGCCGACATCGCCGCCATGAGAGCAGCCATCGCGGCCGGGGGGAGCAGCGCCCATGACCTGAACCGCGACCTTGTGGTAAATCTCCGCGACCTGCTTATCCTGCGCCGGCTGATAGCGGGGGTAAGATGAGACAAACGGTGAATTAGAAACAAGGAGCTGTATCAGGATTTGGGTTCTGATACAGCTCCTTAATATTGTTAGCCTGTCGGGGGTTACTCCCTCCGTCACGGCTGTCGTCGTGCCACCTCCCTCGGAGAGGGAGGCTTGGAGTACATACTTCACCTCGCGCTCTTGGCTCCCTCGCCGAGGGAGCTGTCAGCGGGAGCTGACTGAGGGAGTTTTTGAGGGAATCATCGACTGTTCTGCCGGAGTTCGCACCATCTGACGGTGGTAACTCCCTCCGTCACGGCTGTCGACGTGCCACCTCCCTCGGAGAGGGAGGCTTGGAGTACATACTTCACCTCGCGCTCTTGGCTCCCTCGCCGAGGGAGCTGTCAGCGGGAGCTGACTGAGGGAGT
>Ga0123335_1005447_pt1 | contig 15524 bp, 13 predicted proteins | sample BiotimSIPDNA_2_FD_89707 | JGI IMG/M metagenome (GOLD analysis project Ga0123335, IMG submission 89707) | Anaerobic biogas reactor microbial communites from Washington, USA - Biogas_R2 time_0 SIP DNA | ecosystem: Engineered > Bioreactor > Anaerobic > Unclassified | place: Washington, USA... | reverse complement strand
TCCGGGTTCCGGAGTAGTGCTCCGTTCCGTATTATTGACACGTTGCGGATGGGTAGTATGGTCGCCACTGATAATATGGCGGTGCGTTGGTACCGGCCCTTTGATCCGGACCTCGAGGGTTTCGAATATGGTGAACTTGGCTACGAGTCGGATGCCCAGGTGGACTGGAAAGCTGCCGGAAACAAGCTCTACGAATTGTATGAGTTGGCGGATTCCAGACGGGATTGCGGCCGGGATGTATTGGCCTGTTATGATGCGAAGTGGCATCCCTCCAAGCTGGCTGCCTACTTCGTCGAGGAATGTGAGAAGGTTCTGGAAGGGGCGGGTTGAGCAGATGTGGATCGACATTCAGGGATGAAGCAAACGCGGGCAGGTGGTTTCCGTAATGAACGGCGCCGGATTGGAAAGGCGAAGTAAGGCATGCTTTTCAACAGTCCAGTCTTCATCTTTCTATTTCTTCCGGTTGTATGGTTGTGCTTCGCCTTTTTGGTGAGGTTGATACCGCATAAGGATCGATGGCCAATCGGTTTGTTGTTGTTGTCATCACTCGTTTTCTACGGGTGGTGGGACTACCGCTACCTGGGTATGTTGTTGGGCTCCATTTGTTTCAATTACTGGATTGGTTTGTTGCTTTCCAAGCCTTCGTCTTCGCGGCTGTTGCGGTGGGTTCTTGGTTTCGGAGTGGCGATGAATGTGTTGTTGCTCGTTATCTTCAAGTACCTCGATTTTGCGATAGAGTCGGTAAATGCGATTTCCGGAGCTGGACTCGAGCCGATTGGGATTGTGCTGCCACTGGCGATTTCGTTTTTCACGTTTCAGCAGATCGCCTATCTAGTGGATTGCCATTCCAGCCGGGTCAAGGATTTCAGTTTTGTGAACTACGCGCTTTTCGTGTCGTTTTTTCCTCAACTGATAGCGGGTCCGATTGTGCACCATGGAGAAATACTCCCGCAGTTCAAAGATCCTGAAATGAGGCGCATCGACTGCGCAAATGTGGCGGGCGGAATCTTCCTTTTTGTGATGGGGCTTGCCAAGAAGGTGTTGCTGGCGGACCAGCTATCGCCCTTCGTGCAGAGCGGATATGCTAGTCCGGAAATGCTTTCGCCGGGTGATGCATGGATGCTGAGCCTGACCTACAGCATGCAGTTGTTTCTGGATTTTTGTGGATACAGCGAAATGGCGATCGGGCTCGCCCGCATGTTCAATATCCGGATACCGGTGAATTTTCTCAATCCCTACCGTGCGGTGGATCTGCAGGATTTCTGGAGGCGTTGGCATATTACCCTGTCGACGTTTCTGCGGGACTACCTCTACATTCCATTGGGTGGAAATCGCTCCGGAGCCTTCCGTGTGGGGATCAACGTGATGCTCACGTTTGCGATCGGGGGAATATGGCATGGCGCCGGTTGGAATTTCCTGATTTGGGGAGTATTACACGGGATTGGCCAGGTCGGTTTACGGTTGTGGCGGGGTGCCGGATTCCGGATGCCGTCTTTTGCAGGCTGGGCCGTGACTTTTCTTTTCGTTAATATCGCTTGGGTGTTCTTTCGTTCGCCCGATTTTGAAACCGCATGGATGGTTTTGGGAAGGATGATTGGTTTGGGAGCTCAAGGCGCATCCGGAAGCGGCCACTCGACGAGCCCATTCCTCATGATTGTTCTTGGCATCAGCGCGATAGTGAGTCTGTTCTTTCCGTCCACACGCAAGCTTTTGGAGATCAAACCCGGTATCATCCATGCCGTGATTGTGGTGATTCTGTTCGTGGCATGCGTGATGCGGCTGCAGGATCATTCCGAGTTCATCTATTTCAGGTTCTAACGGGATGAAGGACACGACTAAAGAGGAGATTCCTGCGGCTTTGATCCGTCTTGTCCCGTCGTCGGCCAGTCGTTTGCTTCGCTCTCTCCTGCGTCCGATTCATCCCCGATGCTGGATCATATCGGTGTTTCTCGGTGTTGTGTTATTGCTGGTTGGTCTTGGGGTTTTCAACTACACGGTAGACTCCAAGCTGTTTTTTCTTTCGCAAGGAACGCGCACGGTCATCCAGCAGGCAGCTGGGAAGATACTCAATGGAGAGGCCGTTGTTCTCGTCCCGATCGACAACATCGAACAACGCTATTTTCAGAAGTGTATTGTGGAACAGATGGTTGCGCCCAGAAAATGCATCGTGATGGGATCGTCGAGGGTTCAGTTTGTTCATTCGGAAAGTCTCGGACTCGATACGCTGAGCGTCTTCAATCACTCCATTCCCGCTTCGGGGATCCGGGATATGGTGGCGGTTCTCGGGCTTTATTGGCGCGTGCACGGCAGATACCCCGAACGCGTTGTCATAGGAATCGATCCCTGGATGTTTGAACCTTATGAGGCGGAATTCCGTTGGGTGAATCTGTCAACCGACTACAAAATCGCTGCACAGGAAATCTGGCCGACCCGTTGGTTCTCCGCGGAAGGAGTGCAAGGGCGGTTTCTTTATGCAAGGAAGGCATGGCGTTTGGTGGACTGGGGCTACACCTTGGCAAACCTGAAAGCCGTTTTCAGAGGCGATTCAAAGGATAAGCTTCTGTTTTCTGTGGACCCGGAAAAGATCAGTGAAGTGCCGCATCATGTGATTTATCCGGACGGCTCGAGAGAGTGGTCGTTTCCAAGAGAGCCTGACGGACAGGTTTCCAGTGAATCCGCCCGCTTGTTGGCGGTGGATCATGCCGCTACGCGGCAACCCGATATCCGCTTCAGGGCCAGACGGATGGGGATGCTACGGGATGTGATTCTCCATCTTCAGGCGGCTGGGGTGAAGGTGCAGGTTTTGGCGGCGCCGTTACATCCGGAATACCTGCGTTCGCTACAAGGTAGCACCTATGGCGGGAGCTTGCAGCAGTTGGATGCTGAAATTGTCAGTCTCTGTGAGGAATCGGAGGTATCGCTGGTCGGAAGCTTCACCCGTGTTGAAGGGTTGAAATCCGGGGATTTTTTTGATTTCTCCCATCCGGCAAAATGGGTATACGATCAATTGTGGGATTCTCTCACTTCGAGTTTCTCAGGGGAGGACAGGGAAGCCTCGCCATCCCAATAGAAAAGGCATCCATTCATAACACATGAAAGCATTGATTACTGGATCCACTGGAATGATAGGTGGTCACTTTGTCCGGATGCTCCGGGAAAAAGGTTGGGAAGTCCACGGCTTGTCCAGACCGAGTGCGGCAAGCCGGATGCATGAGTCCTGGGATTACCCGGTGCATCGGGTGGATCTACTCGATCGTGAAGCAACCGTGCGCATCCTCGACCGGATAAAGCCCGACCGGGTGGTTCACATGGCTGCACAGGCGTTTAATGGGACTTCGTGGGACATGGAGTCCTACACGCATCTGGTGAATTTCAACAGCACCCTCAATGTGTTGTGGGGTGTCCGGCAGGTCGTTCCTGAAGCAGGGGTGTTGTTGGCCTGCAGCAGCGCGGAGTATGGTTGCGTGGATCCCTCGGAATGCCCCTTGGTGGAAGATCGTCCACTGCGTCCAGTTACGCCGTATGGAGTGAGTAAGGTTGCGGGAGAGGCGTTGGGCTTCCAATACCACGCAAACTACGGAACCCGCGTCTTCTTGCCGCGGTTGTTTATCCACGTGGGAACCGGGCATCCTCCAGCGACTGCAATTCAGAATTTTGCCCGCCAGTTGGCGTTGATCCGCAAAGGGAAAATGGAACCTGTCTTGAAAGTAGGCAGGCTGGACACGGCTCGAGACTTCGTTGACGTCCGGGACGGAGTATCGGCGATGCTCGCCCTTATGGAACACGGGAAGCCCGGAGTCCCGGTGAACATCTGCAATGGAGAGGCACCGAAAATCAGTGAAGTGCTGGATCTGCTGATCGAAATCGCTGAAGTTTCTGTAAGAGTCGAGAGCGACCCTTCACTTATGCGCCTTTCGGATGAGGCGGTGCTTTTGGGAGACAACACAAGATTGAAGCAGCTTGGATGGAGTCGCCGGTATTCGCTTCGTGAGACGCTGAATGCCGTCTTCGAAGACTGGATGATCCGGACTGCATGACCTTTGGCATTGCCTTTGAGCGGTTAACCGGATTTGAGCAAGTCATGTCATTGAGGATATATGGAGTCGTAACCACCGTGCAGGCGCCGACCGAATGCATGGTGCGACTGGCAAAAGCCTGGCCGGGTGCAAAGGATTCGCTCCTGGTGGCCGGGGATCGGAAAGGCCCGTTTACCTATCCGCTGGAAGGTGCCCGCTTGTTGACAATCGACGATCAGAACCGGCTTCCCTACCATCTTGCCCGGATTCTTCCGGAAAAACATTATGCCCGGAAAAACCTGGCATATCTGATCGCGATGGAGGAAGGGGCAGGGCTCATCTACGAAACGGATGATGACAATGCACCCTTGCCGGACTGGGACATCCGACGGTTGAGGTGCGCCTCGCATCAATGGACTCATCCGGGCTGGGTGAATGTATACCGGTGGTTTTCCGACAAGCTGATATGGCCCCGCGGTTTGGCTTTGGATGCGATCCGCAATACGGATTTGTCCACTGTATCCATGGATGTCTCCTTTGCGGATTGTCCGGTTCAACAGGGTTTGGCGAACGGATCGCCTGATGTGGATGCGATTTGGAGGCTTGTTTGTGATGAAACGGTATGCTTCGAGGATGCTCCGAGTGTGAGACTTTCGAAAGGCACCTGGTGTCCCTTCAACAGTCAGTCAACGTGGTGGTGGCCTGAGGCATTTCCCCTGATGTATCTTCCGAGTCTTGTGCCCTTCCGGATGACCGACATCTGGAGGAGTTTTGTGGCACAGCGCTGCCTGTGGGCGATGGATCGGGAGTTGGTGTTTCACCGGGCGGAAGTTGTGCAGAACCGGAATCCGCACACTCCATTTCACGACTTTGTGGATGAGGTCAACGGATACCTGCGCAATCCAGAGATCCGCACGACACTCGAGTCGCTGAGTCTTGAGGCGGGGATTTCCGCCATCGGGCAAAACCTTCACCGGTGCTACGAGTCGCTTGTGCGGATTGGGGTTGTACCTCAGGGCGAGATGCCTTTGTTGGAAGCGTGGATTCAGGATTGCGGGGAAATCGACGCCCGCACGAGATCCGTGGGGGACTGAGTTCGTTTGTGGAGACAAGACGTGTGGCCACCGGGAGATGCAGTCATCGGACGATGAAGGATTTGGTGCTCCGGATTCTGGCCAGTGTTGAAAGTATCACAAGCCGGGGCAGGTTTCCTGTCATCTACATTCCGAAGCCGACCTTAAGAATTGGGGGGCCACGCACGTTTATGGCCTTGCTGGTAGATGGATTCCGAGATCGGGGAATGCGGGTGACCTCCAACCGGATGGTGAGGGCGGACGCTGCCGTCATTCCCATCAGTGCGCCTCCTGAGATGGTGGAGGCATGGAGGAGCAGGGGTACGATCATCATTCAGCGACTGGACGGCGTGTTTTACGACTGCGTGAGCGGCGTCTTTGATCCGGTCCGGAACCACGACACCGCAATTCTATACAGGGAACTCGCGGACATTGTGATCTTTCAAAGCCACTACAGCCGGTCCCAATGCTCATTTTTCATGGGAGAAAGCGGAGCGCCCAAGAGCGCCGTGATCCTGAATGGCACCGACTTGACCCGATTCAGGCCAGACGCGCATTTCATCCCCCGGAAAGATGGTATCTGGAGAATGGTCAGTACTGGAAATTTCAGGGATTCGTCGATGATCGTGCCGATTGTGAAGGCCTTGGATAGTCTATGGGAGGACCGTCAGGACTTTCGTTGGTCGGTTATCGGACCAGTGTCGTTTCCGGATGCTGACGTTTTCATGCACCGTCCCTATATCCAACACATGGAGCAATCATCCCGGGAGGAGTTGGCTGCCACACTGAAGCAGAGTGATTTGTTCGTGTATTCATTCCTCAATCCAAATTGTCCGAATTCCGTGATTGAGGCAGGGGCCTGCGGGCTTCCCGTGGTCGGCTTCGACAGTGGAGCGATGCGGGAGTTGTGCGGGTTCAACGAAGCATTGCTGGCGCCTATGCCAAACCGTGTGATTCACGTGGAATCCGATCTCGACGCGGACGGGCTGCTCACATGCATCCGTATGTGCCTGGATGAACACGCCTATTTCAGGGCATGCTCAATGGTCCATTGTAGCGAATTTGGAGCGGACCGTTCGGTGGATGCGTATGCCGATGTCATTCGCAACGGTGTTTCTTCAAGACCCTTGCCAACCTGATGGTCCTGTATTCATATATTGCCGGCAGTTCAAATCCTGCGTTTTTCCATGATCATCCAAAGACTCAAAAAGCATCCTCTGATCCGTTTTGTTTTATTCCCATTGATATGGGTGAGGCGCCTTTGGCTCCGCTCAAATGAACGGAGGTTTGATCGCGCATTTGACCGCATTCTCGGGCGGGTGAAGTCAGCGTCGCTCGAAGTGGAGCTCCCGGATTTTGATGGGGTATTCTCCATTGGCCGGGAGTCGTTGTTGCTAAAGTGCGTGATCCGGGAAGGATCCTATGAACCGGAGCTTGCCGCCCTCGTGCGGCGGTACCTTGACCGGGGCAAAGATGCGGTGGATGTGGGTGCAAATGTTGGCTTCTTTTCGGTGCTAATGGGGAAGTTGCTGGCTTCAGAAGGCCAGCGGGTTTGCTCGGTTGAGCCCACACCGGGGGCGCTGAGGCGTTTGCGTGACAACCTCGAACGGAATGGTGTGACAAATGTCGTCGTCCAGGAGGGGGTGTTGGGGTCGAAGCCCGGGGAAGTTTGCTTCAATGTGGTCGAAGGGCGCGAGGAATACTCATCCATGCGACCGATTCAGCACACCCATGCACTCCAATTTGAGACGGTTGAGATTGAGGCGCCCTGTTGCACTTTGGATTCATTGGTGGAGGAGCATGGTCTGAGACCCGGTTTCATAAAAATGGATGTGGAAGGGGCGGAATGGGAGGTTTTTCAGGGCGCGGTCGAAACTTTGTCCAAACATCGCCCGGTGATCCTTGCCGAATTGGATGATCGCCTGTTGGCCGGATTCGGAACCAGTTCCGCTAACGTTTGCCGTTTTCTTGAGGATAGAGGATACCGGGTGATCGATGCCAGAACCGGAGGCGCGGTGAGGGGGCGTCAGGGAGATACCATATTGGCAATTCCCCTGAACCAGGGTTCCGCAGAATCATCCAAAGCTCCCTCCGCTCTATGACGGCTCCAAGAGTCAGTGTCCTGATGCCCGTTTACAACGGGGAGAAATACCTCCGGACTGCGGTCGAAAGTATCCTGGGTCAGTCTTTTCGTGACTTTGAGTTCCTGATTGTCGACGATGGATCTGTAGACGCTACCCCGGATATACTGGCTTCTTTCCGGGATCCGCGCCTAAAGGTTGTGCGTCAGCCATCCAACATGGGAGTGGCCGCCGGACTGAACCGGGTGATGTTCGAAGCCCGCGGGGAATATGTGGTCCGCATGGATTCGGATGATATTGCGGTGAAGAACCGCTTGGAACTGCAGGTGGGTTTTCTCGATAAGCATCCGTCCATCGCCCTATGCGGGGGGGCGGTGAAGCGATTCGGCGAGGTCCGTGGAATCGTGAGATACCCGCTGCGTCATCCGGAGATTCAAGCTCAGATGCTTTTCAATCCGGCGTTTGCTCACCCCGCTGTCGCGTGGAGACGGAATGCGTTTGATGAACTGGGACTCTGCTACGAGGACGAGATTCCGACTGCCGAGGATTATGATCTTTGGGTGCGTGCGTGCCGTGTACTCGAGGCTGGGAATATGGATGCGGTTCTCTTGAACTACCGGGTGGATCGCAAGGTCAAACTCAGTGCCTACGTTCAGCAGCAGCTTGATGGCGCCCGCAGGATACGCGCGGATTTGCTGGCTCCATGGTCGGCGTCCATATCCAAAGGCGAATGGGAATTGCACCACCGGATTTGTGAAGGGTCGGAGTCACCGGATAAGAGTCGGTGGATGGACGGGAGAGCATGGTTGTCGAAGATGGCAGCGTTGAACCTTGAGATCCCGCTCGTGGATGCGGAGGCACTGTCCAAGCGTCTGGCGGTGTACCTCTATGATTGGACCTTTGCGCACATGAGTCACCTTTCGATGGCGGATATCAGGTCCCTTTCGAAGAAGCGTTCCGGTTCGGATGTTTTTCTTTCCGGAGATCGACTCCGGCGCCTGCTGATCCGAAAACTGATCCGATCGGGGAGCAAATCATGAAGGCGAGACCCAGTGACACCAATGATGGATCCCCGGATGTGCTCCATATCAACATCTCGGACGGCGGGGGCGGAGTAGGGCGTGCGGCCTATCGACTCCACACCGGGCTTTTGCGGATGGGGGTGAGATCCCGCATGTGGGTGGATCATAAGACAAGCGAAGATCCCACCGTGTGGGGTCCTGATTCTCTGCTATCGAGGCTATATATCCGGCTGCGCTCCAGGATAGACAAATGGCCGGCATATCTCTGCAGGCACTCACATTGGAACTACTCCTCCTTTAACTTCCTTCCGAATCCCCGGATGCATCAAATCTGGAAAGATATCCGGCCAAAGCTGGTTCACCTGCACTGGTTCGGCGATGGAATGCTGCCGATTCAGTATTTCCGGCACATCCATTGTCCTGTGGTCGCTACTCTGCACGGAAGGTGGCTTTTCAACGGAGCCCAGCACCTCCACAGCGATCAATCCTCCCGTTTCGTGGAGGGATTTCTGCCCGACAATCGCGATCCGATGGATGGCGGATGGGATGTGGACCGTTGGGTTTGGCAACGGAAGTGCGATGCAATGGACAAAGTGAAATGGAACATTGTCACTCTGAGTCGATGGATGGAACGCGACGCGCGCAGAAGCCGGATTCTAGGTGGGCATCCAATTGTCCGGATTCCCAACGGGGTTGATACGGAGGTTTTTCATCCGCTTGATCCTGCAGAGGCGCGGAATCGTCTGGGTCTGGAGCAAGACAAACGCTACATCCTCTTCGGCGCGAATTTTGCAGTTCAGGACAGGAACAAGGGATTCGGGGATTTCGTGGAGGCGATGCGCATTCTGGAGCGGGACTCAAATGCCGGAGTGGAGGTTGTCGTATTCGGATCCAACCATCCCGGCGGTGAGCTTCCCTACAAAACTCCGACACATTTTCTGGGTTTTGTTAAGGATGAGGCCCGAATGGCCTGCGTTTACTCCGCTGCGGATGTGTTTGTGCTTCCTTCGCATCAGGACAATCTGCCAAACACCGTGATGGAGTCACTATCGTGTGGAACCCCATGTGTCGCCTATGACGTCGGAGGGGTTTCCGATATGATTGAGCACCATGCAAACGGACGTTTGGTTCCTGCACGTGACTCCGCCGCTTTGGCTGGCGAAATAAGCGCCGTGTTATCTCTTGAACCGTTGGACAGGGAGAGTCTCCGCGAAGCTGCCAGGCAGACCGTCATGAAGGAGTTCACCCGGGAGCTCCAGTGTGAACGCATGAAGACGCTCTACGACGGCATCAAAACCGCCGGATCGTGACGATCGCCGATTTGGATTCAGGAGTTGGTGGATACGATCGATTTCGTTTTCCAGATCCCTGACAACCAACGCCAAAGCATCAATGCCCCACGCAGGGATTCATCAGCGGTGAACGCGATCCAGACGCCCAAAGCTCCCATTCCCCACCGGATGCCCAGGAAATAGGCAAGATTGACCGAGACTCCCCACATGAAAACGATCCCGATAGAGATCGGAAACTTGTAGTCACCCGCTCCCCGCAACGCGGATCCAAGGATGATGTTGAATGCCCGGCTGGGCTCAAGGATCATCGTCATGAGCACGAGGCTTCCCGCGATCGCGATCACCTCAGGGTCGTTGGTGTATATCCTGATCAGGGATTCGCGGAAGATGGAGAAGGCGATTGCGATGCCGAAGGTTACTATCACAGAGAAGCGCAGGCTTGTCAGTGTGCGTTTTTTCGCTTCATCGGCACGTTTGCTTCCGACAAGGTATCCGACAAGGATCTGGATGGCCTGCCCGATGGAAAGCGAAACCATGAAGATGAAGCGCATGATATTGAATGCACACACGTAGGCCGTCAGCGATGGTGTTCCCAGTCGCGAAATGAACTGCATGGTCACCATCTGAGCGAGGTTGTAGGAGAGCTGTTCCCCCGCGCTCGGAGCTCCGATTTTAAGGATATTCCAATAATGCAGCAGCGGAAGGCGAAAGATGCGGTTGAATGGCAACTTGAATCCCGGTTGGCGCGAAAGAAAGATGTAGACAACAACGCCCGAGAACAGGTTGCCCGTGAGGGTGGAAATAGCGACACCCTTTACACCTAGAACCGGAACTCCAAAGAGTCCGAAAATGAAGCAGGCGTTACCGAACACATTGACGATGTTTCCGGCGATACTTGCGATGAGTGTGATGCGCGTGAATCCGTAACTGCGTGCGATACCGGTGACTCCAACGGAGAAGGATAGGGCTGCTGCCGCGCTCCCCATGACAGTCATGTATTCGAGGGCATAGTTATGGACACTGTCCTCCAGTGCATAAAATCCCAGATAGAGATCGGGCGCGATAAAAAACACGATCCCGATGACGATTCCAGAGAGGGTAACCAAGTTCAGGCTGGCCAGCGAGTACTCTGCCGCCATGTCGCGTCTGCGCGCCCCTAAATACTGTGCAATCAGAATTCCGGCTCCCGAAGTGCTCACCATGAGCATGATCAGGATCAGGAAGTAAAACTGCATGATGGGACCCATCGCAGCTACCGCCTTTTCCGAATAGTATTTGAGCATGAACACGTCGATGTTCAAAAACAGCATCCGGAGAAAGGTCTCCACAAATATGGGACCTGAAAGAGCGGTAACCCGCATGCGCCTCTCGATCCCGGCTTCGTCGAAAGACTGTGATATGGATGTATCCTGCATGGGGATAGGTTTTTTCATCGGGCGCCAGGAATGCTCGGATGAGCTGCCGGAATACGCATTGGCGCCTGACCGGCCTCAAGAAGACATGGCTTTTGCCTCCCGAATGGTGGCACAGCGGTTGCACAATGCCTTGTAGACATTGGGCGGCACCAACCCGGTGTCCCGGTCGGTGTAAAGACTGACCTGCTTGACCAGACTTGAGCTGGTGAAGAAGTATTTCTCGTTTGGCATCAGGAAAATGGTCTCCAGCCCTTCATCCAGGTGCCGGTTCATCTGTGCCATCTGAAACTCGTAGTCGAAGTCCGAAACCGCACGCAGTCCCCGGATCAAGGCCTTCGCCTCGATTTCCTTGGCGAAGTCAACCACAAGTCCGCGGAACGAGACAACGCTGACGTTGCTGAGATGCCCGATGTTCTCACGGATCAACTCCACACGTTCCGTTACAGAAAAGATGGGGCTTTTGCTCTGGTTGTCGGTGACAGCGATCGCGACATGTTCGAATATCCTGGCCGCACGGGTCAGCACATCGAAGTGACCGTAGGTGAAGGGATCAAATGTCCCCGGATAGATTGCTTTTTTCATGAGGAACGAGGTTCCCCGGATTGGGTGCCGGTTTCTGGATGTTTGAGTTATTTGCCGGGTGACACTCTGTGGAATCCCGAATGATGAGTGGAACCCGGCGATAGATGGATCAAACCGCGAGAGATATCAGATGGTCCGCATCGGGGATATCCGAGATGATCTGGCTTTTGTCCGGGCCCACTCCGATATACCGGATGTTTGGAGGCGCAAGCCTGACCCGATTCCCTTCGTTCGCACAGTCATGCAGAGCCTTTAGCATCCATCCAACGTAGCGTTTTGCTTCGGCTGGAAAATCCGCGAATGATTTGAGCTTCTGCAAATCAACTGTCCATCCGGGCAGTTCTTTGTAGACGGGCTTGAGTGCGCGCCGAACGGCGTCGTTTCTCGGGACGCGATGGTAGAGGTTGCCCTTGTCATCCTTGTATGCGATGCAAAGCTTCAGCGGGCCCTGCCAATCCGGCCCGAGGGTGAGTGCGTCAATCTTGTTGATGACCAGATCCTGAAATCCTCCATAGCGAAGGGCCGATCCTTTTTCCACCGCATCAAACCATCCAACCATGCGTTGACGTCCGGTTGAAGTCCCATACTCCATGCGTTTGAGTCTGGTCGTGATTGGGTCCTGATCATCCATCTGGGTGATGAAGACATGTGTTCCGACCTTGGTGTCGTATGCTTTACACACTCCAATGGTGTGGACCGGCTGAAGTGGAATGCCCGCAGACTGAAACAATTCGGGAGTGAAGGCATGGGAGGCCGTCACATTCGGGCTGAATCCCTGACGTTTATCCAGCCAATAGGATTGACCGAATTCGCATATCACATGGGCCTTGCGATCCATTGCACCAAGCATGAGTTCACGAACGTCGTCGATTTGCCGGGCCAAGGAACTGCCAGCCTGCCAGTAGACGTTTCCGAATTCTTCCCAGTTGAGGTCAAACGGACGCTCACCCTTGAAGCGCATGAAATCAAATTCGGAAGCAGGGAAGATCCCTTTCTCGATCGAATCCGCATTGGCTTTGAGTTCGGCCTGTGTCAGATGGGCAAAAAAACCATCCCAGGTAGCCGCATCCACCTGACAAGTGTGCTGGATGGTTGCCAGTGCCCGTCTCGCTCTTGTGAAAAGCCTCTGGAGAAAACTCTCTTTGTCGTGCCGGAATACATCAAAAAAGATCTGCCACTGGTTTACCTCGTCGCTGAAAGCCGGCGTGATGCCGCGTCCGGTGGTACCTCTGGATTCCTCTTTCAAGACATGCGCCCGATAGTGTTCCCATGCGAGATCGAGGAGTCGATGGCACAGATCGCTGACCTGGGTGCGCTCGTCGATGCGCAGTCGCGGAAGAACGGGATACCCGAGTGCTTCGATCGGCTTCACTTCCCACCAGATCTTGCGCGGATCGGCCACGACCCCGGAACCCATCGCGAGATGTTCAATCCGGGAGTCCACAACTCCGCAGGGCAGGAGATTGTGTTTCAATCCTCCGGCGGTGTGTCCGGAATTGGCTCCGCCATTTACCTTCAACACCATTGCGATGTGGTTTGAAGGCTCGGACATCTTTTCGATCTCGTCTGCCACTTCGTACACGACGCGGCCTTTACCTTCGTCTCCGAAGGAAATTCCAACGTCTGCGATAATGGTGCTTTGGAAGGGTTTGAGTGCCATGATTATGAAATGTCTCAGTTACAGGATGTCAGCCACACCGTATTCGCGATGGCCCGGATAGCGTGCTTTGAGTGTGGCGACTTGTGAAAGGAATCCGTCAATTTGACGAAGCGCGTTGCCCGTCTGATTGCGAATTGAGTGCGAAATGCGTTCGAGTTCGGATCGATCGAGAGGGAAGGTGGGATCAGCGGCCAAACGATCGATCAGGTGATTCTCGAGGTTTCCCGATTGCCGGCGAGTTTCGATTTCCGCCACCGCATGGGTTTTGATGAGATGGTGGGCGTCCTCGCGACCGATTCCCTTTTTGACCGCTTCCATCAAAATGGTGGTTGTGAGCAGGAAGGGCGCGTATTGCTCAAGCTCCTGGCCGATAACTGCAGGATACACTGTGAGTTGCTGCAATACCGACAGGAAGGTGTTGAGCAGCCCGTCGATAGCAAAGAAACTATCGGGCAGCACCACCCGGCGAACCACGGAACAGGATACATCGCCCTCGTGCCACTGATCTCCGGCAAGAGCCGATGCCATGGTGACATGTCCAGCCAGAATAGACCTGAAGCCATGGATTCTCTCGCAACTCCGGCTGTTCATTTTGTGCGGCATCGCGGACGATCCCGTTTGCCCTTTGGCAAAACCTTCTGAAGCGGCCTCGTGTCCAGCCATGAGCCGGATGGTCCGGGCAAAATTGGAAGGAGCCGCACTCAGGGCGTAGAGCTTGCTGACCAGTCCGAAGTCCAGTGAACGCGGGTAAACCTGACCCACGCTACTCATGAGCGCAGGTAATCCGAGGTGGCGCAGCATCGATGCCTCAAGCTGTGCGGTTTTTTCCAAATCCCCGTCGAAGAGGGTGATCTGGTCGGTCTGTGTTCCTACGGCACCTTTGAGTCCCCGGACCGGGTAGGTGTTGAGGAAGTGTTCGAGTTCTGCGATCGCCAGTATGAATTCCTCTCCAAACATCGCAAAACGTTTGCCCAAGGTGGTCGGCTGGGCCGGCACATTGTGCGTGCGTCCGGCGAGCACCAAATCACGGAAACGCTCGGCGCAATCTCCAAGTGCGGACAAACTGCTGACCGCTTTTTCAAGCGTCATCCGCAGGGCTTGCGCAACCTGTAGCTGTTCGACGTTTTCGGTGAGATCCCGGCTGGTCAATCCCTTGTGGATGTGCTGGAAACCGGCAAGTTCGCAAAACTCGTCGATTCTCGCTTTGACGTCGTGCCGGGTGGCCTTTTCGCGTTTGCGGATGGATTCAAGATCGATCTTGTCGACCACTCGCTCATAGGCTGTGATCGCTTCCATAGGAATCGGGATCCCGAGGTCCCGCTGCGCCAGCATCACGGCAATCCAGAGTTTTCGCTCCAGACGGATCTTGCCCGTTTCAGACCATAGATCGGCCATCGCAGGGGATGCGTAGCGATCAGCGAGTACATTCTTTACCAAAGTATCCATTCAACAAACAAACCCGGCAAAAATGACCTCGGGCTAGTGGTATGGCAACCCTATTCGGAAGTATTCTGTGCGACCCCCAGATGGATTCGTTGCATGAGCTGCTCAGGAGCGCACCGGACCCGCGATCCAAGAATATCAATTTCAGTATCGGGGCAGTGTTGTGTATCGTGGCCATGGCACTACTGGCGGGGGTGCCGCGGGATTGCTGAGATCGCCCGCTTTGCCACCACCTTAAGTGAATCCCAGCGTACCAAATTGGGCCTACCCTTGAAGAAACGCACCAAGGCTTTCTGTCAGGTGCCCGGTTCCAGTGTCTTTTTCCCGATCCTCTGCCGGTGATTCCTCAGGATGAGGCGTAGTGGATGGGCTTCTCGATGAGTTCGCTGCGGCCTTCGCCAGTCTTTGCAAAGAGCCGGATGTGGCGGAACCTCAGCCCGACTGAATGTCCGGGATGCAGGTCGAGTTCGCGCAATTCCTCGCGGGAGATTTCCGCTTCCAGGATTTCCCCGGTCGCGGTGCGCTCGAGGGTGACCCGACCCACGCTTCCAGCGGAAAAGATATGGAGCACCTTTGCTTCGATGTCATGCACACCTGATTCCCGGCGAATCTCGATGTCGTGAGGACGAACGTAGAGCTGATCCTTTTCCTTGATGGAAAGCGCCTTGCGGTATCCGCTTTGGAGCCGGTTGACGTTGCCCATGAACTCAATGACGAAAGGTGAGGCCGGGTAGTCGAAGACCTCCTGCGGATCACCAACCTGTTCGATCCGGGCATTGTTCATGACCACGACTTCGTCGGCCAGCTCGAGGGCCTCTTCCTGGTCGTGGGTCACAAAAACCGTGGTGAGTTTGATCTCTTCCTGAAACTGGCGCAACCACCGCCGGAGATCCTTGCGCACCTTCGCATCGAGGGCGCCAAACGGCTCGTCGAGCAGCAG
>Ga0123335_1005440_pt1 | contig 15532 bp, 17 predicted proteins | sample BiotimSIPDNA_2_FD_89707 | JGI IMG/M metagenome (GOLD analysis project Ga0123335, IMG submission 89707) | Anaerobic biogas reactor microbial communites from Washington, USA - Biogas_R2 time_0 SIP DNA | ecosystem: Engineered > Bioreactor > Anaerobic > Unclassified | place: Washington, USA... | reverse complement strand
TCTGACCCTGGAGCCTCTGCAGGTTGCGATTGCAAATCTGGGCGCTGAGTATGACAAGAGCACTGTGGTAATCGACGGCGCTTTCGAAGGCCCCGTGTACACCCCGCTCAACGACGGTCTGCAGGCCATCGGCATGGGCACCCAGACTCCCGAGCAGGTCGCTCAGAATACCCAGGATGCGTTTGAGGCTTGGAAAGCATCCAAGTAACAACCATAGGGTGTAATGTAAAGTAGAAACCGGTGGGGGGAAAGGCTACATATGACAATTCAAAGAGAGAAAAGGCTATCGTACGCGGTTTTGGTTTTGCCGGCCGTAATCATCTATTTGTCCGTTGTGGCCTTTCCCACCATCTTCTCGATTTTGCTAAGCCTGACCAATTATAATGGCGGTGCAATTTTCGGGAATCCTGAGATTCAATTTGTGGGCCTGAAGAGCTATGTTTGGATGTTTACCGAGCCCACTGGCAACTTCTATACGGCTCTGGGAAACAACCTGCTTATCGTCGCCGTATCGGTTTTTGGCCAGATTCCACTGGGATTTATCCTGGCCTATATCCTGTCCCGAAAGCTGATCAGCAAAGGAAACAGCTTTTTCCAGACAATGATCTATTTGCCCAATGTGATCTCGCCAATCATTATTGGCGTGCTTTTCAACGCGATCATCTACGGCCGCAACTCCGTTTTGATGGAAGTACGCCGCTTGATCAACCCTGATGCGGTATTTACGCTCAATACCACCCCCATGGTCCCTGTACTGGTTGTCATCCTATGGATGTTTACCGGCTTTTACATGATTATCTTTTTAGCCAATTTGCAGCGCATTGACCCCGCGATCATTGAAGCCGCCAGAATTGACGGCGCAAAAGAAGGCAGGATTCTTTGGCATATCAGTCTGCCCGCACTTTCCGGTGTGATTGTGACCACCGCGATACTGGCCATCTCCGGGTCTTTAAAGACCTTTGACCTGATTTATGCCATGACCAGCGGCGGCCCGGCCGGCCAGACGCGTGTGCTTTCCCTATATATGTACCAATCGGCGTTCCAGGGCGCTCCGAATTATCCTTTGGCCAACGCGATTTCAACAGTAATGGTACTCATTAGCATTGTGCTGATCGTGATTACCCGGCGCTTGGGTAAAACGTTTGGCAGTAAGGAGGAATAGCGTATGGACAACCGGAATATTTCGCTGCCTACTAAAATCATTGTTTATATCATCATGATCGCATTTACCGTTCTGACGGTTTATCCCATATTCTGGCTGGTGATCCAGTCCTTTAAAACCAATACGGTGTATCTGACAACCAACAAGTTGTCACTCCCCGCTAGCTGGTATGTCGGCAACTATCCTTTTGTTTGGATTCAGGGTAATTTCTTCACCTTTTTTGTAAACAGCGTGATTTATGCCGCAGTAACAGTGGTGGCGGTGGTAATCTTGTCCAATATGGCCGGATATGCCTTTGCCAAGATTTCCTATAAAATCACGAAATTTCTGCACGGCTTGTTTATTGTCGGTATTCTTCTGACCCTTCAATCCATCTTAATTCCTCTCTTTCTGATGGTAAACGCTGCCGGGATTTACAATACACGCCTGGCTGTATTGATCCCCTATGTGGCCCTGGGACTTCCCATGGGAGTATATTTGTGCACGGATTTCATCAAGAGCATCCATGACGAGTTGTTGGAGTCGGCGAGGATTGACGGGGCTAGCTTTATGAAAATATTCACCAGGATCGTCTTTCCCATGTGCGCTCCTGTATCAGGAACGCTTGCAATCATCACGTTTACAGGGACCTGGAATGAGTTTGTTCTGATGAACCTTATGACGGCTACCGAGAAATACAAAGCCATTCCCGCGGCGGTCGGACGTTACTCAGGTGCATTGGGTTCAGATTACGGCAAGCTGTTTACTTCTCTGACCGTTGCATTGATTCCCATCCTGATCTTCTACTTTATTTTCAGGAACCAGATCACAAAGGGAGTTGCTGCCGGAGCGGTCAAGGGCTGATTTCCGCCAAGAATTCGCTCCTTTCTTCTTTAGGCCATACCGGTTCGATATCCAGCCAGATTAACTTGGCTCTTGTCTGATAGGGACAGCAAAGCGCTCCGAGCATTGCTCGGAGCGCTTTACAGCAAGGGCTTTTGCCATCGCTTAGAACTTCAGCGGGTTCACCTTTACCCCAGGACCCATGGTGGAACTGAGATACAGGGACCGCACATAGATACCTTTGGCGGCGGCAGGCTTTGCCTTGTTGATGGCGTCCATCAACGCTGTCAGGTTCTCCTGCAGCTTTTGAGGGCCAAAGGAAGCCTTGCCAATGGGGCAGTGGACGATGGCGGTTTTGTCAACGCGGTACTCCACCTTACCGGCCTTGATGTCATTCACGGCCTTGGCGATGTCCATGGTGACGGTACCGCTCTTGGGGTTGGGCATAAGGCCCTTGGGTCCCAGGATGCGGCCAATGCGGCCAATGACGCCCATCATGTCCGGTGTGGCCACCATGACGTCAAAGCCAAACCAGTTTTCGGTCTGGATCTTCTGGATCATTTCCTCGCCGCCCACCATGTCTGCTCCGGCGGCCTCAGCTTCCTTAGCCTTGTCACCCTTGGTGATGACCAGTACGCGGACTACACGGCCCGTGCCATGGGGCAGCACCACTGCGCCGCGAACCTGTTGGTCCGCATGGCGGGGGTCTACGCCAAGGCGTACGGAAATCTCAATGGTTTCGTCAAACTTGGCCTTGCTGGTCTTGCATACCAGATCAATGGCCTCTTCGGGATCATAGGCCTTCAGGTTATCGATGAGCTTGGCGCTGTCGATATATTTTTTTCCGTGTTTCATGTTACATCCTCCCTGTGGTCAAACGGCCAAAGGCCTCCCACACACGTTTTCTTTATTCCTCCACCGTGATGCCCATGGAGCGGGCGGTGCCTTTCACCATGCTCATGATCGACTCCAGGTCCGTGGCGTTCACGTCGGGACGCTTGGTCTCGGCGATTTCCCGCACCTGTTCTTTGGTGAGCTTGCCTACCTTGTCCCGGTTGGGCCGTGCGCTGGCGGACTCCATGTTCAGCGCCTTTTTGATCAGCACGGGAACGGGAGGAGTTTTGGTGATAAAGGTAAACGTGCGGTCCGTGTAGACCGTGATGACAACCGGAATGATGAGCCCGGCGCTTTTGGCGGTGCGCTCATTGAATTCCTTACAGAAACCGGGGATGTTCACACCGTGCTGGCCCAGGGCCGGTCCAATGGGCGGCGCGGGGGTCGCTTTTGCGGCGGGAACCTGCAACTTGATCATGGATGCCACTTTTTTTGCCATGGGGTTGGTACCTCCTATACTGTGGTAATGCGGAACCTTTCCGTTCCTCCCACTCCCTGGGCCTTTCGGCTCCAAGGAGAGCCGAAAGGGCAGAGGTGCCGGGGGCTGCGTCCGTGGACGGGAGCCCTCGCTTGCGCGCAAGCGCGCTTCCACGCCGCAAAGCGGCGATAGAAACTGTTGGGTTCATGGGCCGCCTGATGTGCCTAGATCTTCACCACATCGGCCAGATCCACTTCTACGGGCATTTCACGGCCCAGGAACATCTTCACCTTCACGGTGAGCTTCTGGCGTACGGTGTCCACGTCCTCCACATAGCCTGTGAAGTTCTCCAGCGGACCGGAGAGGATGCGTACTTCCTCGCCAATGGCGATGCCGAATTCCACGCTGTTAATCTGCGTGGAGAGCATCATCTCCACCTCTTCGGGGGTGAGGGCCACCGGCTTGCTGTCCGGGCCCACAAAGCCCGTAACGCCGCGGGTATTGCGCACCAGATACCAGCTTTCGCTAGTCTCGATCATGTGCACCAGCACATAGCCGGGATAGACCTTGCGGCGCGTTTTGACACGCTTATTGTTCTTGATTTCCACCACGTCTTCCACCGGGACCCGGACGTCCAGAATCAAGTTCTGCATGCCATTGTTCTCCACGGCTTTTTCCAGGTTATCCTTAACTTTGTTTTCGTAACCCGAGTAGGTATGGACCACATACCAACAGGGTTCCTTCTTCTTCTCAGCCATGTCCTCTCCTTACGCGCCGGCTCCAGCGCTAATGAGAAACCTGACCAGGCTGGTGGCCCCGGTGTCCAGCAAGCCCACGACGACCATCATGAAGAGCATGAACAGCATCACGATCACCGTATAGTTGAAAAGCTTCTCACGGGTGGGCCATGTGACCTTTTTGAGTTCCCGCCACATGTTTTTGAACGCATTGATGATGCGTTCAAAGAAGCGGACAAAGCCGCGTCCAAAGCGCGCAAAGAAGTTGGGCTTCTTTTGCTTGGCCACCGCTTTCTTTTCCGTCATGGTTTTCACACTTCCTTTCAAACGGGGGTACCCGCTTGATTACTTGGTTTCGCGGTGAGGCGTGTGCTTCTTGCAGAAGCGGCAGTATTTGCTGAGTTCCACGCGATCCGGGGTGTTCTTCTTGTTCTTCATGGAATTGTAATTGCGCTGCTTGCATTCGGTGCAAGCCAGGCAGATCTTGTTACGGGCAACGCTTGCCACGTTCTCCACCTCCTATGACGGGTATGCCGTCTTTCCGCAAACGCGGATGATTCAGATTGGAATCTTCGCTCACATCAAGCCTGGATGGCAGAGATGCCGGCTGCAGGCTTTCTTACTTCTTGGGATCTTCCAGAACGCTGGCTACAACGCCGGAACCCACGGTGCGACCGCCTTCACGGATGGCGAAGCGGAGGCCCTGCTCGATGGCGATGGGGGTGATGAGGGTGATCTCCATGTCGATGTTGTCACCGGGCATCACCATTTCCACACCCTCGGGCAGCTTGATATTGCCGGTCACGTCGGTGGTGCGGAAGTAGAACTGGGGACGGTAGCCGTTGAAGAAGGGGGTATGACGGCCGCCTTCCTCCTTGGTCAAAACGTACACCTGGCCCATGAAATGCACATGGGGATGGATGGAGCCGGGCTTGGCCAGCACCTGGCCGCGCTCGATCTCGTTGCGCTGCACGCCGCGCAGCAGCAGACCTACGTTGTCGCCGGCCTCTGCCTGGTCCAGGAGCTTGCGGAACATTTCCACGCCCGTGACGACCACGCTGCGGGATTTTTCCATCAGGCCCACGATTTCAACAGTGTCGCTCACCTTCACGGTGCCACGCTCCACGCGGCCCGTGGCCACGGTGCCGCGGCCGGTGATGGAGAACACGTCCTCCACGGGCATGAGGAAGGGCAGGTCAACAGCACGCTGGGGAGAGGGAATGTAGCTGTCCACGGCATCCATCAGGGCAAAGATGCATGCGGTTTCCGGGGCGTTCTTCACGTCGCCGCCGCCCTGCACGTACTCCAGAGCTTTGAGGGCGCTGCCCTTGATGATGGGAATTTCGTCGCCGGGGAACTCATAGGTGCTCAGCAGCTCACGGATTTCCATCTCCACCAGCTCCAGCAGTTCCTCGTCGTCCATCATATCGGTCTTGTTCAGGAATACCACGATATAGGGCACGCCTACCTGGCGGGCCAGCAGGATGTGCTCCCGGGTCTGGGGCATGGGGCCGTCGGGGGCGGATACCACCAGGATCGCGCCGTCCATCTGCGCGGCACCGGTGATCATGTTCTTAACATAGTCGGCGTGACCGGGGCAGTCCACATGGGCATAGTGCCGTGCTTCGGTCTGGTATTCCACGTGGGCGGTGTTGATTGTGATGCCGCGGGCCTTCTCTTCGGGGGCCTTGTCAATATCCTCATACCGCATCGCAGTGGCTTCGCCCAGTTGGGCCAGCGTCATGGTGATGGCGGCGGTCAGGGTCGTCTTGCCGTGGTCCACGTGTCCGATGGTGCCGACGTTTACGTGCGGCTTGTTCCGCTCAAATTTTGCCTTGGCCATGGGGTTTGTTCCTCCTTACTTCCTGGGGAAAGATGATGTTGAAAGCGTGTCGCTTTTCCTTGTGTGTGTAGGGCCGAATCAGTTGCCTTTGCGGGTTCCAGTCACCTTTTCGGCGATGCCCTTGGGCACCTCCTCGTAATGGTCAAACTGCATGGTGAAAAGTCCGCGGCCCTGGGTGCGGCTGCGCAGATCGGTAGCGTAGCCAAACATTTCGCTCAGGGGTACAAAGGCGTGAACGCTTTGTTCTCCCAGCCGGGCCTCCATTCCCTCAATGCGGCCGCGACGGCTGGAAATGTCGCCGATGACATCGCCCATATACTGCTCGGGGATGATGACCTCTACCTTCATCATGGGCTCCAGCAGGCAGGGATCCGCTTTGGTAAGGGCTTCCTTGAAAGCCATGGAGCCTGCGATCTTGAAGGCGATCTCCGAGGAGTCCACCTCGTGGTAGCTGCCGTCAAAGACGATCGCTTTGAAATCCACGACTTCATATCCGCCCAGGATGCCGCTGCCGGAGGCCTCCCTGATGCCCGCGTCGATGGGGCCGATGAATTCTTTGGGAATCACACCGCCCACGATCTTGTTCTCAAAGGTGTAGCCGACGCCAGGTTCCACGGGTTGGATCTCGATCCAGCAATGGCCATACTGGCCGTGGCCGCCGGTCTGCCGCACATAGCGGCCTTCCGCCTTGGCGGGCCTGCGGATCGTTTCCCGGTAGGCTACCTGGGGCTTGCCCACGGTGGCTTCCACCTTGAACTCACGAAGCAGACGGTCCACAATGATCTCCAGATGGAGCTCACCCATGCCCGCGATGATGGTCTGTCCGGTCTGGGTATCGGTATAAGTCTTAAAGGTGGGGTCTTCCTCCGCCAACTTCACCAGGGCCATGGTCATCTTGTCCTGGCCGGCCTTGGTCTTGGGCTCAATGGCCACCTGGATCACCGGGTCGGGGAATTCCATGGATTCCAGGATAATGGGCTTCTTCTCGTCACAGAGCGTGTCTGCGGTGGTGGTGTCCTTTAAGCCCACGATGCCGCAGATCTCGCCCGCGTAGACGGTTTCAACCTCTTCCCGGTGATTGGCGTGCATCATCAGCAGCCTGCCGATACGCTCGCGCTTGTTCTTGGTGGAATTAAAGGCATAACTGCCGCTTTGGAGTACGCCGCTGTACACCCGGCAGAAGGCCAGGCGGCCCACAAAGGGGTCCGTCATGATCTTGAAGGCCAAAGCGGACAGGGGTTCCTCGTCGGAGGCGATGCGCTCCAGCATCTGGCCGGGATGATCCGGATCCTCCCCGGTAACGGGGGGAATGTCCAGCGGAGAGGGCATATAGTCCACCACCGCGTCCAGAAGGGGCTGCACGCCTTTGTTGCGATAGGAGGTGCCGCAGATGACAGGGGTCATGGAGCAGGCAATGGTGGCCTTGCGCAGGGCTGCCTTGATCTCCTCCTGGGAGAGTTCCTGACCATCAAAGAACTTCTCCAGAAGTTCCTCGTCCTGTTCTGCGATGGCTTCGATGAGAATTTGGCGGTACTCGTCGGCTTGCGCCTGCATCTGCGGGGGAATTTCCTCCTCCCGCACATCCTTGCCCTCGTCGTCGTAGTAGATTTCCGCCTTCATGCGGACCAAATCCACAATGCCTTTGAAATCGCTTTCCACGCCGATGGGTAGTTGGATAGGTACTGCGTTGGCATTCAGGCGGTCTTTCATCATGCCCACCACGCGGAAGAAATCCGCGCCGGTGATATCCATCTTGTTGACATACGCCATGCGGGGCACATGATACTTGTTGGCCTGACGCCAGACGGTTTCGCTCTGGGGCTCAACACCGCCTTTGGCGCAGAACACAGCTACGGCACCGTCCAACACACGGAGGCTCCGCTCCACTTCCACGGTAAAATCCACGTGGCCGGGGGTGTCGATGATGTTGATGCGGTGACCGTTCCATTGGCAGGTGGTGGCGGCGGAGGTGATGGTAATCCCTCGCTCCTGCTCCTGCGCCATCCAGTCCATGGTGGCCGAGCCTTCATGCGTCTCACCCAAGCGGTGCGTGCGCCCCGTATAAAACAGGATGCGTTCGGTTGTGGTGGTCTTGCCTGCGTCGATATGGGCCATAATACCGATATTGCGCACCTTTTCCAAGGGGTGACTTCTGGGCATAGGGAATGGGTCTCCTTTCGGGTCTGCGGAATAGGGGAGCTTCGCCTGGAGTGGGAATATGCTTACCAGCGGTAATGGGCAAAAGCCTTGTTGGCTTCAGCCATGCGGTGCATTTCTTCCTTACGCTTCACAGCGGAGCCGGTGTTGTTGGCGGCATCCATGAGTTCGGCTGCCAGGCGCTCGGCCATGGTTTTTTCACCGCGCTTGCGGCTGAAATCCACAAGCCAGCGCAGGCCAAGGGTCTGGCGGCGCTCAGGACGAATCTCAATGGGGACCTGGTAGGTAGCGCCGCCCACACGGCGGGCCTTGACCTCCAGTTGGGGAGACACATTGGCCAGAGCAGCCGTAAAGACTTCGTTGGCATCCTTACCGGTCTTGTTGGCAATGGTCTCAAAGGCTGAATAGCAGATGCGCTGCGCTGTGCCGCGCTTGCCGTCCAGCATGATCTGATTGATGAGTTTGGTAACCACAGTGGTCCCGTGTACGGGATCCGGCAATACCTCACGCTTAGGAATAAATCCGCGACGGGGCATGGTTTTCCCTCCTTATGTCAGCCTGGGGCATATGCCCGGGGCTCTGGGTTCCATGGGGCGCCCTGGAAGGCAAGCCCTGGAGAAAGCTTCGTTCTGGCTTTGCGCTGCTGTGCTGTTTCTGACGGCCTTCAGCATCGACCGCTCCGGTCTACCGGAAAGTCACGCGGTGTGCGGGGTCATCGCCACGCTTCGATTCTCACGGGCAAGTTCTCCGCGCCTGCGCCCACTTCGAAAGGGGGGCAAACGGCTGCGCAAAAAGGGTTTACTTCTTAGGCCGCTTGGCGCCGTACAGGGACCGGCCCTGCATCCGCTTGGCCACGCCTGCTGTATCCAGAGCGCCGCGAATGATGTGATAACGAACGCCGGGCAAATCGCGCACACGGCCGCCGCGGATCAACACCACGCTGTGCTCCTGCAGATTGTGACCAATGCCCGGGATATAGCACGTACCTTCAATGAGATTCGTCAGACGGATACGTGCAATTTTCCGCAGGGCAGAGTTGGGCTTTTTGGGTGTCGTGGTCTTGACGCTGAGGCAGACGCCGCGCTTTTGCGGGCAGCCTTGCAGAATAGGCGCCGTAGACCGACCTTCCACCTTTTGCCGTCCCTTGCGGATCAATTGATTGATCGTGGGCATGGAAACACCTCCGGAAATAATATCTATAAACACCCCGCAACCCTCGGGGTCTTATAGGCCTGGGATTGGGTCTCTGCCGGGCTACTTGAGCAATGCGGCGGCGGCGGTATCTACCCCCACCAGGCACAGCTTGCCCAGCTCCTTCATGCTGTCCATGATCTGTAACGGCACCCGTTTCTCCTGGCAGAGAGATTCCACCTGACGATAGAGAAATTCATCCGCATCCTTGCAGAGGAACACGCGGGTTGCCTTGCCGTCTCGGACAGCCCGAAGAACCTGCTTGACGCCCACCACACGGTCGGTGGGATGGCGGAGGCGTTGCTCCATGGGGGGAATCCCTCCTCGCTTGGATAGGTGGATGTCCGGATGCTGCATTGGGAGCTTCAAACCGATAGAGATCTTGTCCGGAAAAAAGCACACAAAAACAGAGATACTGGGCAACCATAACATAATATCACGCGGACGATGAGGTGTCAAATATTTTTTAGAACAGAGCGAGGAAGTAATAGATAAAACAAGACTCCGGCGCGGAGGCCGTTCTTATTCCGTCATTCCATCCATCGCAGCCAGACGGCCTCATCCACCCCCACCGTGACCTGGCTGCCGTTTCGCACAATGGGGCTGATGAGAGCGGAGGGATCCTGTTCCAGTTCGGATAGAATCAGGCTGTCAATGGTCATGCGGGCCACAGGCCGCTCCAGGGCTTTCATGCCGGAGCGGTCTACCAGGGCGCGGGCTCCGGCGGCCCGGGCAAAAAGCTCCAGTTCCCGGCGGCCTGGTTTGTGCTTCTTTAGATCCACAAGCTGGTAGGGGATGCGGCGTTCCTTGAAGAAGCGCTCGGCCTTGAGGACGTCGGGATTCTTCTTATTGACATAAATTTGGATGTTCATGGGCGGCCTCCAACTTTACCCAGGCTTTTTCGGATGTCTTCGCCCATGAAGTTCAGCTGCTTGCAGTCCCTGCTGTCCAGCAAACGGGAGGTTACACGCTCGGTATAGCGGTCTTTCAGTGCCGTAAGGGTAAGATTGGTGCTGATGACTGTGTGCAATCCGGCCATCTGCCTCTCGTTGAGCAGGGCAAATAGTTGGGTGACGGTAATGTTGTTCATCAACGGTTCGGTCCCCAGGTCGTCCAGGAGCAGGACAGGTGCGTCCATAATGTCCGCCATTTGTTCCGGGTCGTTGTCAATGTAGGACTTGCGGGCAATTTCAAAGAGCCGATAGGCGCTGAGATAGAGGGGGAGGAAGCCGCGCTTCACCAATCGATGGGCGATGGAGTGAAGGAGATAGGTCTTGCCCAGGCCGCTCTGGCCGATGAGGAGCAAGTCACGGATTGGTGTATTGGGGAAGGTGTCTGCGTATTCCAGGGCAATGTTCCGGTTGAGGAGCATCATCTGCCGCTGGCTGACCCCATGGGGAGCCACGGGTTCCTGGGAGAACAGTTTTTCGTCAAATGCCTCGAAGGTTTGGGACCGGGGGCCGGTAAGACCCAGCGCGTCCAGCATCCGGCGATTCAGCTCGGTTTCAAAGCAGGCACACATGTGGCGGGTGGGCTCATAGATGTAGCCCTCATCCCGGCAGAGGGAACAGGTGTATTCAGGCTGGAGGGCCAGCGGGCTGAGGCCGCCGGATGACAGGCAGGCAGCGATTTTTTCATTATACAAAGCCATGGTTTGGGAGAGAGTGGCATTGATTTGCGGATTCTTGTGGATGGCGGTGATCCCGTGGCGGATGCCCGCCATAAGCGCTTCCTTGCGAGCGCTCAAAAGGTCCGAAAGGCCGGGGCACTGGCTGCAGGCATCGGCACAGCGCTGTTCAAAGAGGCGGTGGTTTTCCTCCCGGCGGAGGGCATAGTCTCGCTGAAGGCCCAGGATGATCTGATCCCTTGTCATAGCTTGCGCGCCTCCTCCAACGCCTGGGCACTGGGGCCGTCGTATTCGGCGGGGTCATAGTCCCGCTGTGGGTATTGCTGCTCGATCACCTGTTTTGTCGGTCTGGGCGAGGGGGAATCGGGCCTGGCGGCAGTCTGGGCAGCTTCCTTGCGGCTGGCGTTTTCCGCCCGGGCTTCCTGCAGGGTGACAATGCCCTTGTCATGCCAGTTTTCCAGCACCTTGTCCATGAAAAGCAGAGGTTTGTCGGTGTTGCGGGCCATTTCCGCAGCCGCGTGAAGCAGTGGCTCGGGGATGTTCCATTGCTCCCGCCATTTCTGGAGCAACTCCCGGTCGCTGATCTTGGGCACGCATTCCCGCCCAGCGCTTTGGCAGAGGGCCTTCAGAAGAGTGTTCTGTTCCTGAATGGCGGCAAGGTAGTCCCGAACCTCCTGAGGGCTGGAAAGCCCTTTGTCCTTCCAGGAGATGAGCAACTCCGTTACGGAGTCCAGGGAGCGGTTTCCCCGGCGGGAGCCAACGGCCTGGGCTGCCAACAGGATCATTTCGTGGTCCCCATAGGTAAGCATGTCCCGGTAGACCAGGCGCTTGCCTTCATCGATCACCGCGGCCTTGATGCCGCAGGCGGAGAGCATCTCCCGCACCCGTTGGGTCTCTTCCTTTTCTTGGGAAAGCTGCTTCTCCACATGGGAGGCGGAGAGGCTTGCCTTGCCGCTGCGGGTGCGCAGGCCTTCCAGGATTTTATCCAGGTACTTAAAGCTGGGGTCGCCGCCGGTCATTTCGGTGCAGGCACTTTCGATGGCCTTGGGGGCAAACCCCCATTCCACGGTCCATTTTACATAAAGATCAGTTTCATCAAGGCTGGGATCCCTGTACTTGCCCATGCGGCGGAGGACCTTGCGGGCGCCCTTCCAGGCGGCCTCAGAGCGGGAAAACAACTGCTCCGCTGCCTCAATGCTGTGGACATGCTGCTGGCACAGTTCCACAGCCATCTTCTGGGCCTCTTTGAAGCTGAACTGTACCCCGCGGGTGCTTACCAGATGCTGCACCATCATCAGCACGATTTCCCGGGGCAGGCCCAGCTGCTCCACCCATTCGTAGGCCAAAACGGTTTCGTTGCCGTGCAGCTTGCGCCGGTCCCCGAAGATGGTAAACAGCGCATGGGCAAATTCCATGTAGGCCTCGTCCTGGGGAGCACACTGGCGGCTGACCAGGGTTTGCTGAACGCTCAAAAAGCGGTATAGAGGCGGGCTGTCCTTCACACGCGCCACCAGCCGGCAGCGTTCCCAATAGCGCAGCGCCCGGGCCACATCCTCCTCCTCCAGGGACAGGGCTTTGGCTACATCCGCCAAAGTGAGGGATTCCTCCATGCAGGTGGTCTGGGTATACATGAGACCATATAAATAGACCTTGATGTAGTTGTCCGGGGCAGCAGGCATGTATTCGCAGATAAAGGCGTTGGGAAGGGCGGTGACCTCCCACAGCATGGCGCTTTTATCGCTTTGGAACAAGGGCATGGGCTCACCTCGATCAAAATGGGATCCGTCACTGGGTACTGTGGAAGTATACCATATTCTTTCGGGAGTCTCCAGAGCTGGGTAAAATCTGTTGCCCGCCGGATAGCGGCATCGTTTTCCATCAGCTGTTTGTCTGATGCTTTGGGAAAAATAGGGGAAGCCTGATGAAACACGTGACAATCTGTTGGTTATGATGTACAATACAGGATACAAAGCGGTTCACCGCGAATAGAATACAGGAGGCATCACCATGAGGAAGATTATCGCATTGGCATTGGCGGCTGTCCTGACGCTTGGACTTTGTTCCGTAAGCGCGATGGCTGAAAAAGCCGACACGGACTACACCGGATCCGTGGTCATCTACTCCCCCCACGACGCCGATCCCCTGGCAGCGGGCATTGCCATGTTTGAGGCGAAGTATCCCAATATCAAGGTTGAGTTGGTTGCTGCCGGTACGGGCGAGCTTACCACGCGCCTTGATGCTGAAAAGGAAAACCCAATCGCTGACGTGCTTTGGGGCGGTGGCGCCGATTCCCTGGCCGCGTATACCCAGCTGTTCCAGCCCTATGTATGTGCCAATGATGATGTGATCGCCGATGCTTTCAAGGATGCCGACGACATGTGGATCGGCGAGTCTCCGCTGCCCATGGTCTTCGTCTACAACAAGACCCTGCTTGGCGACCAGGAGCCCCCCATGACCTGGGAAGCGTTGGCCGATGAAAAATGGAAGGGCAAGATCGCCTTTGCATCCCCCGCCAAAAGCGGCTCCGCCTTCACTCAGCTTTGCACCATGGTGCAGGCTGCCGGCGGTGACAACGAACAAGGCTGGGATCTCGTCGCCCGTTTCATTGCCAACCTGGATGGCAAGATTCAGGATTCTTCCGGGAACTGCCATAAGCTTGTTGCTTCCGGCGAGTACACCATCGGTGTGACCATCGAGAAGTCCGCCGTACTCTACGCCGACAATCCTGATATCGGTTTCCTGTATCCCGCTCAGGACTCCGCCGTTCCTGACGGAGTCGCGCTGGTCAAGGGCTGCCCCAACGAAGAAAATGCAAAGCTGTTTATCGATTTTGTGACCGGCTATGACTGCCAGCTGGACCAGAACAAGAGCTGGAAACGCCGCCCGGTTCGCAGCGATCTCCAGCCCGAGGGTCTGAGCGCGCTTACCGAAATCGACCTGCTGGACTATGACTTCACCTGGGCTGCCACCAACAAGGCCGCCATCATCGAGAAGTGGCAGGATCTTGTGGCGCAATGATCCGTCAGGCTTGAAACGCAACAACACGTCCCAAGGATCAAGCAGACTTTGTTTGACGCAGGGGCGTCAGCTTGTCTAAAACTGAGGGACATCCAGCAAGGATGTCCTTCAGTTTATATGGGAGGGAACGGTATGAGCAACGCGGTCATTATTCGGGATGTGATTAAGCGGTATGGTAAGTTTACCGCTGTAAACGGCATCAACTTGAATATCAGGCAGGGTGAGTTTTTCACTTTGCTTGGGCCATCCGGCTGTGGCAAGACAACGCTGCTCCGCATGATAGCGGGGTTTAACAGCATCGAGGCGGGCGATATCCTGTTTGGTGAGAAGCGCATGAATGACGTACCCGCCCATAAGCGCGATATCGGCATGGTATTTCAGAACTACGCGATTTTTCCGCATCTGACTGTGGAAGAGAACGTCGCATACGGCCTTAAAGCCAAGCACTTGCCCGCAAAGGAGATTGCCACGCGAGTGGCCGAGGCACTGGAACTGGTGCAGATCCAGCAATTGGCCAAGCGAAAACCCAGCGAGTTATCCGGCGGCCAACAACAACGCGTAGCGTTGGCACGGGCATTCGTTATTGAACCTTCAGTGCTGCTCATGGATGAACCGCTGTCAAACCTGGACGCAAAGCTTCGTGTACAGATGCGGTCCATTATCAAAAAGCTCCAGCGGAGGCTTGGCATCACCACCATCTACGTTACCCACGATCAGGAAGAGGCGCTTGCCATTTCCGACCGCATCGCGGTGATGAAGGACGGCGTAATCATGCAGTGCGGTACGCCGGTGGACATCTATGCAAAGCCTGAAAACCCTTTTGTAGCCAGCTTCATCGGCATCTCCAACTTTATTGGGTGCAAGGTCGGGCAAGGCGTGCAGCCTGGCATGGCCCGCGTGCAGGTGGAAAATGCGATTGATCTGAGTATTGCTGTCAGAAAGCCCTATACAGGGGAGGGAATCATATCCGCGCGCCCTGAGCAGCTGCGCATCAGCGACGAGGGCATGCCTGCAACCATCATGCTATCCACCTTCCTGGGCGATTTCATTGAGTACGAGGTACTTCTGGACAACGGACAGACGCTCCAGCTCAACGAGTACACCAAGGACACCGAAAAACTGTATCCCGACGGCGCAAAGATACACGTTACTTTCGACCCTGCCCGTGTGAGCCTTTATACGGGCGATACCCAGGAGGTGCTCAGCATATGAAAGCGCGTGACCTTCGCCAGAGGCGGCTGAGTTTTGACTTCTGGACGTTTATGAAGATCGCCATCATCGCGGCGTTGGCTTTGTTCGTCGTCTATCCCTTTTACACGCTGATCACCAGAAGTGTCTACTCAAACAAAGAAGAAGGCTTGACGCTATACAATTTCATTCGATTTTTTACCAAAAGTTATTACTATACATCCCTGAAAAACACCGCCGTCGTCTGCCTCACGGCAACGGTGACCACCATCCTGATCGGCGTTCCTATTGCCTATTTGATGACGCGATACAATATTTTTGGCAAGAAGCTCCTGTATATCATGATCATCATGGCGCTCATGAGCCCGCCGTTTATCGGAGCGTATTCATGGATCCTCATGTTTGGGCGCTCGGGATTCATCACAAAGCTGATGCTGAACGTTTTTGGTATCACGCTGCCAACCATCTATGGTCG
>Ga0123335_1005437_pt1 | contig 15537 bp, 25 predicted proteins | sample BiotimSIPDNA_2_FD_89707 | JGI IMG/M metagenome (GOLD analysis project Ga0123335, IMG submission 89707) | Anaerobic biogas reactor microbial communites from Washington, USA - Biogas_R2 time_0 SIP DNA | ecosystem: Engineered > Bioreactor > Anaerobic > Unclassified | place: Washington, USA... | reverse complement strand
CCAGTGGGTGAAGTACACAGCGAGAGGATTCAGGAACAAACAGAACTTCAAAACCGCGATCTACTTTCACTGCGGTGGCCTCAATATGGCGCCGTAATCATCCACTAAAAAGCCGGAAGAACCTAACACAGATTCTATCCTACCTCCTGTTCCAGCCCATCATAATTGTGGTCCAAGTTGGTGTCGCCATAGAATGTAGCGCCATGGTGCGGGCTGCCACAGTAGCAACAGATGCTACCCTAGCACACGGTGCCACCTTGGCTTTGCGTGCATTCAGGCCGACCCAACACGAGAATCCACTACTTAAGAGTGTCGGAATGACCCGAAACTTACGTTGGAGATCGGCGCCAAAGCCTTAACCCCACAAAAACACTTTTTGACAAGTCGATTGTGCGATGCAATCATTGCAATATGCAACTAGATGAAAGGGGGACGGCAGTGGAAAACAGGACAATCGAACAGTTCCGGGCAAAACTCCGCGAGATAGAGCGTACCGTGTGGATGCAGACAAAAAGCGAAGCTCTTTGCTGCGGAGTCACAATGTCTCAGTGCCACGCCATCCTGGAGATTGGGAAAGCTGGAGAATTGAACCTGAAGGATCTGGCGGCCCGTCTTGGACTGGACAACAGCACTCTCAGCCGCACAGTTGAGAGTCTGGTGCAGGATGGCTTAGCCGACAGAACTCCGAGCAAGGAAGACCGGCGTGCAACCGTCATTCGATTGAATGAAAAAGGGCGTGCAGCCCTCGACCGTATCAATTCAACCTGGAATCAGATTTGCCGGCAGATGTTCCGAAACATTCCCCGTGAGAAACACGAACAGCTTATTGAATCCATTTCGATAATAGCGGAATTATTGGCCGGTTGCTGCCGTGACCAGTGTTCGAGCAGCAAGCCTGCTCTAAAAGGAAAGACCGAAGTTAGGAGGGCAATGAAATGAGTTCGACTGATTTGGATGTAAAACAGATAGTCAAAGAAAAGTATGGGCAGGCAGCGACCCAGGCACAGTCCGGGACACGCAGCTGCTGCGGGCCCTCGTCGAGTTGCTGCGGCGGGAACTCCGTAGATCCGATTGTGAAAGACCTCTACAGCCTGGACGAAATGGCCGAGCTTCCCGAAAAAGCGGTTCTGGCTTCGCTTGGATGCGGCAATCCGACGGCTCTCGCCGAGCTGGTCCCTGGCGAGACGGTGCTCGATCTTGGATCGGGAGGCGGAATAGACGTCCTGCTTTCCGCAAAGCGCGTGGGACCGGAAGGCAAGGCATACGGACTCGACATGACTGATGAGATGCTCTCGTTGGCACGGGAAAACCAGCGCAAAGCGGGGGTGAAGAATGTCGAATTTCTGAAGGGCGAAATTGAAAACATCCCACTGCCCGACGATTCCGTGGACGTAATCATCTCCAATTGCGTAATTAATCTCTCGGCGGATAAGGACAGTGTGCTACGGGAAGCGTTCCGAGTTCTGAAGCCAGGAGGCCGGTTTGCTGTCTCGGACATTGTCGTGCTCGGCGATGTCCCAGCAGATATCCGCAGGAATGTTGAGCTCTGGGCGGGATGTGTCGCCGGAGCGTTGCATCAGGATGAATACCGATCGAAACTTGGCAATGCAGGGTTCGAGGAAGTGGATATCGAGCCGACTCGCATCTATCAGGAGCAGGACGTCAGGGATTTTCTTTCCGGAACCGACCTCGCGGCCGAATCGATATTTGTCCAGATAGAGGGCAAGTTCGCCAGCGCATTCATCCGCGCCCGGAAACCCGCGGTATCTTGCTGCGGACCTAGTTGCTGCCAGGGTTGAATTGACCGAGAAAGCAGGTTCTCCCCTGAAAGGGGACCCTGCTTATCCCTTCTTTCAGTCAAGGACAGATGGAAGCAGCAGTCTCCAGGAATTCAGAGGCTGAATCACTTGCCCTGCCTGAACTTACAATAAGCCGACAGCAGCACATTGCGGTATTCTGTTTCCTCTTCCGGCAAGATTCGGTGATAGATCTTGACCGCTTCAAGCAAGTCTTTGCTGCCTGATTCATCGGCCGGAATTGATCGGTCAAGGCACTGTTCGAAAATCAGATGAAGCCCCGGGATTGTCACAGTCGTCCGGCCAATAGTCACGGTTCCTCCGGCGAGGGGACGTGAACAGGCACACTCGACCTCAGTGCTTGTCTTCTCTGACGGAACATTTGTCACTTCTGCCAGGACCCTGTCGACTTCGGCGGCGACATGTTCGGCGACGATCCAGACGGCCTCCTTATCCGGCTTTGATGCGCTGCGAGATGAACGGCTGCATCCCTTGGCTGCCGTGCCCAGGATTTCCGAGACAATTAGCGCGCCACTTACGGGACCGCTACGCTGCTCCGTTCCCCACCGGGCGCACTGTTTCGGGCAGCCGTCGATTGTGATCGTCGGATGAGTTTTCGCGAAGTTCTGCTCGCCCTCACTGCCAGCAACAAATAGAGGCAGACAAATTGTGACTGTCTTATCCGGACGAAGCAGTTCCAGCACTCTGCGCGTGGCAAGCCGTGAGATCGTGCCTTCGGCGATTGATTCGCCGCTGCAGGAAACGATCCCCACCTTTGTCATTTCCGGGCTCATCACGATACCTCCTTGCCGTCATGCAGTCGTTCCACCTCACCGGCAACAGCTTCGGCGACTTCTCTCGTGATCATCCACCCGTCTTTGCTCAGGTCAGTTGCAGTGCCTGGCCTTGCTCCGTGATGTCTTTTGAAGGCTGCCGCAACCTGAACTGAACTTGCTATCCGCCCACCTGCCATTTGGACGTTCTTTTCAGCGCATGCCTTCGGGCATCCGTCAATGGTAATGCAGTATTGCCTCTTGATCGCCGCAACCGCTTCATCATCCCTTCTGACCAGCAGGCCCAGGCACAACGTATCCGTCCGACCAGGAGCGAGTTCATCGGTTACCTGATACGTGGCCTCGCGGCTGATCAAACCGTGCACCTTGCCGATACCGCTGCACGGTATCACTAGCACGGTTTTTTCTTTCGCATGGTTGGTCATCGATTTATCTCCGCAGCCGGTCGTCACCGGGATTCTTTACTTTCAACGAGCAGCTGCTTTATCTCGTCTGGGGATGGGACCCGGCCGGCGGCTCTCACCTTTCCATCGATGACAAGTCCCGGAGTCATCAGAATCTCAAATTTCAGAATCTCCTGGATGCCGGTTACTTTCTCGATCTCAGCATTCAATCCGAGTTCCCTGACGGCTTTTTCTGCGTTGGATGCCAGCGCTTTGCATCTGGGGCACCCGGTTCCCAGTACTTGAATCTTCACGCCTTTTCTCCCTTCAGCAAACGGTTTCGATCTCGGGTTCGAGGACAAGCTTCGACTTTATCGAGTTCGCGACGAGGCTGTATTTCACAGCGCTGTCCAAAGCTCTCTGCAGCCGCTTGAGAGTGCTTTCGCGACTTGCGGTGTCCGTGCGCACAACAATCCGTGGACGTAATGTGACTTGGGTGAATGTTTCGGTTCTATCGAGCTCTACCAGCTTTGTCCCTTCCGCCCTGCATTCGTAGTTCACCAACTCCAACTTGAACCGCTCGGCAGACCAGATGAACATCATCATGACGCATGTATTGACTGCTGCTACGAATGCATCTTCCGGCGTGAGCACGCCAGCGTGCCCATGCGCATCCGGCGGCGCTGAGAAATCCATCTCCGGACCGTTGCCCATCCGGATATGGCCCCGGTGTTTGCCTTTCCATTCAACCGTCGTTGTGTAAATTGCGGTTTGTGCCATTGCGCACCTTATCCGGAGAGTGCCTAAAGCTTAAGCTCGGCATCAGCCTGTTGCTGCGCGATCCGCGCGTATGCATCAGCATCCAGGAGCTTGCCTATTTCCTGCTCCAGTCCTTCGACTTCCAGGACCACCATCCAGCCGCTGCCGTAAGGATCCTGATTGATCAACTCGGGGGAATCCTCGAGAGCCGAATTGGTCTCAACAATTCTTCCCTTCAGAGGGGAAGGAAGACTGATATTTACTTTTACGGTTTCGATACTCGCGATTTCATCACCGGCATCCACCAGGGATCCCATATCCGGCAGGTTGGCGAAGGCTATATCCCCATTTCTTTGCTGAGCGAAATCGGACAATCCAACCCGGGCAAGGCCTTCTTCCAGCCTAATCCACAGGCCAGAATCGCTGTATCGCAAGCCGACAGGAAATGTGAATATGAATTTATCAACAGTCACTTTGATGATGTCATTGGGATTATTTCCCATAGTCCATGCCCCGAGAGTCGTTCAATCTGCCACCTTCTGTTTCACCATTGGGTATCCCTTCTCGTCCCACAAAACCAGACCGCCTTCCAGCACCTTGACGTTCTCATTGCTATAACCCAATTGCCTCAACTCCAGAGCCATCTTGGCGCTGTCGGTCCCTTCTTCGCAAAGACAGTAGATCACGATCAGCTTGTCGGTCGGCAACGCCATCAGCATCATCTGCCTGGGGGTGGGATCGGCCATTGCATCATATGGGATGTTTATGGCCGAAGGTATGTGCCACATTTCATATCCGTCAGCCGACTGCGTATCTACTATGACAACTTCCGCTTTTTTCCTGATCAGCTGTGCCAACTCCCTGGCAGGAATTCGTGGCACTTCCGGATGTGCCTGCTTAATTTTGCTTTGAGGCTTCTCAGCAGTACCGGCCCGGTTGCCCTGAGATAAGCCAGGAAGGCTGTAACCGATCAGGACTAAAAGAACCAAGGCCGGCAGAATGCGTTTCTTCACTTTGTCACTCCGGTATCTCTTGTTTGAAAACTGGATATCCTTTTCATCCCACTTGATAAGACCGTCTTCCAAGACTTTGACCCTGTCCCGGCGATAGCCATTAGTCGCAACTACAAGGCCATCTCGGAACTGTCGCCTCCTTCTTCGCACAGGCGATACAATGATCGCGGTCTCCTTATGGACATCGGATCATGCCCTGTGCCCACAAACATCCTCCGCATGCCGGCGCGGGACTGCCGATGCAGTCTTCCTGGTTTGACTCGAACAACTCACATCCGCCGCAAAGAACACACGGCGAAAAATTGAATTCCTGAACACGATTGCGGAAGGTGAGATAAAGCCCGGCTTGCTCCAGATTTCCTCCAGACTTTGAGCCTGCACATTTCCCACCATGTGGCGTTTCAAAAATCTCTCATAGTCGTGAAAATAAACCTTGTGATCGTGCAGAAGTGCAAGGCAGGGGCTTACGTCTCCATCCCAGCGGATTGCAAGCGACCCCTTCTCGATGAACGGACACCTGTTGTTTTGTTTTTCAAAACTGGCCCCCGAGATTGTCAGCGAATGATCCCCGCACAGAGCCGCGAAGACCGCTTCACGGGTCGTCGGGCTTATATCCATTTTGGGCAAATCGAGGGAACGCAACAAAGGCGTCGATGTATAAATCGTGTCCGTTATGGCACGCGAATATAGAATCTCGTCCTTCAGCTCGGGTGTGTAAGGAAGGATGTTCGTGACCAGAAAATGAAGCGAACCCAATTGGTTTGCCAGGCTCAAAACAGCCGGGAGATCAGCGATATTACGCTTCATCGCGACAAACACGATACCAAGCTGTGGCTGCAAGAGCAGGTCCAGCCCAGTCGTGTAGCGCGTTTTATAGCGGGGATGGCGATACTCCCTCAGGTTGGCCAGCACTTGGGGCAGCGCCGCTCCCAGCCGGACATCCTTATAGCTCTCCGGCGGCGCACCGTCTAAAGACACCCACAGCTTGTCCAGGCCGGCATCGATCAAACGCTTGGATAAATCCTTGCTGAGCAGGGTCCCGTTTGTAATCAGCTCCACGAAAGAACCGATGGATTTCAGTTCCTTCACCATGTCGACGAGGTGAGGATGGGACAATGGCTCTCCGAGTCCGCCCAAAAAGACGCTCGGTGGACCCGGTAGTAGCTTCAGGTCTTCAACGATTCGGGAAAACACGGTCGAACTCATTTCTCCCAACGGCTCGTACCAGCTGTTGCGTATGCAGGTAATGCAGTCCAGATTGCAGCGATTCGTGGGTTCGATGTACACCCTGGCCAGCTGAGTTACCGGGCGGCGCAGGTGCAATCCGTTCGCATTCTCTTCTATCCGAACCGTGGTTCCCGGCTTCAACCCATACTTTTCAGCGATAGCCGCAAGCAACCGAAGCTGGCCCGATTCATCCACGTCTGCGTTGAATGGCTTGGTCATTCTCGAGTCTTCTCTAGAAACCGGTAAAACCCAAAATACTTTGGAGCAGGAGATACAGGCCTGCCGCAATGAATATAAAGGCGGTTGCCTTGCGCACCCACTTTTCCAGCTGCGTCAGTTTGTCGAAAAACTTACCGAGCGACTTCACGCCGAAGGCGATCACGAGCGCGAAACCGACAACCGGCAGCGCTGTTCCAATGCCAAAGACCGATGGCATAAGGACGGCGGACTTGCCGTCGACTGCCAGAGGAATCAGGCTTCCGAAAAAGAGCGCGGCAGAAAGCGGGCAGAAACTCAGGGCGAATACGACACCCAACAAGCCTGAGCCCCAGATGCCCCATCTGCCGGCGCGGTCCTGGACCGAGTTGCTAAGGAACGATGTGGAGAAAGAGATCGGCAGCACATCCAGCAGGATTATCCCGACAACTATCAGCAGCGGACCGATAATCTTGTGCATGTTGGTTTCGAGAAAGAACGAGACTTCCGGCAGCGAAAGCAGACTCGCCACGGCCAATACGGCTATGACTATGTAGACGAGCATTCTGCCCACGGAGTATAGAATTCCGCTCCACAGGACTTTTTGAGAAGATCCCACATTCCTGGCTACAAAGGATATGGCCGCGACATTTGTTGCCAGGGGACATGGACTGATTGAGGTCAGAACTCCCAGCCAGAAGGCAGAAAAAACATTCAGGTACCAACTCTCCATGGACGTGTCCTCGTTCCTGTTTGAAGAGAATTACATGCCGGACAGATATCCGCGGACTTCCTTGCGAACGTAGTTGAGGAATGCGTCTTTCCGGCCGGTCAATTGCCAGACCATCTTCAGGTTCGTCCACTCAGTCTGTTTCCCATTTACCATTTTCACTAGAATGAGCGACTTGGAAACGAGTTTGTAGTCCTGCATAAAGTGCCGGTTCTCCGGCTGCTCGTAATTCACAATCCTCATCTCCAGGCTCCCGTTCTTGAGTTCTTCGGGAAAACCTCGCTTGATGGCCTCTTGAGAGTACTGCTCGATTTTCATGCACCTGCTGCATCGCGTGTTCGTGTGGAAGTAGTAAGCAATAACCTTATGCTGGGCGGCTTTTGGCGCAGCGGTCTGAGGCCCGGCAAAGACATTCAGAACCGAACCCACAACACATCCCAGCAGAGCGAGCAACAGGGTCAGCTTGAGATTTCTTTTCATAGTCGTCTCACAAAACTGAAGATTCCGGCATTTACAGAGTCCCTTCGGCCAGGGAAGCATTTTCCAGATCCGGGTACTCGCGTCCCGGAGGGTACGGATCCAGCCGGCAGGTTCCATTCCGAACAGCTTCTTTCAATCGAACCAGGTCTTCACGCATGACCTCATCCTGCGGACAGCATTTATCCAGCAGCTCAAACAAACCTTCAATTTGAGGAGTGCCGGAAGCGACGAGCGAATAGATGATCCGGTTTCCGCTCCGGCAATCTTCGACAAGTCCGGCGTGCCTTAATGCCGCCAGGTGGCGAGAGGCCGTGGGTTGCGAAATCCGGAGCACGGCGTGCAGTTCGCAGACGCAGATGCTTCCCAGCCTCAAAAGATTCAGCAGCCGGAGCCTTGTCGGATCCGATACCGCTTTGAACAATTCATCTAGTCGATGTTGTCTCATTGGCTTATTCCTATATGCGTTTATGCGAATGTAACAATAATTCAACGGACTTGGCCGTACAAGAGCTTCTTAATCATGCCGAATACGGATTGGAAGCATACTTCGGTGTGAGGACCTTCGGCCCCACCCGATCGGATTCCCTTATAAGCATTTGAATATAAAAGTATTTAGCCTGGGGGGGGAGAACAGGAATCAGCTTGACTACATTCGCTAAACCGAATATACACATTTGTTGCGCCGGGAGGTGGATATGAAAGATGCAGCCCGTTTTTTTAAGGTTCTTTCGGACGAGTCGCGGCTGAAGATGCTTTGGCTCCTATTCAATTATCGGGAACTCTGCGTCTGCGATGTTATGGCTGCCTTGGAGATTACCCAATCGAAAGCCTCGAGGCATCTGGCTGCCCTGCGTCATATCGGGATCGCCACAGATCGAAGAGATGGATTATGGGCCTACTACTCGCTATGCCCGGTTGAGGATGAGCTTGCCAGAGATCATCTCAAGCTGCTCCGCAAGACTCTGGCGAACAGGCCAGACTCGAGCCTTCTCCTGGAAAAGCTGGAATTCTGGCTCAAGGCAAAGGACCGCGGCGAGAGCTGTGGCACGACCAATGGGAATGTATTGAAAGGAAAAGCAAAAGCCGGCTCCGGCAGAGCTTCTTTGGCGGGAGAAATCCGATGAGCAAGCCATCAAGTGTAGCTTTTGAAACTGTAAGACATACAGGAATAGCAAGCAAGCTTTCCTTTCTCGATCGATACCTGACGCTCTGGATCTTTCTGGCCATGACTGTCGGAGTCGGCGGCGGATATCTCTTCCCGGGCATTGTCCCCTTCCTGAACAGGTTCAATGCCGGAACGACTTCAGTCCCGATTGCGATCGGGCTCATCCTGATGATGTATCCGCCGCTGGCCAAAGTGCGTTACGAGGAAATGGGCCCCGTCTTCCGAAATTTCAGAGTGCTTGGACTTTCCCTGGCGCAGAACTGGATTGTCGGCCCCATCCTTATGTTTGCTTTGGCCGTTATCTTTCTGCGCGACAAACCCGAGTACATGGTAGGTCTGATCATGATCGGGTTAGCCCGATGCATCGCGATGGTGATCGTGTGGAATGAACTGGCGAAAGGCGACACGGAATACTGTGCAGGGCTCGTGGCGTTCAATTCGATATTCCAGGTCCTCCTGTATTCCGTCTACGCGTACCTCTTCATCACTGTTCTGCCGACCTGGTTGGGATTGAAAGGCATTGCGGTGAATATAACCATCGGGGAGATTGCCGCGAGCGTTTTTATCTATTTGGGGATACCTTTCCTGGCTGGAGTCATCACTCGTTTTTCTCTGATCTCGGCGAAAGGCAAGAAGTGGTATCATGAGAAATTCATTCCGAAGATCAGCCCGATCACGCTCATCGCGCTTTTGTTCACGATTATCGTGATGTTCTCTTTGAAGGGAGAAACGATCGTCCAACTTCCATTCGACGTGGTCCGGATCGCAATTCCATTGCTCATCTACTTCGTACTGATGTTCTTTGTCTCCTTCTTTATGAGCAAGAAGGTCGGAGCGACGTACGGGCAGTCGGCAACGCTCTCGTTCACTGCCGCTTCCAACAACTTTGAACTTGCCATTGCCGTTGCCGTCGCAACGTTTGGAATTCAGCATGGCGGGGCCTTTGCAGCGGTCATCGGGCCGCTGGTAGAAGTGCCGGCATTGATCGCCTTGGTTAATGTCTCTCTCTGGCTCGGACGAAAATACTACGGAATCAAGGCAGCATAATGAAAGGCATTCTCTTCTGTATGCTGCAAATTCAGCGCGCAGCCAAATGGCTGAGGGGATAGCGCATTCGCTTGCGGTGGTTTAAGGGACCAAAAAAGAGTATTAGTTGACCGAGAATGGTCGCGAAGCACTCACGATACTGAAAAAACAAATCGATGAACTCAATCGCGAAGTTGTACTTGGCGAAAAGGAAGGGCAATAAGGAGTTCTGACGGTTAGTCATCACCCCCCCAGATTTCAATCATCAGAATGGGGTATCTGTGATGGATCAAAAAGACGTATCAAGTGCCAATAAACGCCGCCGATTCCTGCAGTTTATGTCGGGCTCTGCCCTGATGTTGGCGGGTCGCACGGCAGCCGGTCTGGAATCGAGGATCAATCGGGGCAGCGCTGGAGATCAGAAAGAAGAGGAGGTTTCACCGGCGGAGGATCTGATGCGTGAGCACGGTGTCCTCAAGAGGATTCTCCTGATTTACGGCGAGGGTTTGCGCAGAATTGAAGCTAACGAGGAATTGCCTCCTCGGGCGGTGCTGGATTCCGCAAAGATCATCCGCTCGTTTATTGAGGACTACCACGAAAAACTGGAGGAGGATTTTCTTTTCCCGCGATTCCGAACAGCCAAACGGCTGGTTGATCTGGTTGAAGTCCTGAGCGATCAGCATCGTGCGGGACGCCGCCTGACTGACACAACCTTGAGGCTCTCTACATCCCAGGCTTTGAAGGATCCACAGGGGCGGAAAGGTCTGGCGGAATCACTGAGACTTTTCATACGCATGTACAATCCCCACGAGGCCAGGGAAGATACCGTGCTGTTTCCGGCCTTCCGCAAGCTTGTCAGTCCGAACGAGTACAGCTCGCTCGGTGAGGAATTTGAGAAAAAGGAGCATGCGCTTTTTGGCGACAAAGGTTTCGAGGCGATAGTGGACCGTGTTGCCGCAATCGAAAAAACCTTAGGAATTTTCGACATGGCACAGTTTACTCCGAAAGTCTGATGAACCATGAAATCCTTCTTGAGACAGTTGCTGTTCTCCCATGCGCCTGCCGCGACTCGAGCACCAGACTCGGGCCGAAGAAGTCCCCGACCTGCTGACGGATGATCTTGTCCAGGTTCTGCCGCTTGTTGAACATGGTCGTGAGCACGAGGATCTTCAGCGCCGGATTGTGGGTTTCGCTGATGGCGGCAATTGTCTTGAGCAGCTGATTCATGCCGAGAAGGGCGAATGAACTGGAATCAATGGGGATGATTACGGAATCGGCAAGACCAGGGCGTTGACCGTGGCTGCCCGCATCGCCGGTGGCGTATCGATCAGGACGACGTCAAAGTCGTTCATCACCGGTTTGAGCTGTCTCCGAAGCAGAAGCTCACGGTTGACCTTTTTCGCCTCGAGGAGGTCGTCGGCCTCGATGTCGATGGAATTGGGCAGAAGCATCAACTGGGGGCGGATCTCGGTAAGGTCAATTTCCTTGATTCCTCGGTAAGAGAGACTGTGACGGCTTTCGTCGTAAGCCCTGGTGCCGGTATAGAGTGGAATATCCGTCCTGATGTAGCGATTGTCGCTCCACAGGTCACTTATTCAGTGTCCAGAGCAGAAGGTCACTGTCGGTCAGTTTTGATCACCTTGGCCAGCTCGGACACGTCGGTGTTTGCCCCCAGCAGCACCGGGCGCACGAAATACCGCTATGCAGTACAGGGACTTGCTGGCCTGCGGTATCCGGCAGGACGCGCCAGACCGTGATCATGCACCAGCGCCCGGCCACGCCGGCCGGGAACGTGTAACCAGGTTGTCCTGGCGCTGGCGTATGATTGCCGGCAATCACTGCTGCCGTACATCCACGATGACGGTGATCTTGATGCCGCTCGGCGAAGAAGGCACGGGCCCAGTGTTGACCTCGTTCGAATCCACGGATTCCCAGCCTCCCGCATACGACCGGGCTACGTACGTATGAGCTCCCGGCGTCACTCCGGTAATGGTCATCGTGGTGAGAGTGCCGGCCACTTCTCCTTTCAGGGTGTAAACGTACGCTCCGGGGTTGCCCGTGCGCTCATACAACCTGACCTTCTCCCAGTTCTGGCCGGGCGGCGCCGGATCCCAGGCGAAGGTGATATCGGCTGCCTGAGCTGCCCCCGTACTGGCAAGCAGCAATAATCCAATCAGGATCCGTTTCATGTTTTCCTTTCCGGAATGTGAATGGTGATGGTCGTTCCGTTGAGCCGATCAAGAAGTGCGTGTGCTTCCTTGACCAGCTCGGCCGCGTTCTCGTCGAGCTTGCGGTCGATCTGCTCCACGAGCGCCTCAACGGCTGTCGTGAGGGCTGGTACAGTCTCGTTGGTGAGCTTATCTACCGCTTTCTGCATTCCCACCAGGTCAGCCATGGCGGATCAGAGCCTCTTTGCAACGCCCAGTCGGGGAGCGAAAACCGTCCCGCTGATGGCGTCCTTCTGAGCGCCCAGTATAAGGATCGCGCCCCAGCCCTTCCCGAGGCCCTTGTAGAGGAAGCCTCCATACTCAAAGGACCCGGTGACGACATTGCCATCGGCCGCCATGCCTGCGTTACCGAGGCCCCACAGGGACCAGCTCCGGGTGATGTCATAGACGCGACAGGCAAAGCCGGTCCTGATGTTGTACTGGATCCGGATGCCGGCGAGCGAGGCCTGGCCGCCTTCCTTCACCGGTGCGATGTCGTAGGCTGTATACGACATGACGCGATCAGAGACAGGGATTCCGAGTGCTGCCCAGCCCTGCAGATTCGGTTTCGCTACCTCTGAGTATCCGAGCCCGAATGCCCCGAATTTCTCCTTCTCTGGCGCATCCTGCGCCACAGCAGATCCAGCAGATAGAAAGCAGATGGCGACCGCCAACACCATGAACGCGAAGCTATACTGCAGAAAACGAGGTTTCATGAGAGTGTTCCTTTCGGTTGTTCGCCGCCTTGTACTTCCGGGAGCGGTTTCGTTTTGAGATACGCGATTGCATTTACGACTGCATTGAGGAAAAACACGGTCCCCATGAACTTCAGGATCGTTACCAGCTCGCCCGTGTTAAACGTCTCCGGGGCGAATTCCATAGCAACAAAGCCCGCTGCAACCGCGCTCGCTCCGCCCGAAATGGCGGCCTTGGCGAGGTTGTACAGCCATTCATCCCAATTGAGATTTCTGATGTCTTTTACGGTCATTGCCATCTCCTATCCGGCTATCCGGTCGATGAAGTCGTCCCAGGGGAACAGCTTGCCCGGGCAGGTCTTTTGAGAGAAATCAGCATGACGGTGGACGTGATCGACGGGAATCGACAGCAGAGTCATCAGGGATCGGGTCAGCCTGATTGTGAGATCGAGTTGCTTCGCCGGCGGCGGCGCCACGTCGAAATTGCCGACCAGGCAAATGCCTATTGCTTTGTCGTTCATGCCGACGGTGTGGGCTCCTGTTTCAGTGGGCATGCGACCCACCAGGATTTCGTAGCCCATGTCCAGCAGCTCAACCCCGAAGTGATATCCGATGTCGTGCCAACCATTCGTGCGGGTGTGATACCAGCGGATCGCCTCCCAGGAGACAGTCCTGCCATCATTGGTAGCGCTGTGATGGATGATGATGTGCGTCGGCTTCATTTGGTACCTCTCAGCAGCGCGAAGATTTCCTGGTGGTCCTCGCGGTTCTCCTGGCGCTGCAAGGCCAATTGCTTGCTGAGCTCCTGATAGGAGTTTTCTCCCCATTCGCACCGCACATGCGGATAGCGGTTATGGGGGCTGAGATGTTCGTCGATGCGTCGCGACACGGCTCCGTACAGGCGGTTCTGCCGCCGGTTCACGAGGTAGATCAGATACGCGAGTATCAGGATGCATGCCGCCAGCATCGGATCAGACTTCGCGAACGTCCACTTGAGGACGTCGATCAGGGTTTCTTCCATCGGGGGGCTCCCAACAAAAAAGGCGCCCATAGGCGCCTGAATCGGAATTGCAGATTTCCTATGCTATGATACCTGCATGAAGAAACTTGCCCTGAAACGCACACTGAAACGCTTGCTCGCGTCTATTCCCTGGCTAATCGGTAAGGCGGCGGCAATTCTCGCGGCTCGGTTTGTTCGGTAGCCACATCTGGAACAATTTGGCCGGCCGACAGCGCTTCATTCGCTATTCTGGCCGAGGCCCTCGATAGAACAATATCCATCGCCGGGGATCCCGGCTTCAAATCGCTTGCAGCCAGGAGGAAGTTCCGGGCCCACGGCTTGGTCATGGCGAGTCGGAAAAGTCCCGTCACCAGAGCTGTACTGGCCGCGATCTTCGCTGATGCGGGATTGGCCAGAGCCGCAATCGCACCCCCACCCACTATGGCGTGGATGGCCCGCTGTCCGGTCGGCGGGTTCTCGGCATATTGCCCTGCACGTGTTACATGACCCATCAATTTCTTGAACCCGTCGATTTCCGCCTTTTCGGCTCCTTTGAAGAAGACTCCGTAGGCGTCGTCCAACTTGTTCATCGAAGTGAAGAACTTCTGCGGACTGAGAACGCCGCTCTTCGGGTCCGTTGCGTCAGTCACAGCTTTGGCGATCATCTCGTACCGTATCGCCGCCCGGCCTCTCGCATCGAGAGCGTCATAAAACTTCTGAGCCCTGTCTCCTTTTCCGGCTTTGATGAATCGCTGAAAGATCTGATCCGGCTCCGTGGTGGTTGCTGCCTCTGCGAGCATCGCATCTTTAAACCGCACCCGGTTGCTCTTGTAGTACGAATCCGCCGCCCGCGCGGCCACTTCAATCTCCGGCACCTTGCTCTTTGCCGCTACGTCATACAGATCCTTTTCAAGCGCATTCCGCACCCGCTCCAGCTGACGCACTCCTTTTTGTCCGATCAGGGCGTTGTCACCGGACATGTAGAGCCGGATCTCATCGTCCAGATCGGAACGGAGCTGCCGGATCGCGCCGTAGCTATTGTCCACTTCTTTGACCGGTGCTTCGCGCATGATGGGTCGGCCATGAACGTCCAACATTCCCATATCTATCGGTCCGCCCTTTGGTGCGGGGCGAATGTTCTTATGGATTCTGGACAGGATGCGTATCAGATGGTCGTTGGGCAGCTTCGATTTCTGCGCCTCGGCGAGAGCCTCTGCCACGACGGCCTCGGTATTGGTCAATGGCACATTGCCCAGCTTGTGTGTCTCGACCAGCTTCTGTACGTTGTCGTACAGTTGACGTGCGACTTCGCGCGTCCGCCAATTCGACAGTCCTATGCTTGCCTGCAGTACACGCGCCGGATCATCACCGGCAGCCTGTAGACGGAGAACCAGATCCTGCGCGGACTGGTCACCGGCCTCAGCCGCCCGCATGACATCGTCGAATCCACTCGGCTTAGTCCCGGCGAATTGCTGCTCTGCTTGACTGCGCAGCCTTTCGGCGGCGGCTTTGATGTCCGCCTGCTGCCTCTCACGGACACGGCTCATCCCCACTACCGGTATGTACTCGGTCTGGACTTCAGCTTTCTGCACGGTGGGCTTGCCTGTGATATCACCATAGGTGAGATCCCGGATGCCGTGCTGCTCGGCCGCATCAATAAGCTCCGCGGCTTCCTCGGGAAGCTTCCCGCGCGCGGCATTGATGGCCTTGCCGGCCATCCTGGCTCCAGCCCTGACTACACCTTCCATTGCCGGCGCCGCCACGGCGCCGACGGCCGCCTGGGCGGCTTTGCCTCCCCAGTACCCTTCCTCCGGATCTTCGACCGGCTCCATCGCTCCGGCCATTGCGCCCCGCAAGGCTGCCTTTGCCAACCTGGCGCCGCGCACGTAATTAGCGCCGGGGACGGGCGTGAGCATGCTGCCGGCGAACTCCGCGGACCTGATGGCAAGACTGTTCGGAAAGCGCTTGCCGGGCTTGAACCGAAATATCGCCGGAAGAAAGAGCCTGATGCTCCGGTAATGGGTCCGTATGCCGCGATAGTCGAGGCGTGGCTGAGAGATGATCTGG
>Ga0123335_1005433_pt1 | contig 15544 bp, 15 predicted proteins | sample BiotimSIPDNA_2_FD_89707 | JGI IMG/M metagenome (GOLD analysis project Ga0123335, IMG submission 89707) | Anaerobic biogas reactor microbial communites from Washington, USA - Biogas_R2 time_0 SIP DNA | ecosystem: Engineered > Bioreactor > Anaerobic > Unclassified | place: Washington, USA... | reverse complement strand
TCCATACCCCTTCTTAAAAGATGTTCGTTAAATGGCCTGGTTCTGATTTCCTGAAAACGATTCCCCTTTTTCGTTTTCTCCTTTCCGGGAACGGGAAGTTTTACTGTTGCCGGTCGCGCCCATCGTCCCGTGCTTTCTGAACGAAAACGATTGTGCAAAAGGTGCTGAAGCCCACAGAAAGAGGGGGATTCAATGCGCACGGGAAGAAAAGCCGGACTCAGCAAGGCGCAAAGTACGCGCGGAACATCCGGTGACGTCACGTTTTTTCAAGGAATTAATTTCGGGGTAATGCGGTTTGGATTTGGATGACCAAACGTGGCTTTCTCCCCGTACTCCGCCGCTTTCATCACGGCAGGACGGGGCGGGGCCTATTCGGCCTGCGGGAGGAAAGGAGCGGAAAAGCACATTCTAGAGAACCGTCCAAGTTCTCTAGAGGCGCTTCATATCTGCTGTATGAAAATTAAAGTTAATTTGTTCATCTTCCTGAATTTATCTTCATTTCTCTACATAGTCGAAAACCGGATCAGTCGCTGGTCCTGAACAATGGTAAGGTGGCTACTATACTATGATGAATGCGTCAAATAGAAATATGGAATAGTATAGCCCACGCATTCAAAAGAGTAATAGCACCAAGATTGAACTGCCCCCGTTTGCCTCAGGAGCTCTTATGATTTTTCCGGACAGAGGAGGCCGACCGCATCTGCCCGGCATCGCCGGCAGTGGTACATCTGCGGGAGGCCAGCACTCGAACCCGAACCATCTCGGCATCGGCAGGCGCCCCCAGACACTCAAAGGGGGTATCCTGAACGGGAATCATGGGAATGCAGTTCATCAGATCGACTCCCCATTCCGCTGCCTTCTCGGCGATCGCCGTGATGTGACCGGCATTGATTCCCGGGACAACAAAGGACGCAGCGCACCCGCCCACGCTGTGGGCTGTCCCCCGAAGCGTCGCGGCATGGTTTTTTGGACGGTTTTTTCACTTCGGGATCCCCGATGTCCGCCAGGGTGAGAACACAAAGGTCACGGCATCTATCGGTTTACCGATTTATTAAAAGCGGATTATCAATATATTTACCGATAGAATATGTCCAATAAATAAATTGAATAATAGAGAAGAAATTATTCCCTGCCGGTAGTTTGCTAGGCTTGTTTTCCGATTCTCGGCATCCGGCACACACATAAATTCAAGAAGTTGATACAACTGGCATATGTATAACAATTATTCATTGGACACATGCCGTATTGCTATATATGGAAGCGGCACGGCCACGCCGGATCAAGACACTTTTAAGGAGGCACAAGCAACCCATGTTGAAAAATCTGAAGTTCACCATCCTTTTTCTGACCTTTATCGCCCTGTTTCTGGCTCCCGCAGCCAAGGCGGCGGAGATTCCCACTCTGAAGGTGGGCTATATCTTCACGACTCACCACACCCCCTTCATGGTGGCGGCATCGAAGGGGGAGGCCTTCAAATTCATGGGCGTCTATCTGAGGCCGCTTATTGCCAAGGATAGGTATGAACTGGTGACCGACGGGAAACCGATCGCCAATTTCCAGTTGATTGTGGCGAAAAGCGGTACGGAAACGGCGTCTCTGTTCGCGAGGAATCAGCTCGATCTGGCCATGGCGTCGGTGACCGCCATGATGTCCGGAATCGACAAGGGCACACCGATCAAGATTCTCTCTCCCCTCCAGACGGAAGGTATGGGCCTTGTGGTACCCCGGGAATCCTCCCTCAAGGATTGGAACTCCTTTCTGGCCTACGTGAAAAAGGCGAAGAAACCCGTCAAGGTGGGCTACCATTCACCCACAAGCGCACCGAAAATCGTCCTGGAAGGCTCCCTGAAGTTCTCCGGGATCCGGGTCACGAGCGATCCCACCAACATGTCGGCGCAGGTTCTCCTCGTTGATCTGAAAGAAACGACGAATATGGTGCCCGCTCTGGCGAGCAAGCAGGTCGAGGCCATCGTCGGCCCCTCACCCTTTCCGGAAGTGGCCGTCAGCCGGGGAGTGGGAAAAATCATCGTCAATCTGCGGGATCTGCCGCCTAAGGGCTACTGGTATGACTTTCCCTGCTGCGTCACGGCGGCCAGCGAACTGACCATCGCCAAACATCCCGACATCGTGCAGAAGTTTGTGGAACTCATCGCCAAAACAAACGTCTGGTGCAATAAGCACAGGATCGAAGCAGGAACCCTGACCGCCGAGTGGATCGGCCTTCCCGGAGATACCGCCAGGACGTCACAGCTCGTTTACCTCCCGAAATTCACGAAAAACTGGATGCACAACGCCGACAAGTATCTGACCATCCTGAATTCGATGGGCAACTTTACGGGCCGTCTGAAAGGGAAAACGATTCAAGAAGTCAAACCGGTCCTTTTCGATATGCGCTTTATCGACAACGTGAAATTGTAGTCATGGAGTTTCGAACTGTACTCGTCCGGATCGGCGCTTACCTGCTGGTTCCTGTTCTTTTTCTCGTCCTGTGGGGTGTGATCGACCGTCAATTGAACAATGAGGTGATCCTTCCCGGCGTCGGACAGGTGGCCGCCCTGTTCCTCCAGCCGACGGAGAGCCTCATCGCCATGGGTTCTCTCGCCACCAATGTGGCCATCAGTCTCGTCCGGGTCCTGGCGGGCTATCTGCTTGCGGTCTGCCTTGCCATCCCCCTGGGAATCCTGATGGGCTATTACGGAACGGCCCACAGGCTCCTCAATGGCTTCCTCGCCCTGTTCCGGCCCATTCCCCCTCTTGCCTGGGTGCCGCTGGTGCTGGCGTGGTTCGGGGTGGCCAGTCTCGCCTCGATGTTCGGAGTGGAAGAAGGCACGGCCTATCTGTACCTCAACAATCTCAAGTTATCGATGGTCTTTATCATCTTCATCGGGGCCTTCTACCCGGTTTTGACCAGCGCCATCCACGGTGTGATGGGCGTGCGGAGCACCCTGCTGGATTCGGCCCGGGTGCTGGGAGCCGGCGAGTGGGACATTTTCCGGAAGATCCTGCTGCCCGCCGCCTCGCCTTCTATCGTCAACGGCATGCGGATCGGGCTGGGGGTCGCCTGGATGTGCCTCGTGTCCGCGGAGATGCTTCCGGGAAGCATCTCCGGCGTGGGCTACCTGATCACCCATGCTTACACCCTGGCCCGGACGGATATCGTCATTGCCGGGATGATCAGCATCGGCATCGTCGGGGCCGTGCTGGACCTCTTCTTCCGCCTGATCGAGGACCGGAAATTCGTCTGGACGAGATTGACCCGATGACATCCGGCCCCATTCTCCGCATCGAAGGGCTGAGCAAGACCTTCCGGACGAACAACGGCGGGGCACTGGAAGCCCTGGCGGAGGCCAGCTTCGATGTTTCCGAAAATGACTTTGTGTGCATCGTGGGACCCTCGGGGTGCGGCAAATCGACCCTGCTCCGGATGATCGCTGGCCTCGAATCGATCTCCTCCGGCCGGATCGGCTACCGGGAAAATCCGGTCCTGCGGCCGCAGAAGGAAATCGGGATGGTTTTCCAGGAATATTCCCTGCTCCCCTGGAGAACGGTGCTGGATAATGTGGCCCTGGGTCCGGAGTTCGGCGGAGCGCCCCGGGCTGAACGCGAAGCAAAGGCCATGGAGTACCTGCGCCTCGTGGGAATGGCAAATTTCTCCGGGGCCTTTCCCCATGAGCTTTCCGGGGGGATGAGGCAGCGCGTGGCCATTGTCCGGGCCCTTGCCAATGACCCGGATGTTCTGCTCATGGACGAACCCTTCGGGGCCCTTGACGCCCACACGAGAATCCTGCTGCAGAAGGAACTGCTGCGCGTCTGGGAAAATTACCGCAAGACCATCCTGTTTGTGACCCACGGCGTCGACGAGGCCATCTATCTGGCGGACCGAATTCTGGTCATGTCCGCCCGTCCCGGTAGAATCCTGGAGATTTTCGATGTGGACACGGAACGTCCGCGGGACCGGGCCCATCCGGCCTATGGACAACTGGCGGAGCGCATCCTCTCGATCCTCGAACGGGAGGCTGCTTTTTCCGCGACTGGAACGAACGGATAAAATGGAGGAAAGAAGAATGACGTTCAATGTATCGGATGTAAAACCTTTGATCAATGACGAGTTTACAGGAGAGCCGACCAAGCGGGCCCTCCAGTATATCTCGAATCAACGCGCCTCGGGCATGCCGGTGGTGGGGCTTTACTGCGGCTACGCCCCCTTGGAGGTGATCCGCGCCGTCGGGGCCGTACCGGCCATCCTCTGCGCCTTCGCCGACAAGCCTATCCCGGCGGCGGAAGAAGTGCTGCCAGCCAATCTCTGCCCCCTGATCAAGTCGAGTTACGGTTACATCATCACGGATACCTGCCCCTTTTTCGGCCTTTCCGATGCCGTCGTGGCGGAAACGACCTGTGACGGGAAGAAGAAGATGTTTGAACTGATCTCCTCCCATCGGCCCATGTTCGTCATGGACCTGCCCCAACTCCCCGACGAAGCGGAGGCCCGATCGAACTGGGCGACGATGATTTCCAAACTCAAGGGGTTCCTGGAGAATACCTTCGGCACGTCCGGAACATCGGAAGGCATCGAGGCGGAGATTCAGGCAACCAACATCAAGAACCGCCTGATCCGGCGCGTCTATGAATATGCGGAGAAAAAGCCACCGCTATTGAGCTGGCAGGAACTCTACGAACTGTCCTACCTTGCCCAGGTGGCCACAACGGAGCACCTCCTGCCGATCTTCAAAGAAATCTTTGAAACCATTGAAGAGAGAGAGGACAAGGGCATTTATTATGGAAGCCCGTCCTCCCCCCGGGTGCTGGTCACGGGCTGCCCCGTGGGCGGCGATTCGACCAAAGTCTACCGGATCATAGAAGAGGCGGGGGGCATCGTCGTGGCCATGGACGCCTGTTCGGGAATGAAACCTTTCCTTTCCGACATTGAAGAAAAAACCGGCGATCCCATCGGCGCCGTGGCCCAACACTATCTCGAGATCCCCTGCTCCTGCATGACCCCCAATACGCGACGCCTGACCGAGCTGGACAAGGTTATTGATCGTTTCCAGCCCGACGCCATCGTCGAGGTGGTCCTTCACGCCTGCCACTCATACAACATCGAAGCCTACAAGATCATGACCCACGTAAAAGAGAAGCACAACCTTCCCTATCTGAAAATCGTAACGGACTACTCCGAAGGGGACGTTGAACAGATCCGGACGAGGGTTGAGGCTCTGCTGGAGAGCATTTGATCAATGCGGCCCGGATGTAAGGGAATATCGTGAAGCGGAAAGGAAAACCAAAGTCATGCAGGCAGCAATGGCAGCAGTCCCGCCTCTGATTGAGAATGCGCAGATTGCGGACCCCGTTCGCCGCTTCCTTGAATATGTCTTGAACAAAAGGGAGCAGGGAAACCCCGTCGTCGGCGTCTATTGCGGCTATGCCCCGGTTGAGCTGATCCGGGCGATGGGCGCCGTTCCCGTATCCCTCTGCTCCGCTTCACAGTGGACGATTCCCGCCGCGGAGGCGATCCTGCCCGCGAATCTCTGCCCGATGATCAAATCCAGCTTCGGATTCATCCGGACCAACGCCTGCTTCTTCTATGCGGCCTCTGATGCCGTCATCGGCGAAACCACGTGCGACGGCAAGAAGAAGATGTTCGAGTTGATCGCCCATCTCAAACCGACATTCATCATGGATCTCCCGCAACTTCCCGATGACACGGAGGTATTGGACCGCTGGAGAAAAAGTGTCCTCAAGCTTCAGGGCTTTCTGGAAAAGACCCTTCAGACGTCCCTTTCCGCGGATCGGCTGGAGGCGGAGATCCGGGAAACCAATCGCAAGAACCGCCTCATGGACCGCTTTTTCGCCTATCTGGCCTGTCGCCCGATCCCGGTCTCCTGGCGTGAGATCTACGATGTCATCACCCTTGAACATGTGGCGAACGGTGATGAATTTCAGGACCTGATCGAAAAGATCTCCTCCAGTATTGATCAGCGGATTGCCCTGGGGCAATGTTTCGGTACGTTTTCCTCCCCTCGGATTCTGGTCAGCGGCTGTCCCGTCGGGGGGGACGCGTGCAAGGTTCTTCAGATCATCGAGGAAGCCGGCGGTGTGGTCGTGGCGATGGAAGCGTGCAGCGGAATGAAAAACTACTTTGTCCGGATCACCGAGGAAAGCAGCGACCCTCTGAGGGCCGTGGCGGAAAGCACCTTGAGCATTCCCTGCTCCTGCATGACTCCGAATCGACGCCGCCTGGACCTGCTGGACAAAATGATCGCCCGGTTTTCACCGGATGCCGTCATCGATGTCGTCCTGCACGCCTGCCATGCCTATAATGTGGAGTCCCACAAGATTCGCAAGCATGTCCAGAAGAAGCACGGTTTGCCCTGTTTGAAGATCGAAACGGACTACTCCAAAGGCGACATCGAACAGATCCGGACGAGGGTGGAGGCCCTGTTCGAGAACCTGGAACTCAAAAAATAAATATTGGGAGGCATATCATGGCGGATTATACAAAAATGTGGTCGGAACTCGGCCTTGACCTGGAAGGTCACAACGCGCTGCTGTCCATCCTGGGCAGCGCCTATGGAGACATCTTTCTTTCCCAGAAAAACCGCCCCGAGGGAATGAAGTATTTCGACTTCGTCATGAGCGAAGTTCACGGACTGCGCATCCAGGAGCTCATGGAGGCAAAGGCACAGAGAAGGATCGTCGTCGGCTCGTACTGCGTATTCGTCCCGGAAGAACTGATCCTGGCCGTGGACGGGGTGTCCGTGGGACTGTGCGCCGGGGCCGAATTCAATTTCGAGGGCGCCGAAGAGGTCCTGCCGCGAAATACCTGCGCGCTCATCAAGTCCGCCTTCGGGTTCAAGCTCGGGAAAGTGTGCCCCTACCTGGAAGCCAGCGATGTGGTCGTGGGAGAGAACACCTGCGACGGCAAGAAAAAATCCTATGAGATTCTGGCCCCGATGGTCAAGGATCTCTATGTCATGGATCTCCCCCAGATGAAGACCGACATGGGCCGGACGTTCCTGAAGGAGGAATACCGCAGGTTCATGGCGAAGTTGGAACGTGTCAGTGGAAAGAAGATCACCCCCGAATCGCTCAAGATGGGAATTGAAATCGTCAATGCGAAACGGGCTGCCGTAAAAAGGCTGGCCGCGATCCGGGCGGCCGACCCGGCGCCGATCTCCGGCCTGGACGCCCTCCTGGTCAACCAGGTGTTTTTCTATGACGACCCGGTTCGCTTTACTCATTCGGTCAACCAGCTCTGCGACGAACTGGAGGAGCGTGTTAAAAACGGAATCGGCGTCTCTGCGCCGGAGACAACGCGAGTCCTCGTTTCCGGGTGCCCCATGGCCGTTCCCAATTGGAAACTCCCCATGCTGATCGAATCAAGCAATGCGGTCATCGTCGGCGAGGAATCCTGCGTGGGCGAGCGGGGTGTCCGCTGGCTGACGGAATCCAAGGACGGCACGGTGGAGGATCTCTTGGACGCCATCACGGCGCGCTATTTCAGCATCGACTGCGCCGTCTTCACGCCGAATCCCTCACGGGTCGAATACGTGAAGGAGATGGCAAAAAAGCTCAATGCCCAGGGCGTCATTCACTACAGCCTCCAATTCTGCCAGCCCTACATCGTCGAAAGCGGCCCCGTCGAGAAGGAACTGGAACATGCGAGCATCCCGACGCTGCGCCTGGAAACCGACTACAGCCAGGAAGACGCGGGACAGCTCAAGACGCGGATCGAGGCCTTTATCGAACGGCTGGAGAAAAAATGAGAATCGCCGGCATTGACATCGGATCACGAACCGTCAAGCTGGCCGTCCTTGAAGACGGCCGGCTGATCCTCTCCAGGAAGACGATGACCTCTTACAACCCCCTGGCAACGGCCCAGGAACTGATGGGCGATGCCGTATTCGATGTCATCACCGCCACCGGATACGGCCGCCATCTGATTAAAGGACATCTCGACTGCCCGGTAATCAGCGAAATCACGGCATTCGCCCGGGGGGCGCGCTTCTTCTCAAGCGATTGCCGGTCCATCCTGGATATCGGCGGACAGGACACGAAGGCCATTTCTCTGGACCAAGAGGGGAATTTGAGAAAGTTCGAAATGAACGACAAGTGTGCCGCAGGCACGGGGCGTTTTCTGGAGGTCATGGCAACGGCGCTTGGGTTCACCATTGAAGAATTCTCCAAGGCGGGCCTTTCGGCAGGAAAGGCGGTCAAGATCAACAGCACGTGCACGGTCTTTGCCGAATCCGAGGTTGTTTCACTGACCGCACAGGGTGCGGCGCGCGATGAAGTGGCCCTGGGCATTCACAAGGCCATTGTGAGTCGCTCAATAGGCCTCTTGAAGAAAGTCGCAGTCCCGGGAGAAATATTTTTCGCCGGTGGCGTCGCGTACAACGATTGCGTGCGGGTCCTTCTCGAAAAAGAGATGGGGCAGCCCGTTTTTGTTCCCTCAGACCCGCAGATCGTAGGGGCCGTCGGGGCCGCGCTGAGTTCATTATGATTCCAGTTCCAGATCCACAGTACGTTGTCTTCCTGTTCCCCTCCGTCAGTTACGTCCTGAAGGCGGAGAAAATCCTCAAAGATCGGGAAATCGACCACAAACTGATTCCCGTTCCCCGGCATGTCAGTTCGGACTGCGGAGTCTGTGTGCGGGTTGATGCGGATCAGAAGGAGAGGGTCATAGGAGTTCTCCAGGGAACAACAGACTGGGAAAGCATCGTACCGCTGTAATCCGGATGCGATGTTTCCGCAGCAGAGCAGGTGGCGTGCTTCCAGGCATTTTGAGCCTGGCCAGCAGGCCGGACTGGAACCACTCCTGAAATCGGGGAAAGAACAATTTATTCTTTTTCGTCGCTGATAATGGAGTTAAGGTCCGACAGCACACGCTCCAGGTCAAAACCGAATCGCTCCGCCGCCTCCCCTACGGACAGGAACAAGCCCTGGCAACAGACGCAGCTCCCCGTTTCTTCCTCAAGCCTCTTGAATATTTTCTCGGTTTCTCGATGCTGACTGACAACATCGAGAACCGTCATTTCCGGTGTGACGACCAGGGTTTTGTCATCCATGATCATCCCCGCTCCCGTCTCAGTCTGTTTAACATTTCTTTTCCCGGCACATCCCGGAGAACCAGGAACATTAATCCTTTCTAAGGGTTATGTTAAAAGCACCCTCTGCCTCACTGATATCCGCTATCTTCCATCCTTTGCTTTTTGCCGCCCGGGAAACATTCTCCTTGGACGCCTCATTGTCCACCAGGACCAGAAGCTCATCGGCACTGCCTTCCTTCATTTCATCCAGGGTCATCAAAACCGGTTGCGGGCAGGACAGTCCGCGCGCATCCACCGTCTTAGCCATATCCTTTCCTCCTATCTCTATCTATGCGATTCTATTTCTCATGGTGAAGCCGATGAACAGGCACACAAGAAGGCCGCTCATGACCGCCGGAATTCCATAGGGACCGACACCCGCCGGAGAACTGGCCAGACCGAAGTTATGACTGATGCCGGCCCCGACAATCATGCCCATAACAAACACGGCGGCATCGCCATCCCCCTCGCCGGCCAGGAAGAGCTGGCGGCCGGGACAGCCGCCGGCAAGACAGTACGCCAGGCCCGAAAGGGTCATACCGGCAAAATTCCACAGGTGCATGGTGTGGGCTACGGGCTGTCCAGCAAAACCAGGTTTGAACTGTCCCAGAATAACATTGACCGCCAGGGCGGTGAGGATCAGGGCCAGGAAACCTGACAGCAGGTGCATGGACCGGAAGAGGACAAAATCACGGATGGCGCCCATGGTGCAGAAGCGGCTTCGCTGGGCCAGAAACCCGATCAGGAGGCCGACCCCGAGAGAAATTGCCAGGGGTGCATGAAGGGAACCCGGCCCTTTCATGCTGTAAAAAAGGATCTCGTTTTTATCCTTGCCGGGAATCTGGGGGAAAAGAAGAATGAGAGCCAGGAGCCCAACCATGAAGAGGGGAAGCATCCAGCCCGCGGTGTGATGGGTTGGTTGGGTCCGCCCAAGGCTATATCCTCCCTTGAGGAAAAGCGTCCCGATCCAGACGCCGAAAATGAGACCCACAAGACCGACTATGGCGGTACCGTCGCCGCCGGCGAGCCGTAGGGCAGCGCGCCATGGGCAGCCGAGGAAGACCAGGGCGCCGATCATGGCAAAGATCCCCAGAAAAAAGCGGACAATGGGCGCCGAACCGAGGCGGGGTTTAAATTCCCTGAAGAGATAAGCGGCAATCATCGACCCCAAGACGAAACCGATAATTTCCGGGCGAATGTACTGTACAACCGCCGCCCGGTGAAATCCGAGCGCACCGGCAATGTCCCGCTCAAAACAGGCCACGCAGATCCCCATGTTGGGAGGATTTCCCAGGTACTGCAACAGTGGAGCCAATATTCCGATAAGGATCCCGACGCCGATAAGTCCCCAAGATTCCGCAAAGATGTTTTTTATTCCCTTCATTTTCTTTCTCCTTCCACTGAGCTCCGTGCTGCGGTCTGATGATCACGAAGATGTTCTTTGAATGTGGTAGGCTATATGAAACTGAAAGGAATACGTCAAATCACTTTATTGAATAATTGGCAGCAAGATATAACCGTCAGGAATGGATCGGCAAAAAAGGTTTGGATGCGGTTTCAGAAATGCCCCGATCTTCGGCTGCGATATCCCCGTTCCCGATCCTCATGGCCTGAGAAGCCGAAAACTCTGGCTGACGGTTTCGAATGTCTGGACATCCTTATCGAAGTAATGCCTGGCAGCAGCCCTGTACCAGATTCCATAGATCCATTCGCCGGACATGATCTCGTAGTGGATGCACTTGAAACGCAACTGCCCTTCCTTGGTCTTGAACTCGTAAACAATCTTGGAACCCGGGATGCCGGAGAGAGTCGCCGGAGAGCTTTCCAGAAGCTTGAAGTTTGTGATCAGAGGATCGGACTTGATGTTGTCTATTGCGACATCGGCCATTTCCTGGGGCAGCATGTTCCGGCTGTACTTTTTCCTGGTGTTCTTCAACTCCTGGTCAACATTGAAGCGCCCGACGCGTATGGTCTGCAGGAGAACCCCATCGCGGGTGACAAGAAGTCCCGTCACCGTGTTGGATTTCATCCAGCCTTCCGGCAGCGTCACCGAATAATTCTCCGGTTCGGCCCGGTAATCACCGCCCACTTTGACCCATGGGGCACAGGCCGTAAGAACCAAGAGGATCAGGACAAGCCAGCATTTCTTCATCGTATCACCTCACTCGCATTGTTTGAGATATTCCAGGACATAGGCTCTATCCTGCGCCTGAGGGGCCAGGATCAGGTATTGCTGAAGATGTTCTTTTGCCTGCGGCCTCTCTCCCTTTTTCAAATGAAGCAACCCCAGGGCTTTGTGGGAATTAGCGTATGACGGGTCTTGGCCGATGGATTTGCGATAGAAATCCATCGCCTTGTCCAGGTCGCCTTGCTCGTTCCTCTGTCTGCATACCTCGCCGAGAAGAAAGTGGGCGTGGGCATCATCGGGTTTTTGGGAGAGATACCGCTCCGCTTCCCGTTGAGCAATGTTATAATTTCCGGCACTGATGTTCTGATCGGCATCAATGAGCCAAAGGGTTGAGGTTTTCCGAGAGAAGATCGCTTCGTTTTTCATTCCGCCCTTGCCGGGGTGGAGGGTCTGCAGTTTTTCATAATTCTCGATCCGTTCCTGGAGCCGGGGATGGCTTCCAAAAAAGAAGGGCTCGTCAATCTTGCGCTCCTCCACATCCTCTTTCAGCCGCAGGAAAAGTTTCCCTGTCTCCGCCGGATCGTATTGCGCCGCCACAACGAGCCCAAAGCCCTCCGTATCCGCCTCCGTTTCCAGTTCTCTGCTGTACCCCTGAACAGCTGCGAGGGTTCCCACCTGCCCCAATAAACTGGCGAGGCTTCCCACTCCCCCGGCTGCAAGGGTCAGGACGTTGAATGTGGCCATGAAGGCCGCCTTGTTTTTCAAATCCCTCATTTGCTGCAACGCATGCCGGTGGGTGACATGGGTCATCTCATGAGCCAGCAACGTTGCCAGTTCCGCCTCGTTTTCCATCCGGGCGATCATCCCCGAGTGGACATAAATCACGCCGTTCGGGTATGCAAAGGCATTGAGGAGCGGATTCTTCAGGACGACAATCCGGAAGGCAATCTGTTGATGGACTTCCGCGGGGTGCAGCCTCCTTGCCACTTCATTGACGTAGGAGACCAGTTCCTCGTTCCTGTATAACAGGTCACTCCGTTCCAACTTTTTCTGTTCTTCTTCCGACCGGTTCCAGAGACGCCGCTCGTCGCCCTCCATCTGGAAGGACGAGGACGAACCGCCTCGAACAGGCAGAACAGACGTCGTTTCACACCCGGCAAGAAGGGTAAGAGCGGTCAATAACAACATGAAAAGGGGCAGGGTTTTTTTCATTCAGCGGCCTGCGGGAAAATCAGCCAATAGGGCGGTTACGAGAGCTTTGACATCCTCCGGCTTTCTCAAGTCATATTGAGGCCCGCTTTGTACATTGAACCAGAGGATGTCCCCGGAGGAATCCACGACGGCAAGGCTGACGAACGCTGCACCTCCACGCGGGACAACGGCGACGCCGGCCAGGGCGCCAAGGACAATGCCGGTCGCCATCAAGGCCTGTCGTCCCGCCGTGGAAATTTTATCCTGGGCATAAACAAAAATCAGGGCGTCAGCGTTGACCTTGGCGAGGAAGTCCTGGATGGGGCCCAGGGTGTAATCAAAATGACTCACCTTCTCCGGAAACAGGTTGGGCTGCGTATACGTATGAAGGAGGATGCTGGTGCTGACGGCACGATAGAGAGCCTGGATGTCTTCCAGTTCCTCTTCGAGCTCCTTGGAAACAACGACCGGCTCCACGGTTCGCTGCTTCTGTGCGAGACAGCCTATGCATGAACCCTGAACATGCCTTCCCGCTTCGGCGCTCCATTCATCCTGGAGTTCCTGGATTCCCCCTGCATCCAATACATAAACTTTTGCGTCCACGGGCAGAAGGCCGGGCTTTGAAACCGCCGCGATTCTCGTGTCGAATTGTGGATGTGTCCGGAATGTTTTCGTCGGCGCACAAGCCTGGCAGAGAAGAAGCGAAAACATTACGACCCACACCGCTTTCGTCCAAGATTCCCTTTTCATGGCATCCTCCTCCGCTCGTCGGAATCTTTCCGCTGTCTCCATCATGATACGTTCTGGTAGGGATTGGCTTATCCCCGCTTTTTTAACATATTCCGCCCGATCCAAGAGATTGTCAATTAAAATAATCCATAGGATTATCAATGTGTTGGCTAATCTTTTAGCGGTTGGAAGGAGAAAAAAGGGCGGGGCCGTTGCCGGCCCCGCCCGGGAAAGCGGATCATCCTACTTCTTTTTCTTGGGCAGAGGCGGCTCGTACCCATCCGACAGGATCTTCAAAAAGGCGACGATGGCCGCTTCGTCCTCTTCCGTCAACTTCAAGTCCCCCAATTCCGCCGTGTTCACATTCTGGGCTACCTCCGGCGCGGGCCAGCAGTTTGCTTCCCGCGCTTCTGCCTCGGTGTAAGGTCCGGGACAAACCGGTTTTACGTCCCTCGTGTTGTAGAAGTGCACAATGCCCTCGAGGCTTTTGAAGTAGCCGTTGTGACCATAGGCCTTTACACCCCCATCAAAGTCCCTCAAGTCCACGTTGCGGAGAGTCGGGACCTTGTGCTTGCCCATGTTGGCGTCCGCATATTTTGCATAGTCCGGCCGCGTGGCAAGGAACCCACCAAGCCCAAGGTCGACAAATGTTGGATTGTCATCATAGACGGGGTTTTCCGGGTTTTTCGGGACGCCGAGGTTGTCATAGGTGAAATCGGTGAAGAGCGGGGCGCGGCCATCGATCACATGGCACTTGGAGCATTTTCCCTTCCCCTGGAACAGGGCGAGCCCCTTACGCTCCTGCTTGGTCAATTGCGCCTTTCCCGGCAGCGAGTAGTCATATTTGGAAGAGAAGGCATTGACCTCCGTCGAAGCCTCATAGGCGGCGATGGAATAGCCGATTTTGTCATAGGCTGAAGCCACATCCCCGGTGCAGACTTCGGAACCCCAGACATTCATAAAAAGCGTCGCATAGCTGGAGCTGCAGACTCTTGTTACCACATCCTCCGGACTGCCAAGAGCCTGTTCCTTCGGGTTCAGAAAAGGGCCCAGGGCCTGTTCGGCAGCGGCGCTGCCCAGCCTTTCACCCGTGGCCCTGCCGTCCCAGAAGTTTCCTCCCGTGAACAGCCCTTTCTTGTCGACGTGGAGCACGGGGCTCTGCGTCGCATAGGCGGAGCTGGGCGGCTTCCGGTCCCCGAAAGCGCCAGGAATCGACCCCTCATAGACAGCCCCATGTGCATTAATGCTCGAATCCGGTCCCGTCCAACCGGCCCCCTGGGCATGACAGGTCGCACAAGACTGATTGCTATTGATGGAAAGGTTCTCATCGAAAAAGATCTTCTTTCCCAACTCTTCCTTCGGAGTGAGTGCCTGTGACGTAGAGATGGCGATCAATCCGACGAATAGAAGCAACATCGTGGAATAAAGCAGAATTTTGCCTTTCATGATCTTACCTCCTTATGAATGCTTGGTCCGTGTCGTCTGGTCACGGACATTCCGTTGTCGCCTCCTCTTCACCTCCTTTCAAAAATTGCGCGCCTGTGTCACCTCTTTTGCCATCCTGAAACCACGAAGGAAAGGATCCATTCAGCGGCAGCGGGGAATTCGGACCGGAACATGGGCGGCTGCATTCAACCGGAGAAGACCAGTAACAAAAAACGGGGGGAAAGAAAAAATGGATACGGTCTTTTCCTTCCTTAAAAATAAGCGGCATCATCGTGGGCCTGGATATCCATGGTTCAAGGAACCTTTTTCCACTGATAAGAATTATACGCATCTGGTCCTTAAGCTGTCAATAGCTAAATAGTCTTATAAAAACAAAGGTATGAATAGATAGCATCGCCCATTTGGCCTGATGCTCAGGCAGGAGTTGACAAGCCCGCAGCCGGTATGTATACCGGTAAGGATTCTGACGCGTTTTTTTCAGCGGACAAGGAGCAATGACCAGGGGATGAACGAAAAGGAACGGAAAATTTCAGTCGGCCTGATTCAGACGGCCTGTGGACCGGACAGGAAGGGCAACCTGGGCCGCGCACTGGAAAAAGCGGACTTCGCCGCTGATCAGGGAGCGCAGATCCTCTGCTTCCAGGAACTTTTTACGTCCCTTTATTTCTGCGATCACGAAAACTATGACCGGTTCCAATGGGCTGAACCCGTTCCCGGACCGACCACCGAACGCCTGCAGGAGCTCGCCCGGAAACGGAACGTGGTCATTGTAGCCTCCCTTTTCGAGAAGCGGGCCGAAGGCCTCTACCACAATACCGCCGCCGTCATTGACGCGGGGGGAGAATACCTGGGAAAGTACCGCAAGATGCACATTCCCGACGATCCCGGCTACTATGAAAAGTTCTACTTTGCGCCGGGCGATCTGGGGTTTCGCGTCTTTTCGACCCGTTATGCCCGGATCGGG
>Ga0123335_1005428_pt1 | contig 15560 bp, 9 predicted proteins | sample BiotimSIPDNA_2_FD_89707 | JGI IMG/M metagenome (GOLD analysis project Ga0123335, IMG submission 89707) | Anaerobic biogas reactor microbial communites from Washington, USA - Biogas_R2 time_0 SIP DNA | ecosystem: Engineered > Bioreactor > Anaerobic > Unclassified | place: Washington, USA... | reverse complement strand
GCCCCCTTGCTCGTAGAAGACCAGCCGCAGATCGTATTGGCCCGCCTCGGCAATGTTGAACACTTCCAGCGTGTCGCCGGGGCTGCGCGGGCTGGCATAGGACATCGTGTAGGTCCGGTTCCCTCGCTTCAGCGTCATGCCGAAACCGTCGTCGCTATTGACGCCGAACGTCCACGGTCCCGCCGAGGGGATCAGAACCTTGCCCGTGACGAGAATGACGAAGTTCTCCACGTCGACGTTCATCTGCGTGCCGGGGAACGGCCGGTTGTTGGCGAAATGACCTTCATCGCCGGTATTGAAGTAATTGATCACCCTCGCCTGCTCGGTGACGGTCTGCAGACGCTTGCGCGGGTCGGCAATCACCTGCTCGGCCGCCGCCAGGTTGTCCACGGTGTCGCTGGCCTTGTAGTAGGTCACGGTGAACGCGGCCGGGGTGTTGCCCAGTTGGTTGCCCGCGTTGGCCGCACTGGGAATGAGCACGCGCTTGGGGGCGTCTTCGGTCAGCAGCGTCACGAGCGTATCGGAGGCTGAGGCTCCCGCCGGGAGGCGGGGGTCGCTTCCGTCGGTGGTGTAGTAGACCTTTCCTTGCGGCGCGTACATCCAGAGGTACTCGTTCCGTGCGACGTAGCCGCCCTGCTGTGGGTTCGCCCCCACGCCGAATGTGGGCGGATCGACCGACGGATAGAGCCCGGCGTTGCGCAACTGGTCCAGGACGATCTGCGACCGCTGCGGCATGTAGGTGTTCAGAATGTAGTCGCGTGTGTTCTGCCAGTGACTGAGCCCATAGGGCGTGCCGCTGGCCTGGTCACCCCACCGGGCGGATTCGGTGATGATCGCCAGTTCGACCTCGTCGGCCAGTTCTTTGTAGCGCGCATACGATGCCTCGCTGGTCAAGGGTCCGCCGTGGAACATCTGCTCCTGCACGTGGTCGCCGAACCGCAGGCGGAACTCGCGATTGTCGCGCAGGGCGGCATAGGGCTGACCGGCGCCGTCGGCCACGCCGGTGACGTTGGCGTTGAGACTGGACCAGATGACGATGGCCCCTTCGGCGTCCCAGTTGAAGAACTTGAACCCCGTCGCGTTCGGCGGCTTGCGGCAGGCGGCATAGAAGTTGTGCCCCGGCCAGTCGCCGGTCCCGCCCCAGAAATTGCACAGCATGTAGCCGATGTAATTGTCCACGTCGAGCAGATGGTCGTAGGCCGGGTTGTTCGTGCCATCCGGATTGTTGCCCTGAATCCGCTGATAGGAGGCCGTGTCGGTCAGTCCCGATCGGGCCTGGTTCAGCATGGCGTTCCAGGTTGTCGAACTGCTGTCGCCGGCGGGACTGCCCGCATTCAGTGCGTCCCACTCCTCCTTCTCTCCACCGAAGTAACTGGCGCAAAACGACTCGACCGGCCGTTCCGTCACATTGTACAGTCCCCAATACAGTCCGTTGAGGTACAGGTGGACAAAGGTCCCATGCGGCGATGGATGGCCCATCGCCAGTTGCGTCCGGCGCATGTACTCGTCGATGATATACTGCGTGCTCTCCCGACCCCAGTTGTTCCAGCCGTCGTTGGCGCCGCCGCGCAGGACGAGCATATCGAAGCTCGTGACGGCACCCTGGCCCTCGAAGACGTCGAAGTCCAGCTTGGCGGGACCGTATTGGCGTTTGAACAACAGACGGAACGACTTCTTCCGGGTCAGATCGAAGCCCCGAAACGCACCGCCGTAGACGCGAATGCCGGCGTCCACCTGGAACCCCGTCGTGCCGTCCGGGCGAATCCACTCGACGCTCGTGGGGCGTTCCCAGGCAACACCTTCTCCCCAGGGGTTCGAATAGACGCCGCTCGGGCCGAACATGTCATCGGCCGTGGTCACGATCGACAGCGTCGGCAGGGTCATCAGAGACGCCCGCACGAGGTGGCGATACGCGGCCGCGTCCACCACGCGGGGATCCATCTCGTAGTCGGCGGTCGTGCCGCCCCAACGGGTGGGGAAGCCCGCAGGATTCTTGGACTGGCCGAGGATCTCATCGATGAACAGATAGCTGTGGGTCTGGACGGCGCTGGCCATCCATCCGGCCCGGAACGCCGCCGCCCTCAGGCACGTGGTTGCGGTGATGGCGATCGGACCGGTGTACATCGTTCCGGTGGTCTGCGTCGGCGCCGTGCCGTCGGTCGTGTAGCGGATGACCGCACCAGGGGTCTCGCACGTCATCGTCAGGACGAACGGCGCGTCACAGAGTCCCCGTGGCCGGCTGAACTGAGGCGCCGCCACCAGATCGACGGCATCGGAACTGTTGGGCCGGCCCGGCGTGGCAACGGAGAAGTACTGTCCGACAAGGACATCGCCCGCGGCCGTCAGCTCGGGCGCAATGAAGAGCGTCTCGCTGTGCTCGTCGTCGTTGAACGCGGCAACGGCCAGGACGTTCCGTCCGTCGCGGAGCAGGTCCTTCTGTTCGGACAGATCGAATTCGGCGGCCTCGACCATCAGCGAATCGGACCGATCGCCGTCGGCGACGGAATCCCAGTCCAAGGCCCCCGCAACGTTGGCACGGGCGATTTCCACGCCATTCAGGTATGCGACAAAGCCGTCTTCGTATCGCATGCGCAGTCGCAGGGAATCGAACAGATCGGTCTCATATGCATCGAATGCAAACCGGGTCCACAGCGCCGCGCGGGTCCCGACCATCGCCTCCCGCAACGCGTTGTTCTCGGCGGACCCGAAAGTCACGTCCTCGAACACGGCGGTGCACGGCGTCCCGACCGTGTGCGACGTGACACAGAACCCGATGTAGACATCGGGATTCATGGCGACCGTCTCCGCCCCCTGCTGCGTCCAGTTGACGCCGTCAAGCGAGTAGTACCCGACGATCGTTTCGCCCCGTCGCACGACGCGAAGCCATAGCGGCACGCCGTGGCCGTTGCCTGCCTTGGTCGTGGTCGATCCGTTCGTAGCCGTCCGGGCCTGGAAAACCACGCCGTTGCCGTACGTCAGAATCGCCGCGCCGTATGGGGAACCGGCCGCCAGCGTCTCACGGACCATCACGCCGGCCTTGGCCCATGCGTTGGCCGTGATCATCCCGGCCACCTTCGCAGTCAGTTCGCCGTCGCCTCGCAGGGGAACGTAGACGAAGTGGAACGCGTCGCGCGAGCCGCCGATATCGGCGCCGCTGCCCTGCACGACGTGGGTCTGCTCGTGGACGAAATAGGAGCCGGGCGTCGAAACGCTGCCAATGTCGCCGTTGGCGATCTGGCCGGTGGGAGAAAAGCCCAAGCCGCTTTCAGCGGTCGGCCAGGCGGCATCGTCATACTCCGGGACCATCCATACCGCCCCGGCGTCGGCCGGACCGGGGACATGATATGAGGCGAGAGAGCCGGGGCTCACGAAGATGCCGCTGTGCGGGCCCAGGCCATAAGAAACATCGCTGAGTTGCGGCGGATATTGCGGGGCATAGTCGTGGGCGATCGTCCGCCCGTCGTTGTGAATCAGTCCCAGATATTCGCCCTCGGCACTGAGCTTGAAGTTCGTGTGCAGCTCTTCGCCGGCGCGGTCCTTGCCCGAAGCAAAAACGAGCAGATAGCCGCCGCGACCGAGGCGCGTACCGTCCGGAAATCGCCACTTCGTGAGGTTGTCCGCACGATCGGTCAGATACCACCCGCCCAGGTCCACGGTCTGTCCGCCGCGGTTGTGGATCTCGATCCAGTCCGACGCCTCTCCATCCGCATCGAGAATCTCCCCGGCCGCCAGCGGGGCGACGCTGCCGTTGCTGGCCATGAATTCGTTGACGACCGGCCCGTCGAACCCAGCCGCGCCGGCCCGGCCCGGCCCCCATCCAAGCCCCAGGACAACCATACAGACCAGAGAAAGTGATACGGACAGTGATGCTGCTCTCATCGGAAAACCCTCTACCTTGATGCGGTTCCTTACCAATGCGGAGGACACGGCGCGGCGCGCCCACGGGGGCCCAGACAGCACGCCGGTCCATTTCATGCCGGACACTCACTCTATCGGCATGCGAAAGGCGAGAATCCTGCAATATGTTCACCCCGATGATAGCATTTTGTCCGGCCGACCGTCAAGCATTATCGGCCGTTGCCGCCATAACGGCGCAGGATCTCTCTTGACAGACCGGGAAATTGCGGATAGGATTGCGCTTCTATTCTGATTCTCAAGACAGGGGATACAGCCCATGCAAATCAAGCTACGCTTCCTCGGAGCGGCACAGAACGTCACCGGATCCCGCCACATGCTCGAGGTCAATGGAACACGGCTGCTGATCGATTGCGGCCTGTACCAGGAACGGCAGTTCAAAGGACGCAACTGGGAGCCGTTTGACTTTCCCGCATCGAGTATCGACGCGGTGCTCCTGACCCACGCCCATTTAGATCATTGCGGGCTGTTGCCCAAGCTGGTCAAGGAAGGATTCACCGGGCCGGTGTACTGCACGGCGGCCACCGCCGAGATCGCCCGCATCATCATGCTGGATTCGGCCCGGCTCCAGGAAGAGGACGCCGAGTTCAAGCGCAAACGGCACGAGCGAGAGGGGCGCAAAGGACCCCATCCCGTTGTCCCGCTCTACACTACGGCCGACGCCGAGGCGACGGAGCCGTTGTTCCGGAAGGTCCGGTACAAGACGCCCGTGCAGATCGCCGACGGCATCACCGCGACGTTCTGCGAGGCCGGCCACGTTTTCGGCTCGGCGATCATCCACGTGTGTATTGAGAAGAACGGCGAGAGCCGCAGCGTACTGTTCTCCGGCGACGTCGGACGGCCCGACCGGCCCATCGTGCGCGATCCGGCCGAGGTCGACGAGGCCGACTACATCCTCGTCGAGTCCACCTATGGCGACCGCGTCCATCGCCAGCACGGTGACATCAAGGCCGAGATCGCCGAGGTCATCAACGCCACGAAGGCTGCCGGCGGCAATATTATCGTGCCGAGCTTCGCACTGGAGCGGTCGCAGGACATGTTGTACTACATCAACGAACTGCTGGCGGAAGATGCGATCCCCCACCTGATGGTTTTTCTCGACAGTCCGATGGCCGGTGCGATCACGAAGGTGTTCAAGCGTCACCGTGAGCTGTTCGACGAGGAGATGACGGAATTCGTCAAAAACGGGCAGTCTCCCTTCAACTTCCAAGGTCTGCACATCACCCAGACGGCCTCTGAATCGAAGGCCATCAATCACATCCGCGGCACCGCCATCGTGATCGCCGGCTCGGGCATGTGCACCGGCGGACGCGTCAAGCACCACCTCGTCAACAACATCGAACGGCCGGAGAGCACGATCATGTTCGTGGGCTATCAGGCAATCGGCACTCTGGGACGGCGCATCGTCAACGGAGAAGAGGAAGTGAGAATCCTCGGCGAGACCCGTCCGGTCAAGGCCAGGATCGTGCAGATCCATGGCATGAGCGCCCATGCGGACAAGGAAGAGTTGCTGCGCTGGCTCAGCGCGCTGAAGAACCACCCGAAGAAGATCTTCGTCGTGCACGGCGAAGCCGAGAGCGCCAAGAGCTTCGGCCGCTATCTCCAGGAGAAGACCGGCTGGGAGGTCATGGTGCCCGAGTACAAGGACGAGGTCGTCCTCGACTGATGCCGGCCACGTGCCGAGGATCCTCGATTTCACGAAAAGGAGGATGTGAAATGGACCGACGGCTGTGCGGAGCTTTCGTTGTGTCTGTCTGTTGGATCGCCTGTTGTCACAGCGACGGCGCAGTGGTCGAATTCCCCGCCGTCTCGCCCTGCCGTGCGTTGACGAGCGGACCCCAGGAGCATCTGCTCGCCAGCTACTACGGGATCAACTCGTGGGACCACTCGCAGCGGTACGTCACGGTGCTCCGGACCGATGTCACGGACCGCATCCCCACGGAAAACGATCCGGCGACGCTCGCTCTCGTCGACGTGCGGACGAAGGAGTTCATCCCGTTGACACAGACGCGGGCGTGGAACTTCCAGCAGGGGTGTATGGCGCACTGGCTGGGCACGGCGCCGGATTCGCAGATCATCTACAACGATTTCCGCAACGGGCGTTTCGTTTCGGTCATCATGGACGTCCACACGAAACGCGAGCGGAAGGTGATCGACTACCCGGTCAGCGCCGTATCGCCCAACGGCAAAGAGGCGGTCAGCATCAACTTCGCGAGGCTGCGCATCACGCGACCCGACTACGGCTACGGCGGCGACGGGCAGGACACCCACAGGAGCGTCCAGTTCCCCGAAGACGACGGCCTGTTCCTGGTCGATCTCGAAACGGGCCGGGCCAGACTTCTGGTTTCCATTGCCCAGGTCAAGCCGCTGGTGCCCGAGGTGCCCGCCAAGGGGATCGAGTATTTCAATCACACGCTGTTCAGCCGGGACGGCAGCAAGATCTTCTGGCTGGCGCGGGCGATTCCGAACCGCAACACGACATCGCTGACGGTCAACCGCGATGGCTCGAATCTGCAGCAGTGCTTCCCCGACGGCTGGGGCGGTTCGCATTTCGACTGGCTCGACGGCGACCGGCTCATGGTCACCGCCGCCTACGAGGCGAAGGTATATTGCCACATCCTGTTCACCGTAGGCCAGACCGACTACGAGCGGCTGGGCAACGGCCTGCTCGACTACGACGGTCACGGCACATTCTCGCCGGACGGCAAGTGGATGGTCACCGACACCTACCCGGCCGGTGCGCTGCGCGAGCAGAAGCTCTACCTGATGGACATGCGAACCGAGGCGGTGCTGCCGCTCGGACGTTTCGTCCAGCCGCCCGAAGTCAAAGACGGATGGCGATGCGATCTGCACCCCCGATGGAGCCCCCGCGGCGACAGCATCGCCTTCAACTCCACCTGCAGCGGCAGCCGCCAGGTATACATGTTCGACTTGCATTGGTGAGCGTGGAGGCAAGATGCGACTGCCAAAGATTGAATCACTCCCGGTTCCATGCGCTCTGTTCTGTGCGTGGCTGGTGCTCTGTTCCTGCGGCATTGTCTCTGCCGGCAGTTCGACGACACAGATGCGAAGCGACTTCCGCGACCCGCCGGTGCGGTATTGGCCGCGACCGCTGTGGTTCTGGAACGACACCGAGGTCACCGCGCAGGACGTTCGCGAACAGATGCAGAAATCGAAGGAGCGTAGCAGGTATGGCGGATTCGGCATTCTGCCGTTCGGAAAGAGCTTCCGCCCCGACTACCTGAGCGAGGAGTATTTCGCGATCTACGGCGCCGCGTTGGAGCAGGCGCGCCGCCTGGGCATGACCATGTCGCTCTATGACGAGTACGGCTTCCCCAGCGGCTCAGCCGGAGCGCCCAACTCGCGCGACACAAGCCTTTTCCAGCAGAGATACCCCAACCTGACACTCAAGCGGCTGGACAAGCACGAGCAGACCGTTGCCGGACCGAGCGCGTACGACGCTACCATCCCGCCGGGAACGCTCATGAGCATCGTGGCGATGAATACGGCCACGCTCGAACGGGTACATCTGACAGACGCAGGTGAAAGTCGCTCGCTCCGCTGGGATGTCCCCCAAGGCACGTGGAAGGTTATGATCTTCGTCTGTGTGGTCGATGGCTATCCCTGCTGCGACTATCTCGATCCCGAGGCGGTAGACCGGTTCATCGCGATGACCCATCAGGCCTATTACGACCGTTTCACAGGGCATTTCGGAACCACCATCGATTCCACCTTCTTCGATGAACCCACGCTCTATCGCGGCGAGGGCCGGACCTGGACGAATACGTTCAACGAGAAATTCGAAAAGCATCACGGCTTCGACCCGAGGCCCTATTACCCCGCTCTCTGGTACGACATCGGACCCGAAACCCAGGCCGCCAGGAACTACCTCTTCGGTTTCCGCACCGAACTCTACGCCCGAGGCTTCCCCAAACGGATCCAGGACTGGTGCGCCGAGCACGGCATCGAAGCAACCGGCCACCAGGACCAGGAGGAGATCGCCAATCCGGTCAGCGTGTCGGGGGATCTGATGAAATGCTTCCAGCACCAGGCCATTCCGGGCGTCGACAAGATCGGCGGCGACCGGCCCGCCGAGCGTGTGTACAAGGTCATCAGTTCGGCCGCCTACAACTGGGACAAGACGCTCGTGATGTCCGAGACCTACGGCGCGATGGGCGATCTGAGCTGGGACCAGATCTACATCGTCGCGATGGAACAGTACACCAAGGGCATCAATCTGCTGATCCCCCACGCCGTCTGGTATGACCAGACCCGCGTCACATTCAAGCCGGAACTATCGTATCGCAGCCCCATCTACGCCGAGGGATTGCCTGAATTCAACACATGGCTCGCCCGACTCAACGTCATGCTCCAAGACGATGCCCGCCACGTCGCTGATATCGCGGTCCTCTACCCGATCGCCACGCTCCAGGGCAGCCACCGCCTCGACGGTCCGCTCGGCTACTACCAGGGCGGCGTCACAGTCCCCGAGGCCGACTACCTCGACGTGGGCGAAGCGCTCATTGCCGCCGGTCGCGACTATACCTTCCTCCATCCCGACATCCTCGACGAACGCTGCACGATCGAAGACAACGAACTGGTCCTGAAGAACGAGATTCACCCAGGACGGTTCAAGGTACTCGTGCTCCCAGGCCACAGGACTATTCGCTGGAGCAACCTTCAGAAGATCAAGGCCTTCCACGACGCCGGCGGCAAGGTCATCGCCACGGGCGAACTGCCGTCCAAGTCGGCTGAGTTCGGCCACGACGCCGACGTCGCCGCCGCGATCACCGCCCTATTTGCAGAGAAATCCAGTGCCGCAACTCTGCAGGAGAAGCTGGACAGTGCCTTGGCCGTCTACGACGTCGCATTCAAAGGCGAGCGTGTCCCTCGTTACATCCACAAGGTCAAAGACGGCATGCACATCTACCTGTTCGCCAACCTCGACTCGACCGCTCTTGATATCCGAGTGAGACTGCGCGGCTGCCTCGAACTCCAGATATGGGACCCCCACACGGGCGAACTCCACCCCGTCGACTGCATCCATCGCCGAGAAGGCAGCTTCGACGTGACCGGCGTCAAGCTGGCTCTGCCGCCCATCCGATCGGTCTTCCTGGTCGGCAAGGCCGGCGTCGATCAGCGTCCGATGTAGATCAGGCGTCCTCGTGCCATTGCGGCAAGACAATTACTGGGATACGGTCGCATGAATGGTCACGGACCGGCTGGGTGCCACACGGACGGTCGTCCACAGATAGGGACGGCCCGCCGGGTCGGCGCCGCAGTGGACGGGCACGGATCGGCCGTCGGCCCGCAATTCGCCGGCAGACCCGTAGAAGCGAGCGATCCAGATGACCGGTTCGTTCGAGCGATTCGAGAGCGTCGTCTCCGTCCGCCCGTCGTGCCGCACGTCGATCCTGCAACCATGGATCGGCAGATGGCGTAGCTGCGCCCACGCCACTTGGTCGGTCAGACGCGAGAGCGTCGCCACCTCCCCTTCGTTTGCCGACGGCTCGATGCCCATCAGCCCATTGACCATCGCACCGACGACGGCAAACGAGACCTCGGGGTACTCCCGACGCTTCGTGTTCGGGTCGCTCAACGCCAGCAGCCATCGATAGGCCTCCTCGTGCGCCCCATAGCGATAGAATACCTCGGGATAATGACTGCCCATCTCGATGTTGATCCGCGCGCCGTCGATGACGTTCCGCATCGTCTTCTGCGCCTTGTCCGCCGACGGCAGCGCATCGTTGTACAGCAAGTACACCTGCATGGCCCCGCCCGTGACGTATCGCCCATCGGTCCGCAACAGCTCATGGAAGCGGTCGTTGGCCGCATCCCAGAAATGCGCCTCGATGAATCGGCCGGCCGCCTCCGCCTTCTTCTCGAAACGCCTGGCGCCGGCTTCGTCGCCCTTCAACTTCAGGATCTGCGCATACGACCGATACGCCGCCACCTGGTACGCCGGCAGATCCACCCCGATGCGCGTCCGACCGGGATCGCCTTCGTGGTAGCTGGGAATGCCTCGACGCCCGACCGGCTCTGCGCCTGCCGGCCCGTTCATGAACCGTTCCCGCTCCAGAAGCGTGTCCAGCCCGAGGGCCCATCGATCGACGTAATCGCGGACCGTGCGCCGATAGAACGTGACAAAAGCCGGATCGTTCAGATACGTGCGATCGTGAGACCACAGGTACATCCGCCAGCAGGCATCGAGCACGTCGAAGTTGGCCGGAAGGTTGTACCAGAAATCCTCGTCGCTGCGGTAGTCCACCGGCGCCGGCTTGTCGTACCGGTTGATCTCCCAGAAACTGCACCAGTCCTTCGACTCCGAGATATTGACCGCGAACTTCCGCAGCATGTTCCGCGTGGTCTCGCCCAGCCCCAATGCGTGCGCCCCCATCGCCTGGTGCGAAACATCCCGCATGCAGAACGCCTCCCGCCCGGGCAGCGCCGCTTCGTACCACGGCCCGACCGGATCGCTCGCGTGGGCATACGCCATCGCCTGACCCTTGGCCCACGCAAAGCATTCGTTGAGTTTGCCCTGTGAAGAATCAAACTCCAGCGGAGACTCCACCGCCGCCGATGCGGCCGAAACCGCCAGAACCACCAGAATCCCCGTGGCAACCCTATAGCATGCGACCATATCGATACCCCAAACCCAAACAAGAATCGTCGAGACGCCGGGCCTCATCCTATCCGGAGTCGTACACCGATTTCCAGGCTTTTCTGTTGCCGCTCCGCATCCCCCCAGCTATAGTGGTGCCCATGAAAAAGCACATGATGTCACTCTTGATCCTCATCGTGATTGGTGTTTCTCCGCTCCTGGCGCAGGAATACGAATCGTTACCCTCCGATCCTTACTTTGCCGCCTACAAGCCGCTCAAGGCGCCGCCCGTCGAGGGGCTGCTGCTCAAACCGGGCGACCGGCTGGCCATCTGCGGCGACTCGATCACCGAGCAGAAGATGTACTCGCGGATCATGGAGACCTACCTGACGGTCTGCGTGCCGCAGCTCGAGGTCACCGTCCGGCAGTTCGGCTGGAGCGGCGAGAAGGCCCCCGGCTTCCAGGCGAGGATGGCCAACGACGTGCTGCGATTCGACCCGACCATCGCGACGACGTGCTATGCGATGAACGACCACAACTACCAGCCCTACAAGGACGAGTTCGGGCAGGTCTATCGCGACGCGTCGCTGTCGATCATCCGCACCTTCAAAGAGCATGGCGTGCGGGTGATTCAGGGCTCGGCCGGCACCGTCGGCAAGATGCCGTCGTGGGTCCAGCGTGCCCAGGGCACGATTGACGACCTGAACCGCAGCCTCTCGGAGTTTCGCAACATTGACGTACGGCTGGCCGAACAGGAACAGGTGGGCTTCGCCGACGTGTTCGTTCCGATGCTGGTCCAGGGATTCGAGGCGAAGCGTCGTTACGGCGACGATTACATGATCGCGGGCAAAGACGGCGTCCATCCGGGCTGGGCGGGCCACCTCGTGATGGCCTATGCCTTCCTTCGCGCGATGGGGCTCGACGGACAGATTGGGACTATTACGGTAGACATGGCCAACGGGCAGGCTGCGGCCTCCGAGGGCCATCGCCTCCTCTCGGCCGAGTCGGGCCGCGTGGAGGTCGAGAGCAGCCGGTACCCATACTGCGCCACCGGGCCGGCCGATGTCGATTCGAGCATCCGCTCCGGCATGACGCTCGTGCCGTTCAACGAAGACCTGAACCGTTTCTCGCTCATCGTCAAGAACGCCCCAGCCGGAGGCTGCCGCATCACGTGGGGCGAAACGTCGAAGAGCTACACAGCGACCCAACTGAGGGCCGGCGTCAATCTGGCCGCCGATTTCGAGATCAATCCGTTCAGTGAGGTCTTCCATCGTGTCGATGAGGCCGTGGCCGCCAAGCAAGTCTACGAGACCCGGCAGGTCAAGACGCTGTTCCATGGTCCGGAAGGTCGGGTGGACATGGACATGACAGCCGCGCTGACGGAGAAAACCCGTGCCCCGCTGGCGGAGGCGGTCGCGGCTGCTTTCGTCCCGGTTCGCCACACGATTCGCATCGAAGCCAGGTGAGGAGCCACAGGATTCCCGGGACGCCGACCCGGTAGGAGAGTCGTATGGCACGCGTCGCCGAAGGCGACATCGTCAGAATGCGTTGTGCCGGCCGGCTGACCGACGGCCGGGAATTCGAACTGGCGCCGGACGGCGGGACGGTTGAGTTCATCATCGGCCACGGCGATATGCTGCCCGCCCTCGAGAAGGCGGTCATCGGCATGACGCCGGGCGAGTCCAGGACCGTGGTCGTGCCCAAAGACAGGGCCTACGGCCCGCGCGATGAAGACCGCGTCGAGGTGATCCCGCGCAAGGACCTGCCCGAAGGCATCACCCCGCGCGTGGGCCAGCGGCTCCGCCTGCCGGCCGAGAACTACGAAGTCGTCAATGCCACGATCATTCAGGTCACGGACACCGAGATCGTCGTCGACGGCAACCATCCACTGGCCGGACAGGACATCCTCTTCCACATCACGCTGGAGGAGATCGTCACGCTATAGTCACCGCACAAAGGAGGCAACGATGGACACTTTTCGCCTCGCTTCGACTGCTATGTTGTTTTTGCTTGCCGCCGCCAACGGCGCCGCCGCAGAAGACGCCCTCGTGACGATGGAGATCTTCCCGTATGTCGCCGAGCACGTGCACGGTTCGACGATCGTGGAGCTTCCCAACGGCGACCTGCTGGCGGCGTGGTTCCAGGGCTCGGGCGAGCGGTGGGCTGACGACGTCGCAATCATGGGCTCGCGGCTGAAACGCGGCGCAGACCGCTGGAGCGAGCCGTTCGTCATGGCCGACACGCCGGGCTTCCCCGACATCAACCCCATCCTTTTCATGGATTCCCGGAGCCGCCTCTGGCTGATGTGGTACACGGTCATCGCCAACCAGTGGGAGACCTCGCTGCTGAAGTACCGAATCAGCGAAGACCTGGAGCGAGACAACGGCCCGCCCCACTGGGCTTGGCAGGACGTGCTCCACGTCAAGCCGGGCGACAAGGCTGAGCGAGGCATCCAGCCAAACGACCGCTTCATCCGCTCCGTCGAACGCCAGATCGAGCGATACAAGCAGTACCTGACCGAACAGGGCACAGCACAGGCGGCTGCCGGGCGCCTCGACACCTGGCGCGACGATCTGCTCGCCAAGGCAGGCGGCCGGGACATGGTGCGAAAGGGCATTCTCGTCGACGATACCAGCCGGCGAATCGACCAGCCTCTCGGGTACCCCTATTTTCGCCGGATGGGCTGGCAAACGAAGAACAAGGCGGTCGTTCTCGACAGCGGCCGAATCGTCGTGCCGCTCTACTCTGATGGGTTCAGCTTCTCCCTGATGGCGATCACCGACGACGGAGGAAAGAACTGGGCGTTCAGCGAACCGCTCGTCGCCGCCGGTAACATCCAGCCCAGCATCGCCCGCGGACCCGATGGGGCTCTAACCGCCTACATGCGGGACAACGGCCCGCCCCCTGCCCGCCTGCACGTCAGCCGCTCGACCGACGCCGGGGCCACCTGGAGCCCCGTCCGCGACAGCAAACTGCCCAATCCGGGTTCCGGCGCCGATGTCGTCACCCTGGCCAACGGACATTGGGTCCTGGCCTACAACGACACGGAAGACGGACGGCACAGCCTTGCCGTATCGCTGTCGGCCGACCAGGGCGGGACCTGGACCCGCACCCGGCACTTGGAACGCGACCTGCGGGGCTCGGCCGCGACGCGAAGCCATTACCCTTCCATCATCCAGGGCCGGGACGGCGTCCTGCACGTCATTTACAGCTTTCACCGGAATGACCGTGGCCAAGGGCCGGCGAAGACGATCAAATATGCGCGATTTGCCGAAGGCTGGCTGCAAGACGGCGGCTCCCCCGCCTCAGGAGACAACCCATAAGGACTTTTGCAGCAAGCCTTTACGCAGAATCTCTCCGCTCGATCAACCACCCGTCGCGCCAATGGTATGAACTTTTTCTCGTTTTTTTGAAAAAGGGCATCCACATGCGCCGTCGGCGGACGCCTTGAACGCGAGTGGAGTGTATCGAGGCATGCGGCTGTGGGAGGGCGGGAAGCATCGGGGGGTCTATGTGCCCGGGCCTCGTGGCGCAGCGACCCCCCGCTCAGTTACTTCGCCTTTCGCCGGGCAGATCCCAAAACGAAGATCTGATTTGTTCCTGCACCGTTTTGTCTTGCTTGTCCCGCCAAGGTCGGTGATAGTCTGTGGGGGCGAAGCGAAGGGCGCATCTATGGTCTTTGTGCGGCCGACCTGGCTGCGGCTCGTCGGCCTGCGTGAAAGGACAGGGATGTCGGAGAAGATCAAACGCGGCCAGAGAGTCCCCGTCCCCTTGCTGCGGGGCCAGTACAAGCTCATTGTCCAACACGCCCTCGCCGACGATCATCGGTTCGGGCAGGCCGTTCTATCCGGTGGAAGACAGCAAATCGACGTGACACTGGCGGAGCTTGAGGACCTGCTTGGCTGCATCGTAACCGCTGCGAACGACTGCCATGACGGAGAGCTGGAATATGCCCTCGATGCCCTGTACGACCGCCTCGACGGCATTCTGTATTCCTACGACGAGATGGACTGACACGATCGCCCGGCCGGCGGGGGACGAAAAATTAGACTTTTTTTGGAAAACTCGCCAAAAGACCATCCACATCAGCCGGATGTCAGACGCTTATATCGCGTTCGGAGGTCAGGATTTCAGACCAAGCGGCTACGCGGGCGTAGGGCGGCCGGCATGTGCTGTGGAAAACCGCAGATCGTGCCGGCCATCCCTGTTTCCAGACTCGTCTTTCGACGTTGGCCCTTGAATTCTCCCGCTATCCCGGCCAAAATGGCGGCGTGCAGGCAGGCCGTTGGGCCTTGGCCGAACAACCCGATGCAAGGAGCGATTATGGCGATCCAGTTCAAGGAATTCACCCGCCCGGCGTTCTCCGGAGACGCCGACGAGCTGAAGAAGAAGGTCGTCAAGTACTGCAACAGCGAACTCAAGTGCTTCCGGATCATCTCGATTTCTGAGGCCAAGGGCATCAGCGACGACTTCTACCGCATCACCGTCTGGTACGACGATGAGGCCGAGAAGTACGAACACCTCCTGTCGGCCTCCGCCGCCGAGGACAGCAAGGCAGACAAGAAATGATCGCCCGTTGCAGCCCGCCGGGGATGTCTTGGCGTCCAAACGTTCAGGGCAGTGCGCCGACGGGCACCCCGTTGTTACGCAGCTTCCGCAGCGAGCAGCCCGGCGTCAACTGGTAGTCTCTTGCGGCGGCATCGACAAACTCCGGCTCAACCACCAGGGCATTCGTCGAAAACCCCCGCGCCCGCTGGTGGTCGAAGAACTCGTCAGCCCCAACGGATGTCCGTCCCCACAGCAGCAGGGCGCCGTCCCGCTGGTACCAGCAGTTCGCATCCAGTGTCAGGGCGGCCGTCCAGTCGCGACCGTGCAGACGCAGGCCACTGTCGGTCGCATTACAGAAGATATTATAGCGGACGACGAAGTCGCTCGTTGCGGCGGTGTTGTCGTAGAACATCACGTGTCGCCCGTTGCGGTCGGGCCGCTGGCCGTGCCCCCACCCATAGCCGGCATCGACGCAGGTGTTGTGCTCGAATAGAAT
>Ga0123335_1005425_pt1 | contig 15569 bp, 10 predicted proteins | sample BiotimSIPDNA_2_FD_89707 | JGI IMG/M metagenome (GOLD analysis project Ga0123335, IMG submission 89707) | Anaerobic biogas reactor microbial communites from Washington, USA - Biogas_R2 time_0 SIP DNA | ecosystem: Engineered > Bioreactor > Anaerobic > Unclassified | place: Washington, USA... | reverse complement strand
GATAATGCCGCCGGTGGGGAAATCCGGCCCTTTGATATATTCCATCAGCTCCGTTACGGAGGCGTCCGGATTATCGATCATATATACACAGCCGTCCACCACCTCACCCAGGTTGTGGGGGGGGATGTTGGTGGCCATGCCCACGGCAATGCCGCTGGAACCGTTGACCAGCAGATTGGGGAAGCGGCTGGGCAGTACTGTGGGCTGCAGCAGCGTTTCATCAAAGTTGGGGTAAAAGTCCACCGTATCCTTGTCGATCTCGCCAATCAGATGACTGGTAAGCTTGGCCATACGCGCTTCTGTGTAACGCATGGCCGCCGCACCGTCTCCGTCCACGGAGCCAAAGTTGCCCTGGCCTTCCACCAGCAGATAACGGATGCTGAAATCCTGCGCCAGACGCACCATGGCGTCATATACGCTGCTGTCCCCGTGAGGGTGATATTTGCCCAGCACATCGCCCACGATGCGGGCGCATTTGCGATAGGGCTTATCCGCTGTCATTCCCAGCTCGTTCATGGCGTATAGAATACGCCGGTGCACCGGCTTAAGCCCATCCCTTACATCCGGCAGCGCCCGGTTGATAATGACCGCCATGGCATAGCTGATGAAGGATTTTTTCATTTCCGTTTCCAGGTCCATGGGAATCAATTTATCCTGAATTTCGGACATGGTGCCCAGTCACGCTCCTTTATTAGGTGGGAAGAGACGGCGGTTTTGAGACTCCTCCGTCTCCCATCCCCCGTTACACGTCCAGATCCGTCACAAGTTTTGCGTTTTCCTCAATGAACTCGCGGCGGGGTTCCACCTGATCCCCCATCAGGAGGGACATAATTTCGTCGGCGGCGATGGCATCCTCCAGGGTGACCTGCATCATGGTGCGGGTGGCGGGGTTCATGGTGGTTTGCCAGAGCTGCTCCGAGGACATCTCTCCCAGACCCTTGTAGCGCTGAATCTCAGGCTTGGGGTCGCGACCGATTTCCTGGAGGAGTTTCTCCAGTTCCTGGTCATTGTAGACGTAGTACTCCTTCTTGCCCTTGGTGACCTTGTACAGGGGGGGCATGGCGATGTACACATAGCCCTTTTCGATCAGAGGCTTCATGTAGCGGTAGAAGAAGGTAAGCATGAGGATGCGGATGTGGCTGCCGTCCACGTCGGCATCGGTCATACAGATTATCCTGTGGTAGCGCAGCTTGGCCAGGCTGAATTCCTCGCCGTAGCCGCAGCCAAAGGCAGTGATCATGGCTTTGATTTCGTTGTTGGACAGGGCCCGGTCGATGCGAACCTTCTCTACGTTGAGGATCTTGCCTCTCAGGGGCAGGATGGCCTGAAAGAACCGGTCCCGGCCGGTTTTTGCACTGCCTCCTGCGCTGTCCCCCTCCACCAGGAAAATCTCGCATTTGGCGGGGTCCCGCTCCGAACAGTCCGCCAGTTTGCCGGGCAGGCTGCCGCTTTCCAGCACGGTCTTGCGCCGGGTCAGTTCCCGGGCCTTGCGGGCTGCTTCCCGGGCGCGGGCGGCCCCCAGGCAGCGCTCCAGGATGGAGCGGGCGATGGTGGGATTCTCTTCCATAAACTGGCTCAGCTGCTCAAAGACCAGGCTGTCCACGATGCCGCGCACTTCACTGTTGCCCAGCTTGCTCTTGGTCTGGCCTTCAAACTGTGGCTCCTTCAGCTTCACGCTGATGATCGCCGCCAGGCTTTCCCGCACGTCCTCGCTTTTCAGGTTGGACTCATTATCCTTGAGGATTTTGAATTTGCGGCCATAGTCGTTGATGGCCCGGGTAAGAGCGGTGGAAAAGCCGGTGAGGTGGGTACCGCCCTCGGGGGTGTGGATGTTGTTGGCAAAGGTGAAGATGTTCTCCTGGTAGGAATCGTTGTACTGAAGGGCGACCTCCACGGAGGCGTCCTTGACCAGGCCTTCCACGTAAATTGGCTCCTCAAAAAGTACAGCCTTGTTTTTGTTGAGGTATTTGACAAACTCGACGATGCCGCCCTCGTAGTGGTAGGTGCGTTCCGCCTTGGGCTCTACCCGCTCGTCCGTCAGGGTGATGCGGATGCCCTTGTTGAGGAACGCCATTTCCCGCATGCGGGTCTTCAGGATATTGTATTGGAAATCACCGGTTTCAAAGATGCCGTCCGGAACGGCCTCACTTTTTACGTCCGGCCAAAAGCGGATGACTGTGCCGGTTTTTTGGGTGGTGCCGATGATCTTCAGGTCGTAGAGAACCTTGCCCCGGGCATACTCCTGCCGATAGATATTTCCGTCCTGATGAACGGTGACCATCAGCTGGTTGGAAAGAGCGTTGACCACGCTGGCGCCCACCCCATGGAGGCCGCCGGAAACCTTATACCCCTCGCCGCCAAACTTTCCGCCTGCGTGCAGGATCGTCAGGCAGACCTCCACAGCGGGTCTGCCCAGTTTGGGATGAATGCCCACAGGGAAGCCCCGGCCATTGTCCGCCACTTCGCAGCTGCCGTCTTTGTGGAGGGTTACCTGGATGTCGGTGCAATAGCCCGCCAGGGCTTCGTCAATCGCGTTGTCCACAATCTCATAGACCAGGTGGTGCAAACCGCGAAAATCCGTGCTGCCGATGTACATGCCCGGACGCTTGCGTACGGCTTCCAGGCCTTCCAGCACCTGGATCTGCGTTTCGTCATATACATGCTCCTCCACCGCTGTGGAGGAAGGAGAACCATGGGGGTGGCCGGCTGCGGGAGAAGTTGTGGCTTTGTTCTGTGCTGTATCCATATCCTGAGGATAGGCGTGTTCGCTCACGGAGGGTTTCACTTCCTTACAAAGGGGCATCCGTGCCCATTTTTCGCGCTGCTGATGGATGCGCTGCCCAAAAGCAAACCGCACTCAACATGCGGCTGCGTCTTTATATGATATCATTTTTTTGCAATTTTGAAAAGGGGGTTGCTTCCTTATAATTGGATTCAGCCGGGAGAGTTCTACCGGTGCGTCATTCTTCCGGTTCCTCCAGGGGAATTCCAAGCCGGCCTGCCAGTTCCTGGGCGCGGGTTTCAGCGTCGCTGTACCCGCTCAGACCCCGGAAGGCCTCGTAGGCTTCCTGCAGCCTTCCTTCATTTTCCAAAGATTCGGCAGCCTCATAGAGCTGCCTGCGCAGATGCTCTTTGCATTCCTTGGCCTGCGCCGCGCTGTCGTAGTAATCCCCCAGTTTGGTAAAGAAGTTGAGGGCCCGCTCATAAAGCTGCTCCTCCTTAAGCTGGGTGGCATAGTCGTATACCTGGGTCTGGAGATTGTCCAGGCGGGTGGGAGCGTCGGAATAACCCGCTGCTGCTCTATACGCATAGAGCGCGGTTTCATAGTCCTTGGCGTCTTCAGCGGCCCGGGCCAGGCAATATTGGGCCGCCTGAGGCGCGTTTTCATATTGCCCCAGGGAGAGGTAGTTCTCCGCGGCCTGGGGAAAGCTGCCTGCCATTTCCAGCACATAGGCATGGCAATAGGTATAACGGCTTTTGCCGTACATAAAGTTTTGGGCCTTTTCAAAATAAGGTTCCGCTGCCGCAAAGTCGCCCATTTCATACAAAATCAGGCCGCGGCAATACGTTGCGTAGAGGCCCGATTGCTGGTAGTCCCCCAGCTTTTCAAAGGCTTCGGCGGCCTTCTGGTAGTCCCCGGTAGCAAAGATGTCCACGGCTCGCTGATAAGCGGTGGCGGGATTGCCGGAACAACCGGCCAGCATAAGCACAAGGCAAACCAGGAGAAGGAGCTGTGCGTATTTGAGACATCTTCCCGGGGAGAACATTTTTTGTACCTCCTTACCGCCTTGGATCGTCCCGCAGAATTGCGTACAACTCCACATCCACGTACCGGCCCTTGTTGTAGACCCGCTGGCGCAGGCGGCCCTCATGCCGCATGCCCACGTGGACCATTACCCGGCCGCTGGCAGGGTTGTCGCTTTCGTGCTGGGCCTCGATCCGGTTCAGGTGCAGCTTTTCAAAACCGAACTGAATCACGGCGCTCAATGCTTCCGTCATCAGCCCGCGGTTCCAATAGGTGCGGCTCAGGCTGTATCCCACCTCGGCGGAGCGATTTTCCTGCTGAAGCCACATAAAGCCGATGGTGCCGATCACCCGGTGTTCCTGGGCCAGCTCAATCACAAAGGAGCTGGGCTGACCGTTGCGGTATTGCTTTAGCAAAAAGCGAAGATAACCCCGGGTCTGGTGGATGCTTTGGTGGGCGTCCCAAAGCACATGGCGGGCTACCTCCGGATCCCGGGAATAGTCGTAGATATCCTGGGCATCGGTCATGCGGGCCGGGCGGAGGATGAGCCGGGGTGTAAACAGGGTTGGCAAACGGCTGAAAGCCTCCTGGTATTGTTGCATGGTCAGCGGACTTCCTTCTCTTACAAGCTGTGGAGGGGTTGGGCCAGGAGGAGGGACGGCTCGGCCTGATACAGCGGGATGTTCCGTTGGCGCTTGGGCGGCCCGCCAAAGAGAAGCCCCAAGACCAGCAGACTCAGCCCGATTGCCAGTAAAAGGGAAAGGGCGATCATCAGGAGGCCAAAGCGGGTCGGACCCTTGGGTGAGCGGGGGGAGGGAACCCCCTGGGAGCGGGGCATGCGGTTCATTCCTTTCCAAATTCAAGCCATTTTACGGGGGGCGGGGATGGGAATGGCTGTTCCATACGTTACATGTCTGAAGGGTTCGTCCTTGGGGATGGATCCATACCCAAACGCCGATAGGCCAGCAACAGTCCCAGGGCAGTTTTCCCATCCGGCAGTTCGCCGCGTTCCACCATCTCCAGGGCTCTGGCAAAGGGCATCTTCACCGCATATACGAATTCATCCGGATCCGGGTGGGCGGCGGAAGGGGTCAGGCCTGTAGCCAGGTAAAGGTGGATTCGCTCCGTACAGTATCCCGGTGTGGGAAGCATGGTGGTGAGCCACTGGAGGTTTTCGGCCACCAGGCCCGTCTCCTCGCTCAATTCCCGGGCGGCAGCCAGCATGGGATCCTCCTGAGGAGAGTTCAGCTTGCCGGCTGGGATTTCCAGGGTGATCAGGCCCGGGGCGATACGATGCTGGCGTACAAGAGTGACGTTCCCTTCTGTATCGATGGCGACAACGGCGGCTCCGCCCGGGTGGTGTACGATTTCCCGGAGAGAGGTTCTGCCGTTGGGGAGGGTGACCTGCATGTGGCTGACATCAATCAGCGCCCCATGGAAAACTTGCTCATCCCGGATGGGAATTTCCCTTAATCCAGGGTACTCTGTCACGATTGGACGCCTCCTTACGGATGGGTTTGGGATACTATATTCGCCGTTTACACGGCATCTCCCTTGTCCTTGTGGGAATCTTCCACCGGGCAGCCAGGGAGAGGAGGCCGGAAATCCTTGTAAATTCGGCATAACCCGACACCTTGCTTCCTTGACAAGCATTCTGTGTACCCTTACAATGAAGGAATCTCAAGGCAATTGCTCCGGGTGTGCCCAAGTACGCTCTGGTGATATGAAGGAGGAAACTGTATGAGACGATCCATCGTTAGCAATCTTCGCCGCCTGGGCGCCTGGGCGATGGTGTCACTGCTTCTCTTGGTCCAGTTCGCGCTGCCTTTCAGCGCCGCTGCTGCTCCGGATTTGAGCGGTATGCCCATCCTGGAACTCAATTATCAGGTATCCGAGGATAGTCCCCAGGTGTTGCAGGTCGTGGCCTCTTTGAATGGGGAAACCCCGGTGTACTGGGCTACCCTTCCGGCAGAGGCCTTTGCCTACCCCATCATCCTGAACATTTTGCCCCTGCAGGGAGACCCCTACACCTATACCCCCGCCAACGGCACCCCGGTGTCCCCGGTGGACTCCGTGGATTTTATCAGCGGTACCAGCACCCCCATCACCGTCTACCGGGATGGAGTGGAGGTGGGCGGCTATGAACTGTACCTGTCCAGCCTGCCCATGCCCACACCCCTTGAGGTACCTCCCGTGCAGGTGGAAGTGCTGTACCAGGATCAGAACGGGACCTTTTATACCACCATGGTCCTGTGTGCCTATGACCAGGACAACATTGTCAGCGTGGACTGGAGCAAGGTTCCCCAGGGGTATACCGTGGACCAGGACAGCCAGTATGTGACCGTGGACCAGAACGGCAGCGCCTATCCCAGCCCCGTGGTCTTTGCCTTTACAGCCCCCGCCCCGGAACCGGTAAAGGGAGCAGTCATCATTCACTACGTTGGCCTCAATGGCGAGGAACTTGCGGATCCTCAGTGGAAGGAACTGGATCCCGGCACCCATAACGTAACCCCGGACTTTACGCCCGAAGGATATACCCTGAGTCCCGAAAGCCCCTCCTCCTATAAGGTAACGGTGGACGATTGGGGTGTGGCCAATCCCGCAGACATCTACTTCGAGTTTAAGGAGATTCTGCAGGAAGAAACCCAGCCGCCTGAGGAGACCCAGCCGCCTCGGGAAACCGAGCCGCCTCAGGAGACGGATCAACCTTTGGAGACCGACCCTCCCCAGGAAACCGAGCCTCCTGAGGACACCGAGCCGCCCGCCACGGAACTGGTAATCTCTCCCATCGGGCGCTACGGCAGAACCAATGCCGTGGTGAACTTCCGTACGGAACCCAGCACCAGCAGCAAAAAGGCTGCCTCTGATGTAAAAAAGGATACGTATATCTGGGTGATTGGATCCGGCGACGCCAACGGAAAAAGCTGGTATCAGATCAATTACAAGGGCGTTGACTGCTACGTGGTGCAGGACTATGTGGACGTGCTTTCCCAGGAGGACAGCGACGCCTATAACTACGCCCAAAGCACCCCCGTGCCCGGGACAGAAACCCAGCCGCCCATGGAGATCCAGGTGGTGGTCAGCTATGTGGACGCGGACAATCCCGCCACCGTTCTTTACCAGGAGTCGGTCATCTGCGCTGTGGGCACGACCACAGAGGTCATTGCCAATCAGGGCGCTGTGCCGGGCTATACCCTCGTTGGGGATGACCGGGTGATGGTGGAGGTCTCCGCAAACGGCACGGCTACGCCCAGTTTTGTAACCTTTGCGATGCAAAAGGCAGCCGCCAAGGGTGCTTTTGAAATCCATTATGTAAACGAGAACAATCAGGACATCTGCACCCCCCAAACTGTGGAGAAGGAGCAGGGAACCCATCGGGTGGAACCCGCCCCCTCGGACATGCCCCAGGGGTACGTGCTCAAGGAAGGCACCCCGACCTGGGTGGAGGTGACCATTGACGCTCAGGGTAACGCCTATCCCGCCGTTGTGGTCTTTACCTACACAAAGCTTCAGGTGACGGGAACCGTGGCCGTGGAATACAAGGACACGCTGAACGCCCCCATTGCGGACACCCAGACCCTTACCCTGCCCGAAGGGAAGAGCATCGTAGAGCCGGATGCGTCTTTGGTACCCCAGGGCTATGTGCTGTCACAGGCCAGCACTCCTTCCGTGGAGGTGACCGTGGACAGCAACGGGATTGCCAGCCCTGCAGTGGTGACCTTTCTTTATGACAGGCCTCAGGCAACGGGAACGGTGACTGTGGAGTACAAGGACACACTGAACGCCACCATTGCCGATGCCCAGACCCTCACCCTGCCTGAAGGGCAGAACATTGTGACGCCGGATGTGTCTTTGGTGCCCCAGGGCTATGTGCTGTCCCAGGCCAGCGTTCCCTCCGTGGAGGTGACTGTGGACAGCAATGGAACGGCGACCCCGGCCACCGTGATCTTCCTCTATGAAAAGCCTGTGAACAAGGCTATCCTGACCGTCTATTACAGAAATGCCATCGGCGGCGATCTGGCAGCGCCTCAGCAGATGCAACTGGAAAAGGGCAGCCATCCCATTGCGCCGGACCCCGCCCTCGTCCCCAAGGGCTTCACCCTGGCCAAGGATTCCCCGGCTTCCATAACCGTGCAAGTGGACGACCAGGGCGTTGCAACCCCGGCGGAAGTAATCTTCCGCTATGACGCGCCGCCGGCCACGGTTACCGTGCAATACATCGACACGGAAGGAAAGGCCATTGCCATTCCCCAGCAGATTGCTCTTGCCACCGGCACCCATACCATTGCACCGGATAACAATCTGGTGCCCCAGGGCTATGCCCTGGCGGAGGGTAGCGTTCCCTCGGTGGAGGTAATTGTGAGCGCCCAGGGCATGGCAGACCCGGCCACCGTGGTTTTCCGGTACAAAAAGACCGAGATGTACATGGGTTATGCTGTCACCATCAGCCAGACCGCCCTTCGCAAGGATGCCAACAACAAGGATGAATCCATCATTGCCACCCTGCCCAAGGATACGCTGCTGTACATCAACGGACAGTATAACCAGGGGACGACCCTGTGGAGCGGTGCGCAGATGCGCCTGGGAGAGGACCGCAAGAGCGGCATCGTGCAGGACAGCGCGCTTCGGCATATCTCCGATGAGGAAGCCCAGGCAATCATAGACCAGTATGAGAAGGACCATGCTACTCCCACCCCTTCTCCCAGTCCCACTCCCACCAAGGTACCCGCGCAGTTGACGGGGTATTACATCACCATTGGCGACAGCGTGCCCATGCGCAATGTTACCGATCAGTATGCGGAGGCCAAAGCCTGGCTGCCCATCGACACGGTGGTGTATGTCAGCGGGCAGCTCTACAACCAGGACATCGGCTGGCACATCAGCACCTATAACGGACTGACAGGCTACATCCGTATCGACCAGATGCGCAAGATGAGCGACGCGGAGGTGCAGGCCTATCTGAACAGCCAGCCCAAGCCCACCCCTACCGCCGCTGTTACTCCCCAGCCCTATGATCCCTATGCCAAGTCCAGCTACGCCTACGCCACCGCCAGCGTTAACTTCCGCCAGACGCCCAATGGCACCAAGATCAAGACCCTGAGCCAATACGCGTTTATGCTGGTGCTGGGCAGCAAGGAGGTTAACGGTGTGACCTGGTACAACGTAAACCAGGCGGGAACCGTTGGCTGGATACACGGGCAGTATATTCATGTGCTGAACCTCACGGAGCTTTCCAGCTTCCTCAATAGCAACGAATACCTGCAGGGGCTCAAGAACTCTTCCAGCGGCTCCGGCACCTCCGGCGGATCCAGCTCGGGCGGATCCAGCTCCGGCGGCTCCACAGGCTCTGCTACCCCAGGAATCATTTCCATGGAGGACTGGAATGTGGGCACTTGGCAAAATCCCAATGCCAATGCGGGCCTGAACGCCAGCTATGAACCCTTCAACCCCTATGCCACGCCGATCCCCAGCATTGGAGCGGAGGCTACCTTAACGCCCACCCCCACCTTTGTGATCGGCACCATGATTCCGATTTCCTATGACGACGAGAGCAGGGAGACCCAGACCGATTCCGTACCCTGGGGCCTGATAGGCGCGGGGATTGTGCTCATCGGCGGGGCCGGCGGCGTGTACGCTTATGCCCTGAGTCAGAACAAGAAGCGCAGAGCTGCCGCCAAGGCAGCCGCGGCCAATCGGCGGGCCGGCGCAGCCGGAGCGGCCGCAGGCACCATGAACAAGCAACCTCAGGGAGCTGGCGCCCAGAGTCCCTATACCCGCAGGGCTGTGGCCGCGCCGCCTGTGGCAGGAACCCAGCAAAACCAGCCCAATCAAACCAGGGCGCCGGGAAACGTACAGTCTCCCTACAGCAGGCCCATTCAGCCCACGGGAACCGGGATGGCGCCATCGGCCCCGATGACTCCACCCCCCAGCAATCAAAGCGTCTTTGGCAATCCCACCCCTCCCGCCGGCCAGGGAGCCCAGAACCCCTATGCCCGTCCTGTGGGACAGGGGGCAGAGAAAACGGGAAGCATGACCCAGCCTGTCGGTGAAACAGCCAGATCAAGCAATCCCTTTGCCCAGCCCATTGGACAGGGAAGTACAGCTGATGTGAGCCAGGGCCGTCGGGTGAGCAGGACCCAGCGCTACCAGAATGCCGAAAACAAGGACGGCGGGGAAGCGTAGGAGGACGTTGCAAAGGACACAGCCCCCGGGTCTGCAGCCGGCGGAATTGCATCACCAGAATATCAGCAATGACACATTTTCAAGGGGAGCGGAAACGCTCCTCTTCCTTTTTGCCAGGGAGGCAAGGATTGACAGAACCTGCCGATGTGGTATGCTGACTGTAAAAACCGGATCGAGCCATCAGGCAAAATGGGGGAAGGCAAATGAAAAGAGAACAGGGGGAGATACTGGAAGCAATGGCGTCTCTGGTGATGCTGGAGCTGACTTCCCGGGAGGCCGAGGTTTTGGGCCGGGAGTTGGAAGCCGCCCTTGGGGCGGTTCCCCGCGTGGAGGGATGTGCAGATGGGGAGGATTGCCCTGATCCCGAAGGGATTTCTGGCAATGAGGCTCTCCAGGCACAGGAAGCAGCAGAGCCCATCCGGGAGGACAGCCCAGGCTCATCCCTGCCGCTTTCACAAGTTCTTCGCAACGCCCCCGGCGTCCATGGGCCTTTCATCACACTGCCCAGGGTTCTGGAATAGGGGGTAGGGAACATGGAGACCTGGCGAACCATATGCGCTATGCCCCTGGTGGAGCTCTGTAAACGGCTAGGCAACGGTCAGCTTTCCTCCGTGGAGATTACCGGTGCCTATTTGGCCAGCATCGGCGCGCAGAATTCGTCCCTGAACGCCTATGTTGATGTGTATGATCAGGAAGCCCTGGCCCAGGCGAAGGCATCCGATGCCCGGCGAAGGGCGGGACAGGCCCTCTCACCGCTGGATGGCATCCCCATGGCTGTGAAGGACAATATCCTGGTGAAGGATCGCCGATGCACCTGCGCCAGCCGGATGCTGCAGGATTTTATAGCTCCCTATGATGCCACAGTCATTGGCAGGCTGCGCACGGCGGGAATGGTGCTTTTGGGCAAGCTCAACATGGACGAGTTTGCGATGGGCAGCAGCACGCAGACCAGCCTTTATGGTCCGGTGCGAAATCCCTGGGATCTCAAGAGGTCTGCGGGCGGATCCTCCGGCGGCTCCGGGGCAACGGTGGCGGCGGGGATGGCTCCCTGTGCGCTGGGCAGTGATACCGGGGGCAGTGTATTGCAGCCCGCTTCCCATTGCGGGGTGGTAGGGGTCCGGCCTGCCTACGGCACAGTGAGCCGTTACGGCCTGGTAGCCTTTGCCAGTTCCCTGGACCAGATCGGTCCCTTGTGCAAAAGCGCATACGACGCGGCTTTGGTGATGAATGTGATCGCGGGTGCCGATTCCAAGGACGCTACTTCCAGGGAAGACTTGGCTGTTGATTTTCTGGCGGAGATGAACAATCCCGTATCCCTGGAAGGCCGGATTTTCGGCTTGCCCAGGGAATGCTGGGAGCCCGAGAGCGGGCTGAGCCCGGTAGTTTTTCATGGCCTCACGGAAGCGCTTTCCCGCTGGCAGTCCCTGGGGGCCAGGCTGGTCCGGGTGTCTCTTCCTTCCCTGACCCGTGCCGCTTGGGCATATGACCTCCTCAGCAGTGCCCAGGCTGCCAGCAATCTGGCTCGCTATGACGGCGTCCGGTATGGCCACCGGTCCGGAGATTACAGGAATCTGGGGGAGATGTACCGGCATTCCCGGGGCGAAGGTTTTGGTCCGGAGGTGAAACGCCGCCTAATTTTGGGTGCAGCCGTACTGGAAGGGGGCAACAGCCCGGTTTCCTATGCCGGAGCCCAGAGGATCCGGAAAGCCTTGTTCCGGGAGGCATCGGATGTGCTTGAGAGCTGTGACGGGCTGCTGATGCCCGTGGTACCAACCCTGGCCCGGTCTTTGGAGGGGAAGGAAGACAGCGTCCCATCCCTGTGCCGGGGAGACCGGTTTGGTGTTCCGGCCGGGCTTACGGGCCTGCCTGCAGTTTCCCTTCCCTGTGCCCAGGACCGGTCGGGATTGCCCATGGGTATGGGTCTGATGGGGAAGCGGGAGAATTTGCCAAGGCTTCTGGCCATGGCCTATGCATACGAAAGAGCTTTTCCCATGGCGGAGGGCACAAGGCCCCATGACCTTGGGTGGAAAGGCGGGGAGAGGCATGAAGCCTGAGGTCAATCTTGGCCCTATGAAATGGTGATCGGCTTGGAGACCCATGTGCAGCTGCGAACCAAAACCAAGCTGTTCTGTTCTTGCGCTACTTCCTTTGGGGCAGAGCCGAACACCCAGGTCTGTCCGGTGTGCATGGGACTGCCTGGGGCGCTGCCTGTGGTAAACGCCCACGCCGTTCGCCTGGCGGCGCTGGCGGGGCTGGCTCTGGAGGCACGGATTCATCCCGTGAGCCGCTTTGACCGCAAGCATTATTTCTATCCCGACCTGCCCAAGGGCTATCAGATCAGCCAGTTTTTTCATCCGCTTTGCCAAGGGGGGCGGCTGGTAATCCAGACGGGGGCGGGACCCAAAGTTGTGGGCATCACCCGCATTCACATGGAGGAGGATGCTGGGAAGCTGCTGCATGGCGGAGAGGCTGGCTCCTTGCTGGATCTGAACCGATGCGGCGTGCCGCTGATTGAGATTGTGACGGATCCTGACATTGCCGGCCCCCAGGAGGCTTGCGCCTATTTGCGCAAGCTGCGGGCTGTCCTCACCTGTGCGGGGGTCAGTGACTGCAGGATGAATGAGGGCAGCCTGCGATGCGATGTAAACCTCAGCCTGCGCAAGCCTGGTGCGCTCCTGGGGGTACGCACGGAGATCAAAAACCTGAATTCCTTCCAAAGTGTGGAGCGGGCCATATGGGCGGAAGCTGCCCGGCAGGCGGAGGCTTTGAGGCGGGGAGAGCCAATCCTCCGGGAGACACGCCGCTTTGACCCCGTCACAGGCCGGACATATGCCATGCGGATGAAGGAGAGCACCCAGGAGTACTGCTTTTTTCCGGAGCCGGATCTGCCGCCGGTGCTTCTTCGGCCGGAGACGGTGAAAGACCTTCGGGCTTCCCTTCCCATTTTGCCCGATGCGCGCACAGAGAGGTTCATGACGGTTTTCGGCCTGTCTCCCTACGTGGCGGAACAGCTCACTCAACGGCGCTGGCTGGCGGACTATTTTGAGGAAACGGCATGCCTGGCGCATAACCCGGTGTCTGTAGCCAATATACTGCTTGGAGAGGTCTTTGCTCTGCTCAAGGCACGTCAGGGGGAGGAGACTGACGGGATCCCCGTCGCCCCACGGCGCTTGGCGGCTCTCAGCGACCTTGTCAGCGGCGGGCAGGTGAACAGCTCCGCCGGGAAGAGGATCCTTGCGGCCCTGTTTGAGGAGGACTTTGAGCCCTGGGAGTATGCCCGGAGCTTTGATTTGCTTCTGTTACGAGAAGAGAGAGCACTGCGGGAGGCGGTGAGCCGAGCCCTGGAAGAGAATCCGGCCATGGTGGCCGCCTACCGGGGAGGGAAGAGCAGCGTGGAGCAAGCCCTGATGGGCAAGGCCATGGCACTAACCGGGGGCAAGGCTGAGCCGGAAATGTTGAAGAAGTTGCTTCGCGAGGCCTTACAGGAACAAACAACCTAAATTCCTTCAATTTTTTTGTTCATTCTATTGACAGGTCCAATGTATGATGGTATATTATATCCAATGATACGATCTTGGCTGGTGCACATCACAGCAAGTCGTTTCAATCGCAGGAACAACTTTATACCCATGGACCCGTCTCACAAAAAATGAAGGAGGATCCCACATGAAGAAACTCTCATTGCTTCTGATGGCTCTGGTGCTGGTATTTGGCTGCGTGATGAGTTCAATGGCAGCCGCTGCGGAGAAACCTGACTTCTCATTGAATGTCAACGTGAATCGTGCCAGTGACAACGCAAAATGGAAGATTGAACTGCCCATTACCGGCATTGGTTCGAAAGTTGCGACCGAACTCAAGGCGAAGGGCGAGTATACCATCTGTGTGATGACCAAAAACTCTACCAATCCATACATGAATGGTATGTGGAAGGGCGGCGAAGCGGCAGGCAGGGATATGGGCGTTACCGTCGTAACCCTCGCACCGGCGCAGCAGGACTCCATTGAAGAGCAATTGGCCATTATGGAAGCGCAGATTCAACAGGGCGTTGACGGTTTTGTGATCCATCCTTCCGATTCCAACGGCATCATGGCCGCCGTGGATGCTGCCAATGAAGCGGGAATCCCCGTGGTGGCTATCGGAACGGCGCCCACATCCGGCTCGATGATGCGCACCGGTGTTGATTATTTTGAAACCGGATATGTGGTAACCAAGTATCTTTGCGAGAAAGCCGGCGGAGAAGGCGGCGTGGTCATCCTGGAGGGACCTCCGGGCGCGCAGAACGCTGAAGAACGCAAGGCCGGTATCCTGGCGGCATTGGAAGAGTACCCCAACTGCAAGCTGTTGGAGTCCCAGACAGCAAACTTCAACCGGGCTCAGGGCATGCAGGTGATGGAAAACCTGCTCCAACGCGCCGGCTTGAAGGATGAACTCAAAATCGTCGTAGGTGCCAACGATGAAATGGCGTTGGGCGCGATCCAGGCCTTGAAGGCCGCTTCGGTCACAGGCGTTTTGGTTGGCGGTTTTGACGGCTCCAAGGATGCTTCCCAAGCCATCAAGGATGGCGATCTGACGGTGACCTACAACACCGATCCGTTTGGCTCCACCTATTTTGCGGTGGCTGCGCTGATCCAGTACCTGGATGACGGTAAAGTTCCGGAAGAATACTTCATTCCCTTCCCCTCCGAGCGTCACGATCCATTGATTGACGCCGGCAAGATCGATACGTATATTGCTGATTTTGCGTGGTTCAACTGATCATTTGACGACTGTGTCCTGTGGACGAAGAAAGGCGGCCATATAACATGGTCGCCTTTCTTCGAAAGCCTGATAGATTGAACGTGTCGGGGGGATGGATGGATGAATAAGCCGATACTTACTGTTACAGGCATGACCAAGGTGTTCCCGGGCGTCAAAGCGCTTGACTGCGTAAATTTTGACCTGATGCCGGGGGAAGTGCATGTGCTTGTCGGTGAGAATGGGGCCGGCAAATCCACGCTGGCCAAATGTATCCTGGGTGTATATCAGCCGGATGCCGGGGAAATACGCCTGGATGGGAAAGTTGTTCATTTTCCGTCTCCCAAGGAGGCGCTTGCCCATGGGATCGTCGCCGTCTATCAGGAGTTGACCATGGTTCCTTACCTGAACGCGGCAGAGAATATCTTTCTCAATAGAGAACCGCTGTTTAAGGGTACGCGCATTATTGACAAAAGAAAGATGCAGGCTGATGCCAAAGCCATTCTGAAAATGCTTGGCTGTGAATCCATCGATACGACCGTCCCGGTGAAGCTGCTTGGAGTCGCTTCCCAGCAAATGATTGAAATTGCAAAAGCGCTGTCCTACAATCCCAAAATCATTATCTTTGATGAGCCCACAGCACCGCTGTCAGAGCGTGAAATTGAACCCTTCTTCAAACAGGTTCACAGGCTGAAGGAGCGGGGTATCGGCATCATTTACGTTTCACACCGGATGCAGGAGTATCATCGAATCTCGGATCGTCTAACGGTTTTACGCGATGGGAAGTATGTCGCCACGCTTAGGGAGGGCGAGCTGACGGATGAGGAACTGGTAAATCTGATGGTGGGTCGTGACATTGCGCAGGTTTATGTGCGCACGAAGAATAACCACTGTGGTGAGGTTCTTC
>Ga0123335_1005422_pt1 | contig 15574 bp, 12 predicted proteins | sample BiotimSIPDNA_2_FD_89707 | JGI IMG/M metagenome (GOLD analysis project Ga0123335, IMG submission 89707) | Anaerobic biogas reactor microbial communites from Washington, USA - Biogas_R2 time_0 SIP DNA | ecosystem: Engineered > Bioreactor > Anaerobic > Unclassified | place: Washington, USA... | reverse complement strand
TGAACGCGCCGACTTTGCAGCCTGCATTCGGGGCTTCGCCCCTCATTCCGGCTGCAAAGTCTTTAACACACTCCATCCCTTTTTCTTGCACTTTTTAGTCTCACATCATTGACAAAACCACAATGTGGTATAATTTTGCGATTCTAATCTATTAGCCGGCGCAGAGCCGGCGCAGAGCCGCGCAGGCAGTGCGAAGCCGCACGGGCAGTGGTGCGAAGCCGCCCACGGGCAAGTGTGGCGGTTATGCGTTTATGGAGATCTCCCGGTTTGTCACCCGCTTGTGCGAAGCCGCACGGGCATATAGTGGGGTGACGGCGGAGCGAGTGTTTTGCATGTGTCGTTTTGTGCGGGGGTACGGTTTAACGGCTATATCGGGGTGTGTTGCGTTCCCCCGATACAGGAGCGTATCGTAAAATCAGCCGAAAATCCGCTTTGCGTAGGCGTTCTGTATGGCGGTGAGCAGCTCGGGAGCCCTTCCGCCGGCGGGGGAGCCGTTCAGCTCACAGGCGGAGCGCACAAGGGCGGTGGCGCTGGTGAGAACTATTTCGTCGGCGTCGGCAAGTTCGTCAATGGTGAATTCCCGCTCCTCAACCGGGATTGCCAGCTCGCGGCAGATGGAAATCACATGGCGGCGCACCGTGCCCGGCAGGATGAAGCGGTTCAGCGGATGGGTGATGAAATGGCCGCCGGCGATTATCGAACAGTTGGAATGGGCGCACTCGGTGACTATGGGCCCCCGATGAAAAACGGCTTCCTGACAGCCCGCGTCCTCGGCGGCGGTGGCAGCCAGGCAGTTGGGGATGAGGTTCAGCGTCTTGATGTTGCAGAACTCGTAGCGGCGGTCGGGAACGGTGATGAGCTTCACCTTCTTTGTCATGTCGGGGCGGGGCTTCTCACTGACATAGGCGAGGAGATTGGGCTTCAGCGGCTTTTCGGTGGGGAAAATGTGGCTGCGGGGAGCGGTGCCGCGGGTCGCCTGCCAGTAGAGCATGCCGCATTCGGTGTCAAGGCGGGAGCAGAGGTCGCGCAGAAGGGCTTCAAGCTCGCCCCGTGGCATGTCGAAGGCGATGTTAATCTGCTTACAGCTTGAATAGAAGCGGTCAAGATGGTCGTCAAGGGCAAAGGGTTTGCCCTCAAATATGAAGGCGGCGTCATATACGCCGTCCCCGAAATATACGACTCTGTCGTTCATCGGAATTCTGATCTCGTCGGTGGGTGCGATAACGCCGTTATAGTAGCCAATGCTTTTCATTTAATCTAAGTTCCTCCGTGGAATGAATACGGCGGTTATTATAACATATACGTCATGCGCAGGTACATCTTTTGATGTTAACGTTTTGTGAACAGTTAATATATAAAAACCGACGCCCGATTTTTGTAGGTTTCAACTAAAAGAAATACGAAAAGCTTGTGAAAATTTTCGGTAAAACCATTGTTTTTGACGCATGATTATGATATAATATACCGTAATTCGATTTTTATACGAAAATATGCAAAAGACATTCGAAATACGGAGAACAGAAATGGCAAACAATATCAAGGTTGTGAAGTTCGGCGGCAGCTCCCTTGCCGACGCAGGTCAGTTCGCCAAGGTGCTTGAAATAATCAGAGCCGATGAGAGCCGCCGGTATGTGGTTCCCAGCGCCCCGGGTAAGCGCTTTGCCGGGGACAGAAAGGTTACCGACCTGCTTTACGGCTGCTACGACCTCGCCTCCGACGGTGAGTCAATAGATAAAGAGTTCGAAGAGATCGCAAACCGCTACCGCGACATTATAAACGGCCTCGGCCTGAATCTCTCACTCGAGGATGAGTTTGAGCGCATAAAGCAGGCATTCATCCACCACGCCGGACGGGATTACGCCGCCAGCCGGGGTGAATATCTCTGCGGTCTGATTCTTGCAGCCGCGCTCGGATATGATTTTGTCGATCCGGCGACCGTGATTTTCTTCGGCGACAACGGGGTCTTTGACGGCGAGCGCACCAATGTGGTGCTCCGCTGTCTTATGGCCGACCATGAGCGGGCGGTCGTTCCCGGTTTCTACGGCAGCATGCCCAACGATACCATAAAGACCTTCTCGAGGGGCGGCTCGGATATCACCGGCGCCATCGTAGCCCGTGCGGTAAACGCCGATGTCTACGAGAACTGGACCGACGTGTCGGGCTTCCTCATGGCAGACCCGCGCATCGTGGAGAATCCCAAACGTATTGACCGCATCACCTACCGGGAGCTGCGGGAGCTGTCATACATGGGCGCCACCGTGCTTCACGAGGATTCGGTCCTGCCGGTGCGCATTGCGGGCATTCCGATAAATATAAGGAATACCAACGATCCCTCCGCCCCCGGCACCATGATAGTCGCCGACGACTCCCACGACTGCGATAAGATAATCACCGGCATTGCCGGCAAGCGGGGCTTCTCGGTCATAACTATAGAGAAAGATCTGATGAACTCAGAGCTGGGCTTCGGCCGCAGGGTGCTTGAGGTTTTAGAGAAGCAGGGCATCTCCTTCGAGCATCTCCCCTCAGGCATAGACACCATGTCTGTAATAATAGCCTCCTCCACCCTTGAAGGGCGCCGCGAGAAGATTATCGACGAAATCTGCGCCATCTGCCGCCCCGACAATATCTCCATCGAGTCGGGCATAGCCCTCATCGCCGTTGTCGGTCACGGCATGGTGTCCACCAAGGGTACCGCCGCCCGTGTCTTCGGCGCTATCTCAAAAGCGGACATCAATATCCGAATGATAGACCAGGGCTCATGCGAGCTTAATATCATCATCGGCGTCAACGAGAACGACTTCGAGGGTACGATACGCGCTATTTACAACGAGTTTGTGTGAGGAATTCCCTCTTCGTACCATGAAAATGAGTTCTATGCACAGCTATAAAATAATCGACGCCCACACCCATATATATCCCGAGGCGATTGCCGAAAAAGCCTGCGTTTCGCTGGGGCAGTTCTACGACTTCGAGGTGCGGGCGAAGGGCACATATGCCGATCTGAGCGGGCAGTCAAGGGCATCAAATACCGTCGGCTTCTTCCTGCTGTCGGTGGCTACCAACGGGAATCAGGTGCCGAAGGTCAACGATAAGCTGGCTGCGGTGCTTATGAAAGCCCGGGATGAGGGCTTTGAAGCCATAGGCTTTGCCGCCATGCATCAGGACTGTCCCGATTTCGCGGGGGAGATAGACCGCTGCGTCGGGCTGGGGCTGAGGGGCGTGAAGGTGCACCCCGACATCCAGCGCATGGATATAGCCGGTGAGCGTATGCGCGATCTCTGCGCGTGTCTGGTTGAGCGGCATCTGCCCCTGTTCCTGCATATGGGCGACAACCGGCCGGAATACCGCTACTCCGAGCCGGGGAAATTGGCGGCGCTGCTGGACGAGTTTCCGACGCTGACGGCTATCGCCGCCCACTACGGCGGCTATATGGCATGGGACGAGGCGGTTGAGGCTCTCGCCGGCCGCCCCAATGTCTGGTACGACTGTTCAAGCGCCCTCTGGGCTATGTCCCCCGAGCGAGCCGCCGAACTGACGCGCCTGATGGGCGTCGATCGGGTCATGTACGGCACAGATTACCCGGTCTGCAACCTGAAGGAGCATTTCGAGCTGTTCCTTAAGCTGCCCCTCACCGAGGAGGAGCGCGCCGCCGTCATCTACGACAACGCTCACCGCTTCATTGCCATGGCGGAGAACTTCGAGCTGTCGCGGTAAACGCGGCAGCGGGCGGTACAGACGCTACAGCAGGGCGGATATATTAAAATTATATAAAAAGCTCCCCTTAGTCATCTGATGCGGCGAAGGGGAGCTTTTGTGTCCTGACGCGGGCTGACGATTTACTGCTTACTGCGTGGCTGTGGGCTTAAATGCATTTTTGTTGGGGCAAATCCCTGTTGACATGCCGTGTCCGCGATGATATACTTGAACAAGGATAGAGAAATACCAAACCGAAAAACAACAATATCAACCGAAAACGGAGGCAGAAACATGCAGGCGAAACTGACGGTACATCCCGCCTATACGGTGGGGCAGGTTGACAAACGGCTCTTCGGCTCCTTCATCGAGCAGCTCGGCAGGGCGGTATATCACGGCATTTACGAACCTGATCATCCAACCGCCGACGAAGAGGGCTTCCGCGGCGACGTGATGGATCTGGTGAAAAAATTAGGCGTGCCTATCGTGCGCTGGCCGGGGGGCAACTTCGTGTCGGGCTACCGCTGGGAGGACGGCATCGGACCCCGTGAGCGGCGTCCCCGCAGACCCGAGCTTGCCTGGGGCGTCATCGAGACCAACGAGGTGGGCGTGGACGAATTTCAGAGCTGGTGCAAAAAAGCCGGCGCCGAAGTGATGATGGCGGTGAACCTGGGCACCCGGGGACCCGACGATGCCCGGAACCTTGTGGAGTACTGCAACTTCAAGGGCGGCACCTATTACAGCGACCTGCGCCGCGCCAACGGCTTTGAGGAGCCCTTCGGGATAAAGACCTGGTGCCTGGGCAACGAGATGGACGGCTCATGGCAGATGGGGGCAAAGACCGCAACCGAGTACGGACGCATAGCCGCCGAAGCCGCCAAGCTGATGAAGTGGACAGATCCTTCGATAGAGCTTGTGGCATGCGGCTCCTCCGGCATCGGCATGTGCGGCGACTGGGAGCTTGAGGTGCTGCGCCATGTATACGACCATGTGAATTATATCTCGCTGCACAGCTACTACGGCAACCCCTCGGGGGACACCGACTCTTTCCTGTCGGTATCGCTTGAGATGGACCGCTTCATCCACAGCGTCTGCGCCATCGCCGACTCGATAAAGCAGGTGAAGCGCTCCAAGAAGACCATGTACCTTTCATACGACGAGTGGAACGTCTGGTTCCACAGCCACGGCGCGCCCTTCGAGAAGTGGTCTGTTGCGCCTCATCAGCTTGAGGATGTCTACACCTTTGAGGACGCGCTGGTGGTGGGCTGCCTGCTTATGACCCTTTTGAAGAACTGCGACCGGGTGAAGATGGCGTGTCTGGCTCAGCTTGTGAACGTGATTGCGCCGATAATGACCGAGAACGCCGGCGAGGGGGGCCGTGCCTGGGCGCAGACCATATTCTATCCCTTCATGCACGCCTCATCCTACGGCAGGGGCATTGTCCTTGACGGCAGGCTTGACTGCCCCACATATGACACGACCCGCGTCGGCGCCGTGCCCGCCGTCGAGACCTGTCCGGTGCTGCTTGGCGACGGCAGCATTACGATATTTGCCGTCAACCGCTCGGGACAGAGCGAGGCGGTTCTTGAATGTGACCTTGGCGCCTTCGGCATCGCCCGGGCTGTCGAGCATATAGTCATGGCGGGTCACCCGATGGACGCCGTCAACACCGCCGACAATCCCATGAATGTGGTGCCCGATTCCTGCGGCAACGCCGCCGTGAAGAACGGCGTGCTGTCGGCTGCTCTTCCGGCGAGATCCTGGAATGTCATTCGGGCGGGGGTGTGAGATCGGCATGAAGAAAAACAGAATAATATCGCTGATATGCGCCGCGCTTGTGCTGTCGGTACAGGTCTCCTGCGGCGATAAGCCGGTAAAAAACGATGCAGTTACCGATACAGGCTTAAACGAGACCGAAACGACAGCGGCAGCCTCCGAGACCACCGCCGGGTTTAAATATGCCTACCCGGAGCTGGACTGCGGCGGAGAGACTTTCACAATTCTCAACAATACGACAAACTGGGGCTTTACCACCGATATAATAGTTGAGTCGCCCACCGGTGATATTCTTAAGGATACAATATATGCCTGCAATATGGAGGTGGAGGAGAACTTCAATGTAGACCTTAAGTCGGATGAGCAGCTAATAACCGACGCGAACAAATTATTCATTAATTCGGTACTGGCGGGGGATGATGTCTATCAGCTGACCCTTACCCCCTGTACGGTAATGGCGCAGGAAAATGCATTCGAGTGCGCTGCCGAACTTACACAGTTTGAAACCCTTGCTCTCGACATGCCCTGGTGGGATCAGAGCGTTACCGATGCCGAACACCTGGTTACCGGCGACGAATTGTATTTCGCCGCCAACAATATCAGCATGCTTACCTTCGAGGACTCAATGTGCCTCTTTATGAACGAAGATATGATTGAGAACCTGGGACTTGAACCGCTGTATGACAAGGTGCGGGACGGGAGCTGGACCTACGATGTCTTTGCCGAGTACTGTAAGGCTGCCCATTCGCTGAACGGTGATGAGAACTATGCCTTTAACGAATCGGGCAGTGCGGTCTACGGGTTGAGTACCTGGAAGACCGGAGCGCGCGCGCTGGTCATAGGCATGGGCAACAGAGTTATCGTCATGTCGGAGGACGGCACCCCAAAGCTGGGTCTTGAGAACGATCGCTACTATACCTCGGTGGAGAGGCTGGCTCTGCTGCATTCCACGCCCGGCGAATGTCTGGTGATAAACGAGGGCGGCGCAAGACATTATGAGGATGTGTTCCGCGTATGCCGCGCGATGTTTACCTGCGCCCAGCTCAAGGCTTCCACCAAATATCGCGATATGGAGGACTCCTACGGAATAGTGCCCACCCCCAAATTTGACGCGTCCCAGGAACGCTATTACGCGCACCGCACCACAAACGTTCAGCTTACCGCCATACCGGTGACCAATCCCAAGCCCGAACGCGCCGCCGTTATAGCCGACGCAATGGCTTTTCTGGCGAACCGCGATACCCTAAGGGTCTACTGGGATGTGAATATGGAGCACAAGCAGCTGCGTAATGAGGATTCCATCGAGATGCTTGAAATTATCAGCGAATGCCGCACATACGAGATAGGGCGCGCCTTCGGCTGGACTACCGCGCTGCTTGACGGCATGGATACCGCCGTAGTGGCGGGCAGGAACGAGGCGGCTTCTATGGTTGCTTCCCACCGGGATGCCATTGCGGCGATGATTGACGCGAGCCTGGCATAGATGCGCATGATCCGGGAGCTTTGTGAATACCCGGGTGAAGAGCCGTGTAGGCTTTTAAAATCTCAGCCTGCCCGCTTAACCATGTTTGCCCCGCTTTTCCTTGACAAGCGGAAAAATCTGTGATACAATCATCCGAATGTTCGGGCAGACGAAATGCGGAGGTGAGCGGGGATCATGGTTCTGGGTTTTGACAACAATCTGTATATACGGACACAGTCGGAGAAGATACGCGAGCGGATAGATAAATTCAACAAGAAGCTCTATCTCGAGTTCGGCGGGAAGCTGTTCGACGACTACCACGCGTCGAGGGTACTGCCGGGATTCGCCCCCGACAGCAAGATGCAGATGCTGCGGGAGCTGGCGGATATCGCCGAGGTCGTCATAGTGATAAGCGCCGACGATATCGACAAGAGCAAGGTTCGCGCCGACCTGGGCATAACCTATGACCGGGACGTGCTGCGGCTCATCGATACCTTCCGCAAGTTCGGCGTCATGGTTGGTTCGGTAGTAATATCCAAATTCAGCGGTCAGGCAAAGGCAATGGATTTCGAGCGTCAGCTCCAGTCGCTGGATATAAAAGTCTTCCGCCACCACCATATCGAGGGCTATCCGTCTAATGTGCGGCGGATAGTCAGCGAGGCGGGCTTCGGCCGAAACGACTATATCGAGACAACGCGCCCCTTAGTGGTGGTGACGGCGCCCGGACCGGGCAGCGGAAAGTTAGCCGTCTGCCTCTCCCAGCTCTACCACGAAAACAAGCGGGGAGTGAAGGCGGGCTACGCCAAGTTCGAGACCTTCCCCGTCTGGAATCTGCCCATACACCACCCGGTGAACCTGGCATACGAGGCGGCTACCGCCGATCTGGGCGACACAAATGTAATCGACCCCTACTACAGAAGCCCCGACGGCTCCACCGCGGTGAACTATAACCGGGACGTGGAGGCATTCCCGATCCTGAGGGAGACGCTGCGCAGCATATACGGCGAGTGCATATACGGCTCACCCACCGAGATGAGCGTGAATATGGCAGGCCGCTGCATCACCGACGACGAGGTCTGCCGCAGAGCCGCCCGCGCCGAGATAGTGCGCCGCTATTATGCGGGCTTATGCGACGAGAAGAAGGGGCGGGGCAGCGAAGAGACGGTTGACATCCTGCGCATGCTCATGGTCAAGGCTAATCTCTGCGCCGAGGACCGGGCTGTCGTGGGCGCCGCGGCCGCAAGATCGGAGGAGACCGGCGGTCAGCCAGCCATGGCAATCGAGCTGCAGGACGGCACCGTGATAACCGGCAAAACCTCAGAGCTTATGGGGGCGGCGTCGGCGGCGGTGCTCAACGCCATCAAGCGTCTTGGGGGTATTCCCCGTGAGGTAAAACTGATTGAGCCCCGGCTTATACGCCCGATTCAGCGCCTCAAAACAGGCACTTTCGGCAGTGTGAACCCCCGTCTCCACTCGGACGAGACGCTTATCGCCCTGAGCATAAGCGCCGAGACCAACGGCCCCGACAGTCCCGCCGGCATCGCCATGCGCCAGCTGCCCTATCTTGACGGCTGCGACGCCCATTCCACCGTCATTCTCTCAAGCGTGGATGAGGACCTTTACCGCCGGCTGGGCATGACCATCACCTGCGAGCCGGTTTACAGCGGGCGGCATCTCTTCCACCGCTGAGATTTTACCCGCGCGGCGCTGTTTGCCTGACTTGATGCGCGTGTTTGCCCGAACGGTTCACAGAGCCCCCTGATATGCGGCCGCGCAAGTGATATACCTGATGACAAGGGGATAAAACATGTCCGGAACAAAAAAAACTATATTAGCCCTGATTGCCGTTATAATCGGCATCGCGGCGATCGCCGCCGGCATAGCCGTCGGAGCCGCGGGTCATTTCCTCGGCAAGATGGAAAGGCTGGACGACAGCAAAATCGATAAAATAGCGCCGGAGGACGAGTTCTTCGAGACCGACGTGCCGTATGCTCCCCCCGCGCCCAAAAAGCCGGCTGCCGAGAACGCCGAGCCGGTCGAAACCGACCTCGCCGTGACCGAGGCGCCCGAGACCATGCCCGAAGGCGCAAATGTCATTGAGCCGGAAGATGTGGTATGGTCAGATCCGCATGACCCGGGGGTGGACACCTCCATGCTCATAAACCTGATGCTTGTGGGTCAGGACCGGCGGGAAGGTCAGATGCGGCAGCGCTCCGACACAATGATACTTGTGTCGATAAACCCCCAGACCAAGCAGATCGCCATGATCTCCTTCCTGCGCGACCTCTATGTTCAGATACCCGGCGGCTATTCCGACAACCGCCTCAATGTGGCGTATGCCTTCGGCGGCTTTCCGCTGCTGAGCGAGGCGATGTACGTCAACTTCGGCGTGCGGATAGACGGCTTCTTCGAGGTGGATTTCGAGCGCTTTGTGGACGTAATCGACGCGGTGGGGGGAGTGGATATAACTCTCACCGAGGCGGAGGTCAAGTATGTGAGCGACACTGTTGTCGGGCTTAACCATCTCGACGGCAAGCAGGCGCTGAGCTATGCCCGCATACGCAAAACAGACTCCGATTTCGGCCGCTCCGCCCGGCAGAGAAATTTGCTTACATCGGTGCTGAACAAGGCGCGGAAAATGAACCTGACCGAGCTTTACAGCCTGGCGAACGCGGTTTTCCCCGCTCTCGCCACCGATATGAGCAATACGCAGATAGTGTCGCTTATGTCGAAATGCCTGCCCATGATATCATCCTGCGAGCTTAAGTCCTATCGGGTACCCGCGAATGACGCATATCAGCCCGCCTGGGTGCGGGGCATGGCGGTGCTCCTGCCCGACCTTGAAAAGGCGCGGGATTCGATCTTCAACGAATATCTGCCGTTAGGCTGACCGTTAAATTCCACCTTTACATACAGGCTGAACTGTTTACTTTATAAATCACATGGACTACCCCCCCGAATATCTGCGCATGCTGGAGGATTCCACCGCGCTGCTGACAGAAAATCGCTGTGTGTTCCACGCGGCGGCGCTGCTTTGGCACGGACGGGCGCTGCTCTTTACCGCGCCCAGCGGGATGGGCAAGACCACTCAGTATGTGCTGTGGAAGCTCACCTATCCCGAGGTGAAGCTGTTAAATATCGACAAGCCCTACATATATATCCCCGAGGAAGGGGAGATAATGATCGAGCCCTCCCCCTGGACCGGCAAGGAGACCTGGCTGAAGAGCGCGGTTGACTACCCGGTGCCCCTGGGCGGTGTGGTGTTTCTTGTTAAGGCGGAGGAAAATTCGGTTCGTCCGCGCACTCCGGAGGAGTGCGCCGCCGACCTTTTCCGGGCTTTCCTCATCGACCGTTCAAATCCCGGGGCGGTTGAAAAGGTATGCCGCATGGCCGAGCGCCTGCTTGACCGGACACCGATCTGGCTCTTTGCAAACCGCGGGGACTATGCTTCGCCGGTGGTGCTCCACGACGCGCTGGAGGCGACCTTCGCCGCCTATGAGCGTTATGAAGGCGGGGATGTGAAGGGCGGCGGGAGCGATAGCGATGAGTCACACCGACCGTATGCGGGTATAAAACCATGAGCAACAATATGAAAGAATACAAATACAACAGGGACGATAGGTATATGCTTGCCGAGGGCGTCCATTATACGAACATCGGGGACGTGCATTTTCTCTCGGTTTTCCGCCCCGGACAGGACAGCACGCCCATGACCAAGTCGCTGAACATCACCGCCGCCTACTATATCACCATGATTTACGACTGGAGAACGGTGGGCGAGATGCTTGACATGGCGTGCAGCGACCTGAACGTAAAAGAAGAGGATATCCGCCCCGGGCTGGAAGCTTTTCTCGACGCCCTTCGAAGCGAGAAGTTCATAGTTCCCTGCGACGGTCCCAAGGATCTTATCGACTGACCTATGACCGTACGGGATATAATGCCGGGGGATATCGGCGCCTGTCTTGAGATATACAACCACTATATTGAGAACACCGTGTTCACCCTCGAACTGGAACCGCTCAGCTTTGAGGATTTTTCGGCGCGGGTCGGGGAGATTTCCCGCCGCTTCCCCTATCTGGTTTGCGAGGCGGAGGGGGTCATCGCCGGCTATGCCTATCTGAGCCTGTTCAGACCCCGGGCGGGCTACCGCTTCACCCGTGATCTGGCTATATATGTGCGTCACGACCTGCGGCATACCGGCGCGGGACGGCTGCTGATGGAAGAGCTTATCTCCCGCGCCTCCGCCGACAGCGATGTCCGGGATATTATCGCCACCATAACCACCGAAAACACCGTATCGATAGCCTTTCACGAGAAGATGGGCTTCCGCATGGCGGGCAGGCTTGAAGGCGTCGCCGAGAAGTTCGGGAAACGGCTGGGCGTGGTGTTCATGCAGAGGACTTTGAAGTAACAGGTAGCAGTGAAAAGTTATTAAATATGGCGCGTGGGGTTAGCGCGCGGCGCTGCCGCTGTTTTCCGTTCACGGCATAAATTTATTCCGATTATCTCAACTTTTTATAAAAAACACTTGACAAACGTCTTCAATAATGGTATAATGTCATCCGTCGCAGGCCACACGCTGGTGTAGCTCAGCCGGTAGAGCAGCTGATTTGTAATCAGCAGGTCGGGAGTTCGAATCTGTCCACCAGCTCCATCGGATGACAGCCGGGCATCCCCGGCGGAATCCGGCATCACAGGCGGCACAATCAAGCGGCGCAATCAAATAGGGGGGAATTCCCGAGCGGCCAAAGGGGGCAGACTGTAAATCTGTTGTCACTGACTTCGGTGGTCCGAATCCACCTTCCCCCACCAACAGAGAGGGCACACCATTTGGTGTGCCCTCTCTGTTGGTGGGGGAAGGTGCTTGAGAACAACGACGGGAAGAACGCCGGTCGGCAAACCCATTTCGTTAAACAATATGCGTTCTTCAAAGCTCAACGCAAAGCGTTGAGCGGGGGGGCCCGAATCCACCAGAACAACGACGGGAAGAACGCCGGTCGGCAAACCCATTTCGTTAAACGATACGCGTTCTTCAAAGCTCAACGCTTTGCGTTGAGCAGGGGATCCCGAATCCACCGGGAGCACATTCGCTCAACGCCCCGCGGGAGCGGGGCTTGCTCTTTTCTTGAATCAATGTGAGCATTCGGTTTTTTTGTAAGCAACAGCAAACAGGCAATAAGAGTGAAGAAGCCGCTCATTGCCCCGATAAACACCGCGAAGAAAAATAACGGTTGAAAGAGTCGAACTTTAGTGATATATTGAATGTGCGGAACAATTGCCATAGGTGTTTCGTATAGTTAAGTGGCATATTCATCTTCGGTTCCGGGCGCAATATAAACAGCGTATTGCGATTCGTTTGAGTTTTTCGAACTAAGGAAACAGGCAGCTTTGCTGCAGAAACACAAGGGGGATTTATGAGTATAAATAATAACGGTAAAAAGAAACGCACAGCTCTGATTATCGCAGCGGTTATCGTGTTATGTTCCATTGCAGGTACACTTGTCGGATGCGGATCCGGCAGCGGCGGAAAAGAGACCGCCGATAATCCAAACACCGATACCGAGACCGCCGATAATCTAAACACCGATACCGAGACCGCCGATAATCCGGACACCGAAACCGAGACCGCCGATAATCCGAACGCCGGAACCGACAACCGCACGGACGTGAATGCACAGCCGGCTGAACCTGACCTGACTGCCGACACCGAAAAATCCGCTTCTTCGCTTGATGAACTTTCGCGGCTCGGACTTTATGATAACGATATGCGTCTGCAGTATATCCGTGCATTTGTCACGGGCGATATTGATGCGCTTGAACGGCTTTGCGGCGTTGAAAAGGGAATGTACGAGAATTACCGCACACTGAAACTCTCGGGTTGGCAGGCGTGGATCGACGCCGACGCGGATTATTATGAGAACCTCAGATTCGCGTTTTATCCGACACAATCCGATATCGAAGCCTTCAAGGTAAACGTCCGGAACGACGGATTTGCCGTATGTGAGGGTATGACGGGCGCTTATCTTTACAGTCCCGAGGCTCCTGAAAGTTACGGAGAAGCCGCCGACGAGCTGTACGAAATACTTGCGAATCATATTTTACTTGAATTTCCGACGACGGACGACATGGATGATTACACACGCTTCCAGATTACCTGCTGCATTTCGGGTAAACTCGGAGACGCCGGCAAAACAACCGAGAAAGACTTTAAGGACTACGCGAAGAAACACTTCGGTATCGAGGACTTCACACCCGAAAAAATACATGTTGAATATGGATGCGCACACGGCGGTTCCAGCCAGATTCTGGATGTAATCGGCAGTGAGGAAAAGAACGGCGAAACGATTGTCACCGTGCAGTTTTATGCCGACATGTCGAAAACGGTTAAAAGTCACATCTATCAATATACCATGAAGAAGGTTGACGGCGAATGGACTTATACCGGCTGTCAGGAGATCCGGCACTCACAGTATGAGCCGGCATGCTGGTCTATGTAAGGGGCGAGCCGATGAAAACAGGTGTCTTTTATGACGCATGGACAATACGGGAGAGCTTATCGAATGATGTGTTCTCCCGTATGAGGGCAAAGCGCCGAGCGGGTCTGTGTCCCTTCGATTGATTTCGGGGGGCGTTCAAGTTCAACAGGTCACTCCCTCCGTCACAGGTCACTCCCTCCGTCACAGGTCACTCCCTCCGTCACAGGTTTACTCCCTCCGTCACGGCTTCGCCGTGCCACCTCCCTCTAAGAGGGAGGCTTTCGGCGTGGGCTTATATCCAGTCGACAGATTCTCTGACGGGGCATGTTCAACCGTCGCGTCCATCAGGCTCCCTCTCCGAGGGAGCTGTCAGCCACTGACTGAGGGAGTTTTCACCCTCTGTCACGGCACTCCCTCCGAGAGGGAGGCTTTCGGCGTTGGCTTATATACTTTCGACAGATTCTCTGCCGGAGAGCTTTTCCAATCCGCGCGTTCCCCAAGCTCCCTCTCTGAGGGAGCTGTCAGCGACCGCTGACTGAGGGAGTTTTCACCCTCCGTCACGGCTACACTCCCTCCGTCACGGCTTCGCCTTGCCGCCTCCCTCTGAGAGGGAGGCTTTCGGCGTTGGCTTATATACTTTCGACAGATTCTCTGCCGGTGCATGTTCAACCGTCATGTCCATCAGGCTCCCTCTCCGAGGGAGCTGTCAGCGACCGCTGACTGAGGGAGTTTTCACCCTCTGTCACGGCACTCCCTCCGAGGCTAGGCTTTTGTGAGGAGTGCGCGTTCTCGAAAGGCTTTCTATCCGATTGAACTGTGCCGCGAAGAAAAAACAGTTGAAAGAGTCGTAAATATATGGTAAAATAAAACATCGTATCCATTATAACAAAGAGGTGCAGTCCTTTGGAAATCGATAACAAATACATGCTTGAATGTTTTCGCGAAAAAGATGAGGTGTTTTATTACAATTCGTGCAAAAACATAGAGCTGGCGGGCGATGATTATAAGATCAGAGAAATCAGATACTTTATAAAAGACAAAGCCGACCCGCTGTCCGATTATGTTGAGATCAGGATATACGACGATGAGGACGGCTTTATATCGGTTTATGCCGCGACAAAAGACGCCGGGCTGTTATGCGAAGCCCTTCAATATCTTTTAAAAATTTCGGAAGGTGTCAGGGAAATATCGCTGCGCACACCGTTCGCTGAAATATTCTCATATAAGTGTGTTTCCGATTATTTCAATGTGACGGAAACGGAATGCCCCGTTAATCCCGTATATTACGTTCATCGCGCGGATGAGCTTATAGGGCTGCCGGAAAACAAAGATGTTCAGGTAAATCCTGTGACGGAAAAGGATAAACTCGATGTCAAAGAGGCGGAGGCGGCAGGACACCTTGACCCGGAAAGCTTCAACTCGGAGATATTCGATTACTGTGGTTTTTATAAAGACACAAAGTTCTTTATTCTCAGGGTGAAGGGGAAAATCGCCGGATATCTGCGCGCTGAAAACGGATTTTCCAACATCTATGATATAGGATGGGTTTATGTTCTGCCTGAATATCGCGGTCATGGTTACGCGGCGTATCTGGTCCTGTTTTTCTCCGATTATTGTTTTGAAAAGGGTTTTATTCCTCAATACGGATACGCGATAAATCATGAATCGATAAAGGTTGCAAAAAAGTGCGGATATAAATGCGACCCGCAAACAATATATGCGAAAGCCCTGGAAAAGAGATGATTTTTGTATTGTTCATTGAGTTGTCAGCGCGGCATATTTTATGATGCGCGAGCCAACACAAGAGAGCAGATTTTAATACGGCCGCCGTTTCAATGAAACGCTGAGAATAAAGCCCGTTGGCTCGGGTTCACCGTCTGTCCGTAAAAGAACTCAAACGTATCGAAGACCGGGTAAATAACCATCCTCGTAAAATTCCTGGATATAAATCAGCTTCACAAATGACTGCCTTTTTATAATCGCAAACTATTTCACCCTTGGGCAATTCATTTTACAACTTGCCCGCACTATGTAAAATTAACTGTATGTAGTTTTGTCAATGATGTGAGACTAAAAAGGCAAGAAAAATGGATGGAGTGTGTTAAGGACTTTGCAGCCGGAATGAGGGGCGAAGCCCCGAATGCAGGCTGCAAAGTCGGCGCGTTCA
>Ga0123335_1005418_pt1 | contig 15586 bp, 18 predicted proteins | sample BiotimSIPDNA_2_FD_89707 | JGI IMG/M metagenome (GOLD analysis project Ga0123335, IMG submission 89707) | Anaerobic biogas reactor microbial communites from Washington, USA - Biogas_R2 time_0 SIP DNA | ecosystem: Engineered > Bioreactor > Anaerobic > Unclassified | place: Washington, USA... | reverse complement strand
TTCAGCAACCATATTTTTTTGCAGCTCTTCATCACTCCTTGGTGTGGAGTTATTTTCAGATAGCATCATATCGCACTCCTTTGCTGTTTATGTTGCGGGTGTTTCAATTTTATCTTTTCTCTTCTTTGTTGGCCGATACAATCAGCATCATGGGACGGCGCATTTCATCCTGCATCCCCGGAATATCCATCATGTTTTCCGGCGGCTGCGGCTCCACAATATGATTTATTATAAAACCATTTGAAAGCAGTGTATTTAGATATGTGGTCAGTGTTCTATGATATTTTGTAACCTTTTCTCCCAAAAATACAGCTGTCCGTTTTCCCTCATAATAATAATTGTCCACCGGGAAATGCAGTACTTCTCCTTTTTCGTTATAATGCCAGTCTTGTGTTCCATAGGAAGTAAAAACAGGATGTTCAACCGCAAAAATAAGTGTTCCATTTGGTTTTAACATTTTATACAAGTTATTAATCAAATCCTCATAGTCTTCTATATAATGAAACGCAAGTGAACTTAATATTACATCAAAACTCTCCTCTGGAAAATCGATATCCTCTATGGCACAGCATTCATATTCAACTTCTGGAAAATGAGTTTTTTCTTTTGCTACTTCAAGCATTTTATGAGAAATATCAATACCTACAACAGAAGAAGCACCGTGTTCCATCGCATAAATACAGTGCCATCCATAGCCGCATCCTAAATCAAGCACACGCTTATCTTTAAAATCTGGCAGCAGCTTTTTCAATGTTTCCCATTCTCCTGCACCGGCTAGTCCCTGCTGTGGGCGACTCATTTGACTGTATTTTTGAAAAAATATATTATCATCATATTTGTTTTCTTTCATCTGAATTCTCCTCGCAAAATATTTATCTCATCTGTGGAACACTACTCTGAAATAAGGCTATCGAGATTTTTCAGATCAATATGATCAACCCCTCTTAATTCATATCCACTATGAAAAACTTTTTGAGCCTCTGCTGAAATACATGGAATAACTCTACCTTCAAACACTGCAGTCGAAAACCATTTTGCTTCAAACTCATACCAGCCACCATGCGGATCAGCCTGCCGAGCGCTTCCATCTTTATTTATTATTAAAGGGTGTATATCTATATAGCTCAATTCAGGATGATATAACTCGATACGAGAAGGACTCCAATCAACTACAATCTCACAACCTTTTTCTTTCAGTTTATTTAATAGAGCTTCCGTAAACTCTCCGTCAAAATCAACGTCAATATCTCGATGTTCTCTGTTTTGCCTTCCAGTCAGGATATCAACTCCCCATCCACCATCTATCCAATATCTTATTTCCATACTATCTAATAAATCCAATACTTCTATTAGGTTTTCCTTGTTCACAATTTCCTTCTTTTGCATAAAACTCTCCTTAAAATAATTATTATCCTGTCCTTCAACTGAAATTATTTGATAGTTTTTTCATATCTCTGTTGGTTAGAAGAAGTTTTTTCAATTGCCTTTAGATTGCCATTTATTTTGCTCACCCAGTTAAGAAATAATGTTCCAAGCAACAACCGATCCTTCCTAGGTATTCTGTTCCATACATAACCTTTAAACAAATCTTTAACAAGAAAAACTTCGCCTTCCTCCAAGTTTTCGGTTTCTTTAATAGCCTCATCCAATAGTTTATTTACATCGCTCATGTAGTTCACTCCTTATCGATATCCTTATCAACAACATTGTTAATAACATTATATAGAAAGCTAACTTTAAAGTCAATTCAAAAACCGCCAATCAAGAGTTACTCCATCTTCATTGGCGGTTTGATGTAAATATTGTTTCATACTTTAATTTCAATGCCTGATTTAAAGCATATTACAAAGTGGTCATCATACACCGTAACATTTTGGATGATCTTCCTTACAAGGGTATCATCATATAGTAAAGTCCGATATTTGTTGGTGCGGATAAATTCTATCAGTTCGTTGATCCGCTCATTCTCACCACTTAAGGATGCATCTTCCACAAGAAGGGTCTGACGCTTTTCACGTAACTCTTCAATCTCATCTGCAAGGGATTCAAAATCTTTTCCCTTATTAGCAAGGCTGATTAGTTCCTTCTGCTTTTCTTCAAGCAAGGTGTTAATCTCTGAAATCTTATATTCCGTGGTATCACCGATTATCGCATGTATATTCTCTTCCAGTATTCTTATCATGTTGTCCCCTCCGGCAAGCAATCTGTTAATGGCAGTCATTACTGCATCATATAATTCAGCTTCTTTTACCGTTCGGTTCTTACACACCTCAGGGCCTTGCTCAATTCTTGTAACGCATCGCCAAACAAATTCTTTTCTACCGTGAATATTCCAATAGACCCGTCTGTATATGTCACCACAATCTCCACAGAAGGTTATGGTACTCAAAGCGTATTTACTACTATAAATTCTTTTATTCTTGTCTGCACCTGTGTAAATATTACTTCTGCGATGAAGCTCTTCCTGAGCCTGTAAAAAAAGTTCCTTTGGTATGATCGCCTCATGGCTATTTTCAACATAATACTGCGGGACATGACCTTCATTCTTGACTCGTTTCTTTGTAAGAAAATCCACTGTGAAAGTCTTCTGCAACAGGGCATCGCCGATGTATTTCTCGTTTAGAAGAATCTTCTTTATGGTTTCTGGTCTCCATCTTGGTTTACCTGCAGCTGTTAAAATGCCGTCTTTCTCTAGATCCCTGCCGATGCCCACTAGGCTCTTGCCCTCAAGGTACTCTCTGTAAATACGTTTAATGATTTCAGCCTCTTCTGGAACAATAATCAAGTTGCCTTCTTCATCTTTTGTGTATCCCATAAATCGATTGTGATTGACCTGCACCTTTCCTTGCTGGTAGCGATATTGAAGTCCAAGTTTAACGTTCTGCGAAAGGCTCTGGCTTTCTTGTTGTGCAAGAGAGGCCATAATGGTAAGTAGCACCTCGCCCTTGGCATCCATTGTGTTGATGTTCTCTTTTTCAAAATACACTGCTATGTTCTTTTCCTTGAGCTGTCTAATATACTTTAAGCAATCCAGCGTGTTGCGGGCAAATCGACTGATGGACTTTGTAATAACTAAATCGATGTTGCCCTCCATACACTCCTCAATCATACGGTTGAACTCTTCTCGTTTTTTAGTGTTAGTACCGGAAATGCCGTCATCTGCAAAGATGCCTGCAAACTCCCATTCAGTATTTTTCTTTATAAATTCCGTATAATGTGCAACCTGTACCTCATAGCTTAAATTCTGCTCTTCAGTTTCTGTAGAAACACGGCAATAGGCAGCGACACGCAGTTTCTTTATTTTTTCTTTTGCGGCCGTACTTCCAACTCTTTTTCTTGCCGGAATTACAGTTATATTTTTTCCTGCCATATTACACCTCACTTTCTATCAAACTATATAGGTACTCCGCTCGTGTAATAGGATCATCTGGAAGTTTACCTTCTGATTTTCTCATCTTGAATCGTTCTATAGGGGAGGGAGCAGTAAAAGCTGCAAGCTCTACAATCCGCCCTAAGTCCTTCGCACGTTTATTTCTAATCTCTTCAGCCTTATCAAATGTTTCTTTATCTATGATTGCTGGATATACGTCATTTCCGAGATAAAGGATATTTTTCAAAATACGCCCCATCACTGAATGCGTCTTTTCAATACCTGTCTGTTCACCAGCCACTGTAAGAGAAAGTCCTGATATATATTTTTTAAAGAACTCCTTTACTTGACCTGCTGCCTTCTCATCGACAGTTATGACTCCGTCTTTAACTGTATATCCGTATGGTACATATGCCATTTATCTCACCACCTTTTCTATAAGGGAAAGCCCACATTTCATTTTAAAGGTTAGCTCATCCCTTGAATTTACAATGATGTTTTCTACTAACTTTTCAAAAGCTTCATCTGTATAATTGCCATCAAACTTATCTGCTGACACATAATCAAGAAGTGCCTTTACCTCGTCTGCCTGAGAAGAGCCACTTGTAAATGACATGACTAGGTTCGTCTTCTCAGCAGTAAGATTTTTTATTTCTTTATCCAGAACATTTCGTTCCTTGTTAAAAAGAGCTGGTTCAAGAAACCCTTTAGTCATAAGACCAATCAGTGTATTGCGTTCTTCTGTTAATTGCTCCATGCGTTTATCTATGGCATCAATTCTTGCAAGATCGCATTCTTCATCAATCTTGTTTATAGAATTATAAAGTGGCTCCAGTATTATCTTTTTACTGAATGCGAGCTTATTCATCATGGTTGAGAATGTTGCTTTTATTTCTCCATCACGCAAAAATAGCATGGAGCAACTGGCCTTGTCTTCTATATGTCCTTTGCAGCTCCAAGCAATATAACTTCTGCCGACAGAGTAGTTTGTTCTTCTCTTGAATTTACTGCCGCACTCTCCACATAGGATTCTACCACTTAGCACATACCTGTTTTGATAAGCTTTCTTGTTAGCAGTTTTGCTCATAGATTTTGCTCTTTGCGTTATCAGCTTTTGAGCCTTGGAAAATACTTCTCTGCTGATAATCGGTTCGTGATGATCCTTGCAGTAGAACTGATCTTTCTCTCCATAGTTAATGTGTCGATTGAAGTTGCTATCCGTATAGGTCTTTTGGAAAAGCACATCACCTTTGTATTTTTCGTTACGAAGCATATCAATCACCGTACCAGAACTCCAATGATTGCCCCTTCTTGCAGGAATTTTGTCTCTGTTCAGGCCTTTTGCGATAACACTTCCACCTTTCCCTGAAAGGCACTCTGCAAAAATACGTTTGATTATTTCAGCTTCTTCAGGAACAATAACCATCTCACCATTTACGTTTGCATAGCCATATGGCGGAGTGCCAATAATGTAACTGCCATTTTGAAATTTTTTACTGATTGACCATGTTGTGTTCTGTGAAATAGACGCGGACTCTTCAGCAGCAAAACCAGATAAAATAGAAAGCATTAATTCACTTTCCATATCACCTGTATTCAGATTTTCTTTCTCGAAATAAATATAAACACCGATATCCATTAGGTGCCTTACCAGCTCCAAGCAATCCGTGGTATTTCGTGCAAAACGACTGATGGATTTGGTGATAATAAAATCAATCCTATTACTTTCACAATCACGAATCATCCGGAGAAGTTCAGGTCGTTTTTCCTTCTTGGTGCCTGATATGCCTTCGTCATAATAAAGCCCGGCAAATTCCCATTCTGGATTGGATTTAATATAGTTTTCATAGTGTTCCCGCTGAGCTTTAAGGCTTACCAGCTGGTCATCACTATCCGTTGAAACCCTTGCATAAGCGGCAACTCGAAGTTTGCTTTTTGATGGCTGTGATTTGGGCAGTTCATCTATTTTCGTTATCTTTTTCATCATCTCACCTCACTTTCTGCTATTACATATATCACTCTAAAAGGCAATAGTAGCAAGTGTTTCAGGGCATTATCTCGGCTAACTTCGGAGAGAATTTCTGGCGGTTTAATGCTGATATTTTGTGTAGTTCATCTTGCGTAATCTTGCCCTCTTTATAGAGCATGCCAACAATACTCTCAGCTATATAAAAGTCATATTCTTTCTGTAACTGTTCTTCAGACATCGGTTCTGTCTCACCCTTGATAGGAGAACCATCTTTCACTTCAATAATGTTCATAAAAAAACACCTCCTACCTGGTAGCCACGGCGGGAGGTGAAATCTGATGTTTTCTTTAATCTTTCTTATAAAAATCGCATTCGTAGCCATCGGCATCAAGGAGTAGTCCCTTTGCCCAGGGAGGTACTCTGGCCATCTGCTTGCATACCATATCAAGTGGTACTCGAGGATTAGCCTCAATAATTATTTCATCATGTACATGAGCCACTATGCTACAAGTGCTAAGTGTCTTCATGGCATACATTAAAATATCACGGGAGATGGCTTGAACAATGTTTTCTACAAACTTGGGTCCATAACTTTCAATCCGCTCCCATTTCTTTGTAGCACCAACTCCCTCATAAGTAACTGATTCACCACCGAAGATATTTTCTCCAATATTAGGCTTTACATAGACAAGCTTTCTGCCAGAAGGAAGAACAATAAACAGCATTCCACTCATGTAATGAAACTTGATATTTTGAACTTCTTGAGACTTTTTTTCCTTAATGCATTTCTTAACTTCTCTATCCACATCCCACCAGAATTTTACGATGTATGGATTGGCCTGCCTCCAGGCATTAACAAGGGGTTTTAGTTCTTCTTCTAAAATTCCCATCTCTAGGGCTCCCATAGCCTTTAAAGCACCCACTGATCCACCATAACCAAGTGCCAATTCTGCAATTTTACCTTTCTGCCTTAAATGAGAATTTACACCATGCTTTTCAACAGGGACTCTAAACATCTGTGATGCCGAGGCACAATATATATCACCACCATTTGCGAAAACTTCATTTCGCCACTGTTCACCCGCAAGCCAAGACAGCACACGAGCCTCAATGGCAGAAAAGTCAGCAACTATAAACTTATTGCCTTCTTTTGGTACAAAGGCTGTGCGGATCAGCTGTGAGAGCGTGTCAGGTATATCATCGTAGAGCATTTCAAGGATTTCATGATTACCGCTCTTTACTATGTCTCGTGCCTCTTTTAAATCCGGCATATGGTTTTGAGGTAGATTTTGTAACTGCACAAGCCTTCCTGCAAAGCGACCGGTTCTGTTTGCACCGTAAAATTGGAACATTCCTCTGGCACGTGAATCGGCACAAACAGCATTTTCCATTGCCGTATATTTCTTAACGGATGATTTTGCCAGCTGCTGACGGAGTTTAAGAACTTCAGACAAGTCATCCGGTGCATCCTTTAATAGTTCTGCCACAGCCTTTTTGCCAAGAGTGTCTGTCTCAAGACCATTTTCAGCGAGCCAACCTTTCATCTGCTGTACCGAGTTTGGGTTATCAAGTTCTGTTATTTCCTGCATCTGATTCATCAACTTAGTATGAGAAATCTCATCTGTAGCAATCGCCTGTTTTACAAAATCCATGTCAACCTTGATGCCGCGGTCATTGATTTCTTGGTCGAGAAGATATTCATCCCATATTTCATCTGGCACAGGAAACTTAATAAGTCTTTGCTGAATTAACATTTCTGTTTCAACATCACGCTTGTTATAGGCTACAAACTTCTGCCACTTTTCCATTTCATCACTTGGCAGATTACGGTTTCTACCACCATTTGTTTTGGTAGGATTACAAGGTACACAAAAATATCTGATTAGGTCTTTCCCTTCCGTCAGTTTTTGTTTTTCAAGCCCAAGAACGGCTCCCACACCTTCCAAAGAAAGGGGAAGTCCCATATAGGCTGACCACACCATTGAACATTTCCACGATGAAGGGTTTAGATAAGATCCAAAAGGATATCCAAGGTAACGAGAAAGACATACACGTTCAAACTGAGCGTTAAATGCCCACTTGGTAATGTCTTCATCAGTTAAGGCATCCAGTATATCGCCAGGTATCTTTTCTCCGGCCATTAAATCTATCACCTTAACTTCGCCACCATCAACAGAATAGCCAAACAACATTATTTCAAAATCATCTGCCTCCACATAGCGATAAACTCCGCTCTTTTGTAAGTTTATAGATGAGTAGGTTTCAATATCAATTTCAAGGTTCTTCATTTCCTACCTCCATTCCTAAAAAATTAAGTGGCAGAGGAAATACCTCCACCACCATCAATTGATCCTTTCTTTTAGGCAAGGAAGTCATCATCTGCAAGCGTTGAAAAATCATCTGCTGCAGAGGTCTTTCCACCAAGAGGCTCTCCATCTTTAATTTTTTGAATATTACCCAAACCACAAGCAACACCCTTATTACCGTTTGAGTTAAAAGCATAGAAGTTGAGTGAAACTCTACCATAGCAACCGCTGTACACTTCGCTGCGATCCATAATAGGTTTAACACTTTTATCTACAATCTGTGGAGCAGTTTTGCTATTGGCATTGATAAAATAATGCCCCTTATAAGCCTCATCATCACGCTCTACATCTCCGTCACGCAGTGGCAGCTTAATTGCCGCTTTGTTCGGTTTCTTTCCACCAAATTTAGCGATGCCTTCCTCAATGGCTGCATCCACTGCAGCATTTATGGCATTAATGGTTTCTGTATCGTCTTTGGGAATAAGCACAGATACGCAATATTTTTCTGCGCCACCGTTGATGGATACTGGCTCCCATCCGTGAAAATAAGAAAGCCTTGTGTTTACACCTGTAATAACTTTAGTTCTGTTTTCGATTTTACTCATAATATTAACCCTCCATAATTTCGTTAAATTCGTTTTTTGCATCAGCTACGTTCATCGCCGGTCTTTTATCCGAGTTAGGGACAAGAGTCGGCTTGCCCGGTGGTTTATAAATGAGGTTTCCTAGAATTTCCTCAAATTTGGTTTTACCCATCAATTTTTGCATCTCTGTCATAGGGATGAGGCTCTTACGATAAATGTCTTTGTATCCGCTGATGACAGCTTTTTCTGCTACTGCATTTTCATCCTTATACTTTCGAACAGATCGACCTTCCACAACCTTAAAACCATGCCACTCTTTACCGTGATTGACTGCAGCGTCTGTCGCATAAGCAGTTATCTCATTCGCCCATTTGGTAAGGTCGGGAAGAATGGTTAGAACTTCTTCTATCTCACTATCTGTAAGTAACGGTGGCATCTTAAACTCCATCTGTGCTAGTTTCAGATTTTCATCAGCTCTAGCGCGACATCTGGTGGATGCTCTGCAGAAGGTACACCACGGGCCAGGCATATATTCACCTTCACCTTGATAGGCTTTTGCGGCTTTTGGTTTTAGTTCCTCTTCTGCCCAGGCTTTAAGTTCTTCTACCGGAACAGTCCATGTGCTGACATTTTCTCTTCGTGGTTGAAAAATTGACATTGATATTTCTTTGATGTCGTATAGGCTGTCATAAATCTCTAAAGCGCCTAATGCATACAGTTTCATCTGTGGATTGTCCTCTGCATCCACTAGCACGCCCATACCATATTTGAAATCTACAATGTGAAGTCTATCATCTGAGATGATCACACAATCTCCTGTCCCAAAACCATCTGGAACATAACAAGAGAAATCAAGACGTTGTTCAATAAGAACAATAGGATCTGTACAGGACTTTCTTGCAAGTTCTACCTGCTCCATGATGAAGTCAACGTAGGCATCGGTGCATTCTTCCATTTCATCTGAATCATACTCTGATGTAGGCCTCTTACTTCTGATTCGAAGTGCCTTTTTTAGCTTGTGTTCAGAGAGGGCATGGGCTGCTGTACCTTCTTTTGCTGCTTCTCCATTTGTGTTTTCAAACTCAAGTTCAAGCCTTGCAGACGGTAAACAATGAAGCCATCTGTGCGATGAAGATGCAGATAATATTGCATGATTACCCATTCCCAAGAACCTCCGCATCTTTCAAGATGTCAGCATAATAAGCCTTATCAACAGCACTTAACTTGTCAGCACCATACTTCCCGATGATGCCCCGCACTTCAGCGGTAAAGCCAAGCTGACTTTTTTCGGCAAGTACCATTCTCACTTTTTCCAGCGAAATATCCGGCTCCTTTGCTTTTTCTGTCTTTGTGGTAGGTGTTTCTTTTGGAGCAGAATCGCTATCTGCCATTGCATCACAAACCGCTTGTATGCTATCAGCAAGACTTCGCATATCATTTACCACATCAAGCAGTAACTTTATTTTGCTCAAGGTCATTTCCTCCTTTCGTCATCTCGCAGATAGAGAGTTCCTCGATGCTGTCTCCGGGGATTACAATCGTTACACGCTGTTTTCCCCCAAGTAGGAATCGAAGGATGCGCTCCCTCACGGAAAAGTTACGGTAAGTAACAATCCCGCCTGTCTGTGGTTTCTTTGAAACACTAATTTTTAGATTGTGCTTCATATCCATCACCTCTTTCTGAAGGGCGCTTTTATTTGTTGCCCTCTACCTGGTAGCCTCAGGAGATACATAAATCTGACGGTTTAATAAAAAAAATGCCCAAGGAAGTTTTAAACCTCCAAGGGCATCATGCTTAGTTAGGGATTTTCAGTTTTTGACCGGTATAAATAATCGTTGATTTTAAATTGTTCAGTTTAACAATTTCTGTGTATCTTGTGCCGCTACCGAGTAGCTTGGCTGCAATTGCCCAGAGAGAATCACCTTTAACTACCGTATACTCTTTGTAAGTTGGTGAAGAGGTGCTACCGGTGGGATAAACGATTATACCATCGTTGTTGAAAACATAATAACCTGGGTTCTTATCAACCTGTGCCTTTGCATTGGAAAGGATACGATATGCCCCAAGCTGTGATTTTGCATCTGCCCAAGTCTTTCTAACGCGGTAATAGCCTGTAGTCAGCTTTTCAGGATAGGTTGTATTTTCAGAGCCCCCAGCAGGTGGTTCATTTGCTGAAAGTAACTTTTTGACCTCTGTTCTAAAAGTGGCCATGCTCTTACCATGTCTTGAAAACCAATGCCTTGGATCAGCATGATTGGATGCAATCCTTCGTTGATACCCTTCATAGTGGCCGATAATCGTACCGTCAGCCATCGGGTCGAGTTTATACTCCTTACAAAGGTATGCACATAGTTCCACCGCTTCTTTATAGATAGCATTAAAATACGAGGCATCGGTCAAACCGTCCTCGCAGATTTCAAAGCCAATATGTGTGTTATTTGCATCGCCTCCAGCATGCCAACCTCTATGATTCCATGGTAGGGTTTGATAAGTTGCAATGGAGCCATCTTTAAGTTTGCCTATAAAGGCATGGACACAAACCTGTCTTCCATCTGGTCTGTCTTGATTCCAATGATTATTATATTGATTTACTCCTAACAGACCATCATCCGGTCCAACATATCTGCGTAAATTTGGATTGTTGGCTCCGGTGCTATGAACCATGATGCCTTTTGGTGTAATCTTTCTGCCTGCCTTGTAGCAAGCATTCTCTGTAAAAATAAGCTTTCTGAGATTCATTATTGCTCTCCTCCTTTGTTATGCAGCTGAGCAAGAATATCCTTTAATTTCTCTGGTATCGGTAATCCTAAGCGCCCTGCATTTTCCAACATGGAAACCCCTTCATTGGAGCAATAGAAAAAGATGATGGCGGTTCGGAGCATGCTACCGTCTCCTATAAGGTTCGTGTCGATAATATGGCCGATTCCTACCATCACAAAAATTAACACCTTCTTAAAAATGCCTCGAAAACCGACTTCGCTGGATAGTTTTTTATCAACAATGGCGCACATAACACCAGTGATATAATCAGCCACCATCAATGTAACTAATGCATATAAAAACCCATCAAACCCTCCTAAAAACCATCCCAAGAATCCGCCTAATGCAGTTAGTGCCACTTGTACCCAGTTCCAAATTTCCTTCATGACTTTTACCTCCTTCATGATTTTGAATATATAAAAAGAGTGCCTGCATCTTCGCAAACACTCTTGGATCGTTATACTTGTTTCGTTTATATTTGTTTAGGCAGTGCCTCCCATAATCTCATGTCCTCCTGTCCTAAAGACCAAATGGCAATTCCTCTAAGTTTCCACCGATATGCTGCTTCATTTGCCCAATAAACAAGGCTGTCTACGTCCTGGTAATAAAGAATTGAAAAACCATCAGCATCTCCAAGAAATAGGCGAGAGATCCAAACATTGATATCCTTAGGCACGACTTTTACTGAATAATCATTTCCGCATACAAGTGGCAAGACTCCTGAGTGAAAGAAATCATAATCCATGGAAATGTCTTGGCTTCTTGTTGAAGACTCCTCCACATCACTATTTAGAGCGAATACCTGAAACTCATTATCCCAAGTCACACCAGTCCTTGAAAGCCTTCCATACTCTACGGTCGTTCCTCCTGGAAATATCACATCAAACCTTTCATACGGTTCATAGACCCAAGCATCTCCCAACCTTAATAGTTCACAAAGAATGCGACCATCAGAACGAACCCCTGCATAACCTCCTGAAAACCCATTAATGGTTGCAGTAAATCGAAGAGTATTACTTGCCCCTGAATAGACCCTTACCGAGTTACCTCTAATCCTCATTTCAATAGTGTACATTCTCGGATTGGAACGAAGATTTGCCTCTGTTGTTTTTATAATCTCAGTGGCAGTACTACCTAGTAGGGAAGAACCTTTATAAAGCTCGATGCGTTGCGTATTGAAATTAAGACAGCAAAATACATCCCCGCAAAATACCCCTGCTCGGCCATTTCCTTCCGGTGTAAATGCTATTCTTGCCCGTAAATGAACATCTGAAAACCCTTGATAATTCCATGCCAACTCTCCTGAGCCATCAAGCTGTGAGTAGGGACGACTAGTTGTTTGATTAGGATTTCTCCACACCTGCCACTGTCCACTTAAAGCTGTCCAATAACTAGATGGTAAGGGGTTGTCATCCCTAAAGTCTTCATACCAAACTAGTGCAGAGTCTGCTTTTCGACGAAGTACCTCTGTTGTTAGTTTAAATCCTCGATCCGGTTCAGCCATCACTCCGTTAACATCTTTAAACATTCGTGGTGATAACATAAATTCTGCCTCTCCTGCAGAAGGACTCTCAGAGAAATTAGAGCATACACGAAATCCATAAAACTGTACACCTGGTACTAGCGTACTGGCGCTGATTGTGTGCGTGCCAACTGAAAGATATACACTAGAAGCCAAGGAAATCCAGCAAGTTGTGCGCCAATACGGCCACCATAGTCTATTCTCACTAAAAGTAGAACTTACTCCATCCAAGGCAACATGAATACCATTCTTATCCCAAAAGGGAAAAGAAATACGGACTGCAACATCATATACACCGGCAGTAGCTATTTCAAACTCATATTCTGCTTCGCCTCCTTCTCCAAGGGTCACCATTTGAGTAGAAACGGACACGCTCCCAGTATGGCTATCTGGACTTCCTCCAGTACGGTCTACATAGATTGTGCCAAACTCAGTTCTTTGCTGTTTACTGTATGCTGTCAAATATCTGCGCCTGTTATAGGTTTCTCCAATTAACGGATACGTTCTTGAAACTGCATCCCATCCTTCCATGTAGTCATACACCTGCGGCAAAGCCCAAGGAACTTTATCGTAATCATCCCAATAAGCAATGATTGGAATACGGGGTTGGGGAGGGGCATCATTTGTGAAGTTATAGACTCCAGTCATCCAGTTTTGGGCTGCATAATAGGTGTTGGAAATTCCTCGGTAGGTAATGCCTAGATTCGCAGGAGAATCGTGTATCCTCCAATTCCAACCATAAGCAGGCAGTCCAAAGAACACTTTTTCAGGAGTCATTACGCGAGCCGCATAATCATAGGTCCCTTCCAGCCAATTTCTAGGGGATACAGGTCCCGGTGCAGAACCCGCCCAAGCCATGCCATAACTCATGATTGCTGCTGTATCGCAGTAGGGATCTAAGTCTTCATAAACACACCAGTTTTCACCACCAACGGAGCCTTGTACCCCTGTCATGCCGGGTAAGCAAATATTCACGAGTTTAGATGGATTGTATGCTTTAACCGTATTATAGATATCTCGAAAGAGAGCATTAGCCGCATCCTTATTTTCATAACCACCACCACGCTCCAAGTCTATATCCACTCCAGCACACCAAGGGTATTTATTCATAATACGAATAATCTCAGTAAGGAATTTATCCTTTGCACCATTTGTATTATTTCTAAGGGCTGTAAAAATTGATGCTGTACCATGATTCATGATGGTAAGTAGCCACTTGATATGTGGCCATCGGTTGATGTAAGTAAGCATACTGGAGATGCTTGTACCTGTTTCTGTTATTGTTCCGGTAATGTCCACTTCAAAGGTAAAAATTCCTACCGTATCCAATCGATCACCATAATCACGTAAGGCTTGGTACATACGAGCATTGCCCATGAAGCTCCAAACCATGCACCGCTTTCCTTTTAAATAATCTCTCATGGGCGTTCACTTCCTTCCTGCATTTCTTGAAACTCGAATAATACCCTGGCAGATTTTCTATCTTCTAACTTCACCACATGCTTACTATCACTAGCTGCGGTGTATTGAAAAAAGCCCTCTTTTTCAGAAAGGCTCCCATTTTTCAAACACTGCCTGGTAGAGGCTAAAAGAGAAAGTGTGTCTCCTGGGTTTATGGAATCTTTAAACTTAACCTTATGTGCTCCAGCTCCTTGAGATAACTCAATACCTCCTGCTTGCATACCCTGTATCGGGTAAATGTGACAATCAAGACCAGCTGAGGTTTTACCAAGATTAAAGAGAATGATTGTTTCACTACTACGAACCACTCCGTTATAAAAACGAACAGGCACAATGCTATTATTCTGCCTAAATTTCTGGAGCATGGTTTCTGTATTGATTGTGTAACCCGTCAAGCGGTCTCCTTCTTGCGCTTGAATGTCGGTAAAATAAACCGTACCGGTGCAGTCTTCTAAAAGTAGTTTCACCGTTATGCTAACAACACGCTTTTCTTCTTTGCAATGAATCGTCTCTGCAAATCTAGTAAAAGAAACTGACAATATCACCACCTACCCATCTAGTGTCCATTTAATTTCTGATACATGAGGAGTCCAGCCTGTAGCAATTGAGCCTCCTTGTAAAAGCATATCAGTAAAGAACACTGCGCCTGTGCAATCAGAAACATATATACGAATGGTTAGAGCCTTTATCTTACTAAACCCTCGCGGTGAGATGACATGAGCTGTATGGAAAAAATAAGCCATAACACCACTCCTTCCTAAAAGAGATCAATAAACCTGGTTTCGGTTGTACCATCCTCGTATTCAATCATAACTTCAATGCCGACTTGCCCATTAGGGCCTTTTTGAAGATTCTCTGATGCAATCTGAGCTGAGAATGTGTAACTCCTCCTACTTGCTGGATAAATAGTTTGGGATAGACTTTTTGTCATACCTAAAACCCCATCAGCTTTAAAGGAAGCATCTCCTGAGACACCATTGTTTGGATCAACATCAAATCCTGAATTGAGCCAGTAGGTGATCCCGTCATCGGCTCTTGAGTTTCTCAGATGGTTAAAGGGGACTAAATCTTTTACTTCCTGACGGTCAAGGACATCGGCTGAGGATAAAATATCGGCAGCTTTATCCCACCCAGCAGATGCATCCCCTAATTCTCTTAAGGTGGTGGATAGCTCCAGTACTGTTTTCCATGGTTCTTGTAGATTGTACTGCCTGCGCACCACACGAGTTTTTACTGACAGATTTAAGTCTTTATCATCCACGGTAACGATGTCACCTAAATTCCAAGCTTCATGTTCATAACCTGTCAGCACGGATAAATCCATAGCTGAAAGAACATAGGAAATTCTAGGCCTTGAATACTGTGCTAATCGCATATTAGCAAACTCGAGCATCTGATAAGGATTGCTAAAGGATGAGGCATCAAGGGTTGCCACTCTTACTTCTGATGAGTAACTGTAGTCCTCCACATATTCTTTATTTCCATTAATAGAGGCAAATGTCATCCCATCTTTTCCATATGCATAAAGTCGAGTGATTAAGCTTCTTGTATCTACTACCCTTTGTATGCTTTTCATGTTTTTTCTGTAGCAAAACAATGCTCCACTGTCTGTG
>Ga0123335_1005417_pt1 | contig 15587 bp, 7 predicted proteins | sample BiotimSIPDNA_2_FD_89707 | JGI IMG/M metagenome (GOLD analysis project Ga0123335, IMG submission 89707) | Anaerobic biogas reactor microbial communites from Washington, USA - Biogas_R2 time_0 SIP DNA | ecosystem: Engineered > Bioreactor > Anaerobic > Unclassified | place: Washington, USA... | reverse complement strand
GTATTTAGGCAGGGGTTGGTTATTTTTCAGCAAGGCGTAGTGTTCGTTGATTTTTTGTGCGTCCATGGCAGTTTTGTAAATCCTTATCAAGGCGATTTTTCCGACGAAGTTATTTTTTGCCCATCCGATTGATTCGCCTATATAGAGGGTGTTTTCGGCTTGGTAGGCTGGTATGCCCATGCCTGGGTCTGTGCGCATCAATTTACCGTCCAGGTAATTTGACACTTTTTCCTGGTCGCCGGTCAGGCAGAAGTAATGGTACTCATTGAGCAAGGAGCCGCAATAGACCCTGCCTGCCAGATTCTTGCCGGTAGTAGCTGAAACCAGGTAATTGTCATAATTTTCGTGGCTGAAGAATTTAGGGAATCCGAAGCTCTCACGCATCAACAACGCATAACCGCATTCCGGCGCAGTGGGCATGCACCATACTTCGGCGCTGAAGCCTTCCTTGCCCCAGTCTGGGATATTGGAAAACGTGATGCGCTTCCGCGGGCCGGGTGAGAATTGCCAGGCTGTGTCAGGTGCAGGCACGGGCTTGACCGCCACTGCCTCGGCTTGATGCGCACCCAATTTAATGCCGTCGCCATGGTTTTTAAGCCGAAACTCGCCATGCAGATGGTTTGCGATAAGCAATCCGATTAAAGGCAGACACAGGTGCTTTTGCATATTCTTGCACTTTCTTTTGAAAAACCAGCAACTCAGGTAGTAGGTCAGACTTCCGTAGTGCCTTTACAAGGCACCCGTTTCGAGGTGCGCCTACCCCCAGGCTGAAGCCTGGGGGTAAGCATGGTTAAGCACCTACGGCGCATTTAGATTTGGCCATGATACTCCTATCGAACAATTTCATGTTTTTTTTGTGTCTCCCCTTTGGGGCTCCAATTATATTCCATCTCACCCGGGGCTGCGCGTCCCCTGGCGTGGTCGCTTACCCTTAGGCTTTTATGTTGCTTGCCCTTCGGGCCGCCAGGTCGACATGCGCCAGTGTGAATTCTGTACTATAAGCGTTCATCGCAAAATTTCGCACATTAACAACAGCTCAGCCCGCTGTCATTTTCCCGGCTTTTCAGAGCCAGCCTGGCGGTCATCAGTAGTCATGCCAGGCGTTCAGCGTTGACAGGTAGAAATCGCCATACACTCTGGGCTTGATTTCAGTCAGGTTCCGGCTGATAACATGACCGCCCAAGGCCAGGGCGTTGATTTTGTCCTGATGATTGTTCGGTCGAGCGGACCATTCTGCCAGCGGGTACATGTCAAAGACGAAAAGGCGGCGCGGGCTGTCGCGGCTGATCCTGCCGCAATTGTATATACTTCTTGCGTCAGTGTAAGCCAGGTTGTAGTTCACCCAGTAGCTGGTGGCTCGGGTGGAGGCGTCAAAGCGCCAATTCGTCGTGTCGTCAGGACATTTGAAGAAAGGCTTCATCAGGCTGGCATATATCTGCCGGTTGGGGTCTACGGCGTCATTGTGGGGGTTGTCGGACGACGTGCCCAGGTAGGTGCTGCGGTAAAGTTTATATGGAAAGCTAAATTCAGCGGCGCCGTTGCCATTGGATGAGGTGATTACGGTGCCAACGCCATTGACGAACATAGGCAGATAGTCGTCATTGTCATCGGCATACATGAACGTTGCCAGTCCGATGGTTTTAAGTTGGTTGATGCAGCTGACGCACCTGGCCTTGGCGCGCGCCTTGCTCAAGGCCGGCAAGAGCATCGCCGCCAAAATCGCAATGATGGCGATGACGACAAGTAACTCAATCAGGGTGAATGAGTTAGATGTGCCTCTCCGAAAGCGGAAGGATGCATGACTTGCGCTTGTGTGTTTTCTTGTGTTCAGCATGTTCCGGCTCCTTGGCTAGTTGGGTTGAGAAGCAAGCAATCTCCGAACTCAGCGGTGCAAGACGATAAGACTATTGTTGCAATCGTTGTTTTTTTAAGTCGTCTCCCTGAACACTAGACTCGGCTTCAGCATTTCCGACTTCACTGGGCGGTCGTAGATACAGTCTACGAGTTTTTCCACAGCCAGGGCGGCGGCTTGTTGAAAGGGCTGTGAAACATTGCATATTGCCGGCGACAGGTGGCTGCTCAGATAGAGATCATCATAGCCGAGCAGCTTGATGCGTTTGCCGGGAACCAGACCTGCCAGCAAAAGCATGCTATGCAGCCGGGCAGCCACCCGACCAGCACCGGCGAAGATGCCGATGCACTTGTCACTCTGGAGGCAGTATTGCACGACTTGCTGAAAATCCTCGTCATTTTCTTCAAACTCTTGACAAGGGATGCATTCCGATGGCAGCTCCTGCCGAAAGCCGTCCAGGCGCTGAGGCAACTGACTGAAAATGAAGAATTCCTCGCAGCCGCGCTCAAGCAGGTGTTTGGCGGCAAGGCGTCCGCCATGCTCATCATCAATGCCGACGTATGGCACGCCGCAAACCGAAACGTGGCTGTTGAGCAGAACCATCTTGCCGCCATGCTTACAGTAATGAGCTATAAGCTCGACAGCGTCCTTGTCAACTTGAAAATGAGGATAGGTGATGACGCCGCAGTTGCGACGCCCCCGCGTCTCATCAATGAATTTACGGTAGCTCTCAAAACTGGTCTTGAAGAAAAAGGAAAGAGGAAAACCAAGCGATTGAGCTGCCTCAGACAACCCCATGACAATGTCAGTAATCAGACTGTTGCGGTAATCGGGCAGAAAAACACCGATTACCGGACTGCGGCCACGCTTGAGAAACTCAGCCTGACGATTGGGACGATAGTTCATCTTGCGCGCCGTCGATAAAATCAAGGCGCGAGTGCTGGCAGCAACCTTGGGATAAGAACCGCTGGGAGGATTCAAAACCCGGGAAACTACCGGGATGGAAAAACCGGTGGCAGCGGCAATCTCAGACAAAGTCACCATAAGAAAATCTCCAAATGCACAGAAAACGTTTTCTGTGCGTTTTAAAAAAAATGGGAAAACCCGGAAAAGAACAGCTTTTTGACTCCTAAACACAATTATAACACTATGAAAACCAAAAAGCAAACGTTTTCTTTATTTTTTTGTCAAGGATGTTGGTTTTGTAATGAGTCAGTCTTCTGTAGTGCCTTTACAAGGCACCACTTTTGGGGTGCGCCTATCCCCAGGCTAAAGCCTGGGGTTAAGCATGGTTAAGCGCCTACGGCGCAAATGGATGTGGACGTTGTGGACATGGTGGACATGGTGGACGACGGCTGTGGCATCGTATGTAGTCCAAACTCACCCTTGCCCCTCTCCCCTAATTCTCGCCCCTCGCCCCTTTCCTGCCAGAACCTCGAGTATTAATGAGTGGCCGATTACTTGGTTTTGACTCAGGCGTCAAGAGGGGAGGGTAAATTTGCCGGGTAGTAAAGGTTGAGTCGGCTTTATTTTGGCAACGCAGCTTCGACAAAGAAGCCCACCCGCTGGGCTGATGTTCCGGCGGGTGGGCGTTCGTGGGCGATGGCTCGTAGGCGTAGACGCGGCAGCCAAGGGGCGTGGCGGCGAATCCGCTTCCGTTAGCGCTGATGGTCTGGCATGTTCACGAAGGCGACGCCATCTGGTTCTATGGTGGCGTCGCCATGGCCGGCAATGGTCACTGTGAGCGGTGCGTCAGTGAAATTGAACGCTGTCACCAGTAGCTGTTGGTCGCGGGCATGGATGAGGGCGGCGAAGTCGTCGCGCTTGGCATTGGCCGTGATTTTGCGGGCGTTGTCTCGGCGTTGGCCGTTGACATAGAAGTCTTCGCGGAGTCTGACATCGCTGGCAGCGCGGTTGAGGCTGACATGGGCGCTGCCGTCTATCCAGCTGCCTGGATAGATGGCGAACATTTCATGGCCCAGTGCGCCGGCCATGACTGCCTTTTGGTAGAGCTGCTGCGGGGACAGGCACTCATCCGGCGCGGTGTAGTGGCCCGTGTGTTCATTGGCGCGGGAGATCAGGGAAATCCCGCATAGCCTGCGGCGCAGGTGTCGGCGGGACAGTTCCAGCTGGTCAAGGGCTGCTCGGCCGTTGATGTGGTACAGCGACAGCATGGAGCAAGCAATGAACTCCTCGCAGCGCCTCGGGTCCTTAGGGATGCTCCATTGGCGTCTTGACAAGGCTTCTTCGTCATCATACGGAAACACGTAGGTGTAGTCCCAGATTTCAAGCTGCGGGCCGACTTTTTGAATGGCGTCAGCCATCATTTTCATGTAGAGGCGCGTGTTTTCCAGCCAGTGTTCGACCCATGGCGCACGGTATTCGCGTTTGATGATGTTCGGCGTCAACTCTATGTCGGCGGCGAGCTTGGCCCTGGTGCGGAAAAGTTCCAGGCAATAGGGACAGAAGCAGTATTTCCCTGTTGCGCCCCAGGGTTCATAGTCGAGGATGGCGGCGCGGGTGTTTTCGACGATCAGGGATTCTGCGAGCATGGCCTGGTAGAGCTTGTTGGCTTCTGGGCTGGCAGCCAACTGGGCCGGGCAGTTGAGCGGCATTTCGTTGCCATTGGCGTCGCGGGCGGCTGGGACAAAGGCCCCGAAGTCGCTACGGTTCCGACCCGGGCCGCCCCAGGGACTGATTTCGTAGAAGATGAAGCCATGTTTAGCCAGGCGGTCGTCAACAGCGCAGCGCCGCGGGTCGCGCTTGTAGTAGCGTCCTTTGGCCATGATGCCGGTGCGGGTGAAAAGCCGTCCAATGCGGTCGACTAAGTCGAGGTCATGGAAGGCGATGTCCTGGATGGAGTAGCACATAAAGTGGAATTTTCCGGGCGGCAGTTCTGGCGGCAATTCCTGGGCGACCAGCTGGAAGGCATCCTCATGCACTGTCGTTTCGCCGTCGAGCACAGACCATTCGACGGTTCCGGCAGTGAATGGTCGGGGGCAGTCAAGCATGACGGTCACGTTTTCGCCGCGGCCCAGCGATCCGGACGACAGCTCGCCGCGTACTTCTCCAGGCGCGGTGACATAGACGCGACGGCCGTCTGGGAGACGGGTTTCGGCGACGGCAAAGCATTTCGAGGGCTGGTTGTGGTTGCTGGCAAAGGCTTCAAGCAGGCTGACTTCAGCTGGGACGACCAGTTTGAGTACAGGTGACGGGTTGTTCTGGAAGGTCAGCAAGAAGGTGACTGGCACTGGGGCGTCATAGAAGGTATGCAGGGTCTTGCGGCCGTTGAAATGGACTTCATTGCCGTCAACCGGTGCGCACAAGGCCTTGATTTTCCAGTCGGGAGCCGGCGGGGCTGCCTGGGCCAGTTTTTCCAGCCACGGTGCAGTGGCCGCCTCGGAGCTGGCCAGCGCCAGCAGTCCGTAGCCGCCCTCGCTGGCATAAATCTGTTTGTTCGAGGTGACGTAGTTGCCGATGAACAGCTTGCCGGGATTGGGCGCGATCTTGACGCCGGCAGTCTTGCTCTGGGTGATAGTTTGGCCGTCTTCACGGATGGTGACGTCGCCGCGGTCAAAAAGAACCTCGACCGTCGTCCACTGCTCGGGCGGCATGACCTTGCACCGGCCCCGGACCGAGAAGGTCTCGTTGCCATCGCCAAAATTAAAGCGCCAGGTGTTGCCCCATTTGAACAGGGCGAAGCCTGTGTTGGCGGAATCGGCCTTGTTGCCGACTAGGTATTGCATGGATTTGGCGCCGGGTTTGACGGTCAGTCGGAGATACAAGGTTTCCAGCGCCTGCCCAGAGAGCGCCTTGACCTCGTCAAGGACGGCGTAGCTTTTGTTTTCAGCAGAGAAGAACAGAGTCGGCTTGCCGCGTTCCATTTTCCGGTAGGACGTCACGGCAGTGGTCTCCTGGTTGTCGTTGTCGGCATCGGCGCTCGGGTAGAAGAGGCCCTGCGCGGTCACAGTGCCTTTGCCGATGATTTTCCGGTCGGGTTCGGCAAAGTCAAAGACGAGGCAGAAATCATCGGCGTTGGCGGCAAGGAGGCAGAGAAGGAGCGTCCCGGGAAGAAGGTGTTTGCGCATGGCGTTGTCGTCCTGATAATGGGTCGTGCGGGTATTGCGTCCGGGGAAGGGAAGGGTTCAGAAGTTCATGATTCCGAGGTAGGAGTTGCTGGTGGCGCTGAGCCGCCAGGGTTCGAGTAGGGAGGCGTCTTTCGGCGTCACGTGACCGTCAGCGCAAAGGACATTTTCGCGATTCTGGTGTCGTCCGCGGAAGGTGCTGCCGCTGAAGCTGGAGACGTTGCTGACGTAGTAGTAGCCCCATTCCGGGGTGGTGGTGTTGTGGTTGTCGCAGAGGACGGCGGTGTCGACCGGCCGGGTCAGGAAGCTGGGAATGGCCGGCGGAAATGTGCTGCCATACGACGCGATGGAGAAAGACGTCTGGCCGTTGGCGCGCCAGGCGCCGACCCCCCAGCGCATATAGCCGTAGCCGGTGTAGTAGCGGCGTACCGAGGCGGTTTCGCAGAAGCCAGTGCTGGGGCAGTAGAGGAGCGACTTGCGCTCGTCAATGCTCAATTGCGGGTCGTATTGCATCAGCAGCTGATTCCAAAAACGTCGGCTGGTGGCGGTGACGGCAACGCAGGTTGGGACGTAGGCCTCGTAGTCGTCGATGTAGAGCGCGACCGAGATGCCGAGTTGGCGCAGGTTGTTGACGCAGGAGATGCCCCGGGCTTTTTCCCGGGCCTTGGAAAGTGCTGGCAGGAGCATGGCAGCGAGAATAGCGATGATGGCGATGACGACGAGAAGTTCGATAAGCGTGAAGCGTTTTTTGGAGTGACGGTTCATGATGTTCTCCTTTCGTTTGAGCAAAGGCGAAAACGTTCCTGGAACCTAAATGACAATGCGTTGATAGTCTCGTTGGCCGTCAGCACGGTTGGTTTTTCGAAAAGCCGGGGCGGACGGTTTCTGGCGGCGTGGGAGTCAGACGGCTGGCGGCGTCGGGTTAGGGTGGTTCAGGGCGGTTGAGGCGCGTGGACGGAATGGCAGGGGCAGCCAGACATCTGGCGGCGCCGCCGTGTCGTCTTGGAGCAGCTGGATCATGCGGCTGATGGCCAGGCGACCTTGACTGGTATAATCGGTGGACAAGGCGGTCAGGCTCGGTGTGGTGATGTCCCCAAGGCGGAAATGACCGAGAACGAGCTGGTCGCCATTAGCGATCAGTCCGACCTGGCCGGGAATGTCCACGTTCATCTTTTGCAATGCGTGTACGGCGTGGACAGCCAGCGAGTCATTGTCGCAGAAGATGGCGCAAGGGAACATCTTGATGGCCTGGAGGCAGGACAACACCAGGCTGGCGCTGGCGTCGCTGCCTGGGAGGTTGTCCAGAAGAATGGTTTCGCAGGGCAGCCCGCGCTCTCGGCATTCGGTCTGAATGTAGTTTTGGCGCTGGGACTTGATTTCGAATTTCAGGGACGTGCCCAGGAATGCGACATGGCGGTAGCCCTGGTGCTGCACATGGGCGATGGCGTCGCGCACGCCTTGGCGGTAATCCGTGCCAACCAGGCAGCCGGGAACATCCGGCAGGCGACGCTGCATGAAAACGAGCCGCGCCTTGTTGCCGCGAAGGCGCTGCAAAAGCAGTTCGGGGTAGGCCGAGAGGTTCGCATAAGGCAGCCAAAACAGCCCCTCAACCTGCCAGTCCAGCGAATTGTTCAACAATGCAATCTCCCGATCCAGGTCGGGACGCGTCAGAAAATTGGTCATCAGGCGGTAGCCGAGGCGATAGGCCTCCTGCTCCATGACTTCCATCAGCTCAGGATTGTTCCAAGGCAGAATCAGCGACAGCAGACCGCTGCGCTGGCGGCGAAGACTGGTGGAAATGTGGTTCGGACGATAGCCCAGACGACGCGCAGACGCCAATATCCTCTCCCGAGCAGCCGGCGACACCCGGCAGGCATGGTGCGAACGCAAAACCTGCGATACGGCACTGGCGGAAACACCGCAATCAGCCGCGACGTCTTTTAAGGTCACTGCCATAAGCGTACGTCCCTTGAGATCAAGCGTGAATGAGCAAACGTCAAACACAAAATAAAATGATAAATCGAAAAATCAAGTTGGTATTTCGATTTATCATGGAATTTATTTTTTTTTACTGCTGGCTATAGGGGAAATGGCAGTGTGCGACCTGCGCTTATTCTGGGTCTGGCTTCTCCAAAACAGCAAGGGCCTGACTGCGGTTGTGGTGGCAGTCAGGCCCTGCTGGGTTAGGCTCTGTCATTCAGGTCGTTGCTGTTTGCGATTTGGATTAGAGCAGGTCTCCGAATTTCTTGTAGAGGTCGAGCCTGCGGATGGCGTCTTCTTCGCATTCCTTGAAGAGGCGTTGGGCGTCTGCGCCTGCGGCGGTGTTTGCCAGGGACGTGTAGCGTTTTTGGCCGGCGAGGAATTCCTGGAAGAGTCCATCGGGTTCTTTGCTGTCCCAGGTAAAGGGCTTTTCTGCCGCCGGATTGTAGCGGAAGAGGGGGAGATAGCCGCAGTCGACGGCTTTCTTCTGCTCTTCCTGGTGGAGCATCATGTTGATGCCGTGGTTGATGCAGGGGGAATACGCCATGATGAGCGACGGGCCCTTGTAGCTTTCGGCTTCCAGGAAGGCGTTGATCGTCTGCTGGCGGTTGGCGCCCATGGAGATGCTGGCTGTGTAGACGTAGCCATAGCTCATCGCCATAATGCCGAGATTCTTCTTGCCGAGGCGCTTGCCGTTGGCGGCGAACTGCGCGACCGCGCCGATCTGGGTTGCCTTCGAAGCCTGGCCGCCGGTGTTGGAATACACCTCGGTGTCCAGAACCAGGATGTTGACGTTGCGGCCAGAGGCGATGACATGGTCAAGGCCGCCGAAGCCGATGTCGTAGGCCCAGCCGTCGCCGCCGATGATCCACACGGACTTGTCCACGAAGAAGTCTGACAGTTCTGCGGCTTTGGCCACGTATGGGCACTGGGCCGTGGCGGCGGCGGCCTTGAGGATGGCGGCTGCCTTGTCCTGGGCTGCGAAGGCCTCTGGTGTGGCGACGTCCCACAGTTCCAGGCATTTGGCCAGGGCGTCCCGCATGTCGGCGGGCGCCTTGTCAGAAGCCATGATAGCGTCGACATTCATCTTGAGTTGTTCGCGGTTGGCGTCAATCGCCAGGCGCATTCCCAGGCCGAATTCGGCATTGTCTTCGAACAGGCTGTTCGCCCAGGCCGGGCCGCGGCCATTCTTGGCCTTGCAGTAGGGAATCGTCGGGAAAGTGCCGCCATAGATGGATGAGCAGCCCGTGGCGTTGGCCACGATCATGCGTTCGCCGAACAGCTGGGTGACCAGTTTCACGTACGGGGTTTCGCCGCAGCCGGCGCAGGCGCCGGAGAATTCAAACAAGGGCTTCAGCAGCTGGCTGCCCTTGATCGTGTTGATCTTGTTGGCGCCCAGGATGTTGTCGGTAGTGTCATCGAAGAATTTGTAGTTTTCGGTCTCACCGGCTTCGCGGGCTTTTTCCAGCGTCGTCCAGGTCAGCGCCTTTTTGTCGTCCTCACGCTTGGCCAGCGGGCAGGACTGGATGCAGACGCCGCAGCCCTGGCAGTCTTCGATATAGACCTGGACTTTGAATTTCAGGTTCGGGTCGGCTTTGGGCCTGACGTCGACGGCGTTGAAGTTGGCCGGGGCGTTGGCCAGTTCCGCGTTCGGAATCAGTTTGGTGCGGATGGCGGCGTGCGGGCAGACCATGCTGCAGATGTTGCACTGGATGCAGTTGTCAGCATGCCAGAGCGGGATGCGCGGAGCAATGCCGCGTTTTTCCAGGCGGGCGGTGCCAGAGGGCAGGCTGCCGTCGTACGACATCTTGGATACTGGGATATTGTCGCCCTGCTGGTGCATGACTGGCAGGATGACCGACTTGGCAAAATCATCAGCATCGTCGCCGAGCAGCGGGGCCGGTTCGTAGCAGGGCACGCCAGCGAGGCTGGCCGGAACCTTGACTTCCTGGAGGGCGCCGGCAGTGTTGTCAACGCAGGTCCAGTTCTGGGTCACAATGTCCATGCCCTTTTTCTTGAACCGTTTTTCGATCGATTTTTTCAGCATCGTGATAGCGGTGTCTTTGTCCAGCACCTTGGAGATGATGAAGAAAGCCGTCTGCATGACTGAGTTGATGCGTTTGCCCAGGCCGGCTGCGCTGGAGATTTCGAGGGCGTTGATGTTGTAGAAGCGGATATTCCGCTTGATGATGATTTCCTGCATGTCGCGGGTCAGCTTGCTGAACACTTCGTCGTTGGAGAATTCGGAGTTGAGCAGGAAGACGCCATTTTCCTTGATGCCGGAGATCATGTCATAGCGACCGATGTAGGCCGGGTTGTGGCAGGCGACGAAGTTCGGCTCCGTGATCAGGTACGGGGCCGTAATCGGCTTCTTGCCGAACCGGAGGTGGGACACGGTGACGCCGCCAGACTTCTTGGAGTCGTATGAGAAGTAGCCCTGGGCGTACATGTCAGTCTCGTTGCCGATCAGCTTGATGGAGTCCTTGTTGGCGCCGACAGTGCCGTCCGAACCCAGGCCCCAGAAGGTGCAGCTGATAGTGCCTTCCGCATCGCAGTTGAAGCTGGTGTCGACTTTCAGGGATTTGTGGGTCACGTCGTCGTTGATGCCGACCGTGAAGCTGTGGAAGGCCGCGCCGGAAAGGTGGTCGAAGACGGCCTTTGCCATCGCGGGCGTGAATTCCTTGGAGGACAGGCCATAGCGCCCGCCGATGACTTTGGCGTTGGCGAACGCGCTGTCCTTGACTGCGTTGACGACACTGAGGTACAGAGGCTCGCCAGCCGAGCCGGGTTCCTTGGTGCGGTCGAGAACGGCAATCTTGTTGACCGTCTTGGGCAGGGCCTGGAGGAACAGGTCGTTGACAAACGGATGGAAGAAGCGGACGATGACGAGGCCGACCTTTTCGCCGCTGGCATTCAGCTTGGCTACCGTCTCTGCGACAGTTTCAGCGCCGGAACCCATGATGACAATGACTTTTTCAGCGTCTTTGGCGCCGACATAGTCGAACAGGTGGTATTGGCGGCCAGTGGCCTTGGCCAGCTTGTCCATGCATTTCTGGACGATGCCGGGCAGGGCGGCGTAATGGGCGTTGGTCGTTTCGCGACCCTGGAAATAGACGTCAGGATTCTGGGCGGCGACGTGGATGGTCGGTTTTTCCGGCTTGAGGCTGCGATTGCGGAAGCGTTCGACCAGCTTCATGTCGAGGAGGGACTTGAGCGTCTCATTGTCGAGGTCTTCGACTTTCTGGACTTCATGGGAGGTGCGGAAGCCGTCGAAGAAATGGATAAATGGGATTTCGGCTTCGAGGGTCGCCAGGTGGGCGACGGCTGCCATGTCCAGGCATTCCTGGACCGAGGCGGCTGCCAGCATGGCAAAGCCAGTGCCGCGGCAGGCCATGACGTCAGCATGGTCGCCGAAGATGGACAGGGACTGGGCGGCCAGGGTGCGGGCGGAGACATGGAAGACGGTCGGCAACATTTCGCCGGCGATCTTGTACATGTTCGGGATCATCAGGAGCAGGCCCTGCGAGGCGGTGTAGGTCGTGGTCATGGCGCCGGCGACTAAAGCGCCGTGCACGGCTCCGGCAGCGCCGGCTTCCGATTGCATCTCCATGATGTTGAGGGGGCGGCCGAACATGTTTTTGAGGCCACTGGCGGACCAGGAGTCAGCCAGTTCTCCCATCACGGAAGAGGGCGTAATCGGATAGATGGCAGCCACTTCGCTGAATGCGTAGGCGATTTGAGAAGCGGCGGTATTGCCATCAATTGTCACCATTTTAGCCATTGTCGTCATCTCCTTGGTCTGCATTGCGGGAATTCTGGGGGTATTACAGGGGAATAAAACAAGCCGGCCTGGTGGCCGGCAGTGCGGCGGACTGCAACCTGTCCTGACATAGGCACTTGTCTCGAAAGGGAGCGTCCATATAATATAGTTCCAGGAAAAGAAATCTCAAGTTGACAGGCGTTGAGTTTATCATGCGGCGGTCAATTTTCATGTAATCGGTCGTAATGCGTCAGTCTTCTGTAGTGCCTTTACAAGGCACCAGTTTTGGGGGCATGCCTCCCCCAGGCTGAAGCCTGGGGTTAAGCGCCTACGGCGCAAAGGAATGTGACTATAGGCATGGTGCATTTGTCCCTGCTGGAAGCCGGTGGAAGACACGTGTCTTCGCCAACGTCCACCAACGTCCGCAGCTACAGAGTTGCAAAAGCCCCAACGGGGCGCGACATACCAACCCAGGGCAAGCGAAGTCCGCCAAGGGCGAGCGACGCCCTGGGTGAGGCGATGTATAATTTTGAGCCCTGAAAGAGCGAGACATGAACGCCGCTATGGCTAAAAGACAACACAAGGCATAAAAGTATTCATCACAGGTTTTCGCATATTGGCAGAAAATAGGTTGTGGGCGGTAGTCCCCCCCAGGTTATTCTGCAAGCTGGCGTGACGGCGTCGCTTTAGGGCGTTTATTCCAGGATTTCGAGGGTGATGGGTTTCCAGATGCCGCCGGCCATGGTGGAATCGTGGACGCGTACGGTCAGCTGGTTGTCTTCGCCCCATTTCAGGACTTTGGTGACATCAAGGGAGAACGGCAGGTTCCAACCCTCTGGACCTAAATCATGGTCGCCGATGTAGACGCCATTGAGCCAGACCCAGGCGCATTCATCGACGCCCCCGAAGTGCAGTTCGGCGGCATTGAAACGGGCTGGCTTGGCAGGGGCCTTGAAGGTTCCGCGGTACCAGGCAAAGCCGTCGTGGTTGATGCCCTGGGGTTCCCAGGCTTTTGCGATTTTGATGTCAGTCCAAGCGCTGTCATTAAAGTCGGGCTTGAACCAGTTTCGGGTGTGGCCTTGGACGTCGTTGTCAATGGCGATTTTCCATCCCGCCTCGGGCAGGGGGTGTTTTTCCTTGACGACGACGTCATAGTCCCAATCCGGGCGGTCGCGTAGCCGGACTGTGTCGCAGTGGAATGGCCAGGTAGCGCGCATGACGAGCGAGCGGACGGCCAGGTCCTCGTCACGCGAGGCCTTCTGAAGGAGTTGCTGGCGGCGTCCTAGGGCTGGGCGCTCCGAGGCGAGGAGGCTGGCGGCATAGACGCGCACTGGCAGGGGCTGGTCGGTTAGCGCGGTTTCCAGGATATCCAGGCAATCATCCGGACGACGATTTTCGCAGAGAATTTGCAGGGCCATGCGGCGCGTCTGCTCGTCGGAGTTTTCGCGCAGGGCCTGATGCAGGACGTCCTTGCCGGCTTGGCCATGGGCGGCCAGGCTGCGGACTGCGGCTCGGCGGACCAGGACGTTGCCGTCCTGGAGCAGGACCGTCAGGGTGGGGACGGCTTTGGCGGTGTCGTGTTTAGCCAGGTCGAGGGCCAGCTGGCGCCTGGCTTCAGCGTTGTCGGCCTGCCTGGGGCTGGCGCAGCCGACAGCGAGGATGATGGTCAGGCATATCGTTCCGGCGAAGAGGCCGGCAAAGCGTTTCATGGTCATGACAGGAATCCTTATGTGACGGGGAAGGTTGCTGGGATGGACGGCCTTGCGACCTGCGGTTATCGCACGTGGCAGCTTTGGCTGAGACTTTGTCCGGTCGCCAGGTTAGTGGCGGTGATGATCCAGGTGCCTGGGGTGTCATTGGCGGCTGGCTGGAGGGTCAAGTCAAGCTTGCCATGCTTGGCTGTATAGTAGCCGGAGAATTCGCCGGGTTTGCCGTCGGCGTCGGTGATTCTCACTTCGATTGGGATGGCTGCGTCAGCCAGGCGGCCCCAGCGGTCGGAAATAGTCACGGTCATCGGCAGGTCTTGGCCGCGGCTTACTTTAGCGGGCAGCTTCAGCCGGAATCTATCCAGGGCGGTCCGGGAAATCAGGAAAAGTCGTCCTTCGCCGGGGCCGAAGCTGGCCTCGAAACTCAGGGCGCCGTCAACAAAGCGGCTGGTTACGGCTTGATGTCGGACCAGGTCATAGACGTGTCCTGGGCGGTCAATGGTCAGGGTGGCTTGGTTGGGCAGGCCTTTTTCCATGACCAGGCGGTGATGGCCGACATAGTCGCCGAATTCGCGTTTGTCATTGATGGCGAACAGGTAGTCGGTCGTGCCAAAGCGGCGCAGCCTGGTCACGACGTCGATGTCAGAGGAGCTGGCCCGGGCGGCATAGATGCCTTGCAGTTCGCGTTGGAGGCGGCGGGATTCCGCTTGCAGAGCTGCCTTGGCTTCCGCCGCGTTGCTGGCTCGTTTTATGACTGGCAGGAAGATGTCAGCCAGGATGGCAGGGCAAACGTTCTGGTCGGCGATGACGATGCCGCCGCGCTCTTGGAACTTCTTGATGGCGTCGACAACGGATTGGGTCAGCACGTCGCAGGCTGGCAGGACGAGGATTTGGTATTGGTCGAGTCCGTCGCGGCGGATAGTTTCATTGAAGATGATGCGGGGCTGGTAGCCGGCCCATTGCAGGATAAGGTGGACGTCGGCTTCCCAGGCGCCGCTCCAGCCGAAGGTTCCTCGACTGGCGAAGATTTGTGAGGAAAAGCTTTGCAGGATGGCGATGTCGGCCGGGATGTCCGGCACTTCGAGGAGGGTCGGCCCGAGCGGCTTGACGACGTCGGCGAGGAGTTGTTGCAGGCGTGGCGCTGTCTCCGGGTTGGTCATGAAGTAGGCGCCGTATTCGCCATTAGGGAGGGTGACGAGCGACCCCCAGCCGTGGTACATGATGCCTTTGATGGGGCGCGACAGCTTGCTCCACAGTGCCTCGCTCAAATTGTCCGGAGCGATGGTGTAGTACTTCACTTCTGGGAATTCGCGCTCCCAGGCTGTCCAGTCGTCTGGGTTTTTCGGCAGAGTCGGCGCGGTCTGGGTTCGTTTCCAGATCACCTGGGTCATTTTCATCACGCCCTGGTCTGGGCAGCCATCGGCCATGGCGAACAGCTCATCGGTGGCCTGGCCGATTTTGATTGGGTCTGGGTAGGAATAGGTCCATTGGGAGATGAAGTCGAGTTGGCCGCCGCTGCCCCAGACGCTCGGGACGCGCACGGCCGGGTCAAAGAAGGTCCAGACTTTCTTGCCGGTCGATTTCAGGCCGCGGTGGATTTGCGTGTTGAGCGGATTCCAGCCGTCGCCGTCCTTCCAGAACCAGGTGTAGTAGCGCAGCAGCGGATAGTCGTCCGGGATGACGCGGTTGGCCGGGAAGTCGCTGATCGTCGTATAGTGGACGCCGTTTTTCTTGACCGCCTGGGGAGGGATTTTTCCGCCCAGGAATTGTTCGGCGCTGGCTATGTCGTAATCCTGGAAGGAGAGATCAGTGCTGTCGCGGACTTCGGAATGGATGAGAGCGGCGTCAAAATGGGGGAAGTCGCCAAAGGAGAGCGAGACGCTGGCGCCGGAGTCGTAGCCGAGCTGCTGGATGTCGGGATGGGCGACGTTGGCGTTGTCCTCGTGTTTGGGCACAAGGTTGCCATCGCGGTCGAGGCGTTTGTATCGGATGTCCTTGTTGGAGCGCATGTATCTTCCGGCACCAGCGTAATGGCAGGCGTTTAGGCCGATGCGCTGCCAGCGTTCCAGGCGTTCGATGATTTTTTGGCCGGATGGAGTGTTGGCATAGTCGACGGGCTTCTTGGCTTGCCAGGCCTGGGAGTCGCCGCCGAGTCCGAAATTGGCGTGGGTGAAGCCGATGGCCAGCATGGCTTCCGGGTCATC
>Ga0123335_1005403_pt1 | contig 15616 bp, 10 predicted proteins | sample BiotimSIPDNA_2_FD_89707 | JGI IMG/M metagenome (GOLD analysis project Ga0123335, IMG submission 89707) | Anaerobic biogas reactor microbial communites from Washington, USA - Biogas_R2 time_0 SIP DNA | ecosystem: Engineered > Bioreactor > Anaerobic > Unclassified | place: Washington, USA... | reverse complement strand
ATACTGGCATAGGATTGCTTGGTGTAATAGGTATATCACAAATTTTAGATATAAAACACAATCAGCAGCAGAAGCTTGAGTCTATACGCATGATAAATGAAGCAGAAAGAGAAATGGAACGACGCAAAAAGCATGAAGACAAAATGACCCGGGACTTATTAGTAGGAGATGCTTATAACATCCTCCCCGGTCTCCCGGGTAATGATATAGGCAAAATAGTTTTAGACATGTGGAATAACCGAATAGGTCATACCAGATTTTAATTCAAGGAGATGAATATATGCTTTTAAATTTAAAATACTTGGCGCATGGTGGTAAAGATACTGTAAAAGCTGCTAAAAAAGTATTAAAAGAATCTGATGAGGCGGCAGCCAAGTTTTCCAAAAATATAGTAGATATTCCTGGAGCGCCAAATGAACTCTTTGACCTTTCTAAAGAAATTAAAGATGAAGTTGCTGGCATGGGTGATAGATTCAGTAGAGCAGCAGCTATTGAACAAGATGTTGGTTTTGCTGGCTTTAAGCAAAACTTTGTAGAGACACTTACTACAGAGGAAGGTCTTACTCAACTTGGGGGTAGTGCTCTTAGGGGTGCTCTTGGATGGGGTGTATACGGCGGCGTAAATGAATGGTCCCATGGTGGAAGTGCCTGGGAAGGATTTAAATCAGGAGCTTTTGGTGGAGTTTTTAAAGGTGCTGCATGGAAAGGCGTAAAAATGATGCCTTATGGTGCCAAGAAATACAGTCAGCTTGCTACAGGAGGAGAAGCGCCAAGTATGTTTAGCGCACTAGGAAGATATAATGATATTCGTAAACAAGCTGCAAGATTTGGTATGGTTCAAGGATCTCAATTAAAAATAAGTAATCAACTGCTTAAGGTTAAACAGAATGAAGCAACGGCTAAATTTGCTGAAGACGTAATGAACACAAAGTAGGGGTGTAGCATGAAAGCAAAGACAAAACTGTTTAATGCTGGAATTGACAGGCTTTTAAATTATGTCGGACCAGGAAGAAAAGGTGCTGGATCACTAACACGTGACCAATTTAATGATCTGTTATCTGGTCTTGAATTAAATAGTAAATCAAAGAAAAAATTATGGGAATATACCAGAAGAATGGATGAATTCAAGCCATTTAGACTTCCCAAAAGAGAAGAGAAATATAGATTTAAGAGAAAAGCCGGTGCCACTTTTAGACAAAAAGCAAGTACGACGACTACATCTGGAGTAGAAAGCGAAGTTCAAGGGCGGCTCATAGAAAGAGTAGGTAGAAAAATTGAAAGCGATATGCTTGGATCGCCAGAACAGCACCCTTTAAGACATGCTTTTGTAAACAGATTAAACGAGGCAAGAGTTATAGAAAGAGCAGATAAAAATTTATTAAACCTTGGAACAGGATATCGATTTACAAAAGGAGCCCAATGGGGTCTTGGAATAGGAATAGCTGCTGCAGGAACAGCTGCTGGAGTAGGAGCTGGATATTTAGAAAACAAAAAGATGCAGGACTGGGGCTTCGGTAAAAAATATAACATGATGGTAAACGGACGCATGGTTGATGCCGGCCCTCCTCCGCATATGAATTACGATACAGCGCCCAATTATGATTTGGGAGCTAATGGAAACATGGTATTTGCTTTGCACAACCGTAGACATGGCTAGAGAGGAGCATAAATAATGGGACTTGTAAGTAAATTTATGTCTTTACCTGGCGTAGGGAAAGCAGGGGAAGTTGGAAGAGAAATTGGACTAACTGGTCCAATGGTTAGAAACTTTGCTGGAGGCACGGTTTTATTTACCGGTATAGAAATGCTTACCGCAAAAGAAAGTCTTCCTTCTGCTCTTGGTAAAGGTATAGTAGACTCCGCTCTGTGGGCGGTGGCCCCGGGCATTATGACTGGATTAGTGGTTGGACAAATGGGGTATGGTCTGGCCTCTTCAATAATTGGAGGTGCAGAGCAAAAATATCATGAAAATAGACAATTATATAGTAGACTAAATCAGCCTTTTCAAAATAAATTTCAGGACAGTCAAAGAGCTTATACAATGAGACAGGCAGCGGTACAAGCCATAGCTGGTTCTAAGTTAAACGCAAGAAGTGCTATTGGCGGAGAAGCTAAACTGATGCATAGACCCTGGCAAAGTATATACAGCTAGGAGAGATATATTTGCACCAACTTACACAAGAAGAGCTAGAATTTATACGTATACTTGAAGATCCGGTAGAATGGCTTAAATATACAACTGGTGAGATTCCAAGATGGTACCAGGAACAAATTTTAAGAGACCCAAGCAAAAGAACCGTTTTAAGAATGGGAAGGCGGTGTATGGTCGCTGGTACGCCGGTATTGATGGCTGACGGAACATGGAAACCGATTGAACAGATAAAAGTCGGTGAATTTGTTATGTCGCGAAAAAAGAAAGGAAACTTTTTAGTCAGAAAAAAGGTTATTCTAGAACACGACAATGGAGTCAAGGACGTATATAGAATAAAACTTTCGAATGGACTCCATATCGATTGTACTTCAAATCATCCGCTATTGATATTAGAACCAAATGAGGATGGGCGTGGGGCTCATTATGTATGGAAATCTATCGAAGATGGCTTAAAACCTGGTGACAGATCAATGGTTATACATGGTTTTGATAAATGGGGGACCTACAATAATCCTAAATTCGGAGCATTATTAGGATATTTGCTAACTGATGACTATATTATTGGTGGTTCACAGACTCCTAAATTTACAAACAATAATATAAAAATGATAAACGAAGTAAAAACCATCTGCAAAGAATTATATGATTATGATTGTCCAGTTCGGGAAAAAGGCAATGGATATGATATACACATAACAGATGGAGAAAAAGGAACTCAAAACAAATTAAATAAAGAGTTAAAAGAGCTAGATTTATTGGGAAGAAAAGCGAATAATAAAAAACTTCCTGAGCTGCATACGACTTGGGATAAAGAAACGATCATGGCTTGTATCAACAGAATGTTTTCTGGCGACGGAGGAGCCTATACTCATAAAAATGGCAGAAACAGAATAGCTACAGAATTAATGCTGTGTTCAACCTCCTTTGAAATGCTTGAACAAGTAAGACTTGTTCTGCTTAAAATCGATGTAACAGCAAGAATAGATAAAGAGGCAAGAGATTGGAAAGGTAAAGAAAGCATTTTATATAGGCTGCGAATTGCTGATTCTTTATCAATAGAGAACTTTTTTGAGAACGTTGGTTTTATATACGGAAAAGAAGAACGATGTGAAGAAGTATTAAAAGCTGTACGAAATAAAGCTAAACACAGGAAAAAAGGTACAAAAAATTTTGCTAGAATAACAATCAAATCTATTGAATATTTGAACGAACAACACACCTATGATATTGGCGTTAAAGATACCCATAATTTTATAGCCAATGGAATTGTGGTTCATAACACCGGTAAATGTGTTTCTTACCGCTCTAAAATCCTTACTGAGTACGGGAATTTAGATATTAGACATATAAACCAATTCGCTATTCAACCGGCTATTGCCACATATAACGAAGATACGGGAGAAATAAGTTTTACCACTAACTATAGTATATGGGAAAACGGAGTAAAGCCTGTTTATAAAATTACTACTGAGTCTGGTAGAGTAAATTACGTTACTGGTAACCATCCTTTTTTAACTGAAGATGGATGGGTCGATGTAGACTCTTTGGCAATAGGTAGAAAAATTGCTGTCCCAGGATCGTATAATAAACTTTTTGTTGGCGAACATCTTGGAGAAGATATGGCAAGGATGCTTGGTAGTATATCTGCTGTATGTGGAGGCGAGGTATTATACGCTGTTTTAAACTCTCAAAAGAACGACATTATTGCTTTTATAAAGAGTTATATGAAAGAAAAGGGAGATATCAAAGAACAATACATGATTACAAACATGGAAAGCGTGGCCAGGTCGATACAGCATTTATTATTAAGACTTGGAGTGCTTTCCACCATACAAACAATAGAAGAACAATACAGAATTCAGATACTTGATGATGACAAAACCAAATTTTTAAATATAGTTAATCATTCATATATAGAACCGAAAGAACAAGTTATTTTATACGAAGAAATTAAAGCAATAGATTATATCGGCGAAGAAGAGACTTATGATTTATCTGTCCCTGGGACAAATACATTTATATGCGATGATATAATTTCACACAATACATGGACCATGTGCGGATTTATGCTGTGGCTGGCATTTACAAGAAGAGATACAACTATAGTAGTTGCGACGCCGTATGAAAATCAGATACTGGTTATATGGGAGCAGCTATTAAAGTTTATAGAAAAATCTCCGCAGCTTAGGGCCAGTGTTGCTTCAAGCACTAAAAATCCATATACTATAGCTCTTAAAAATGGATCTAAAATAAAAGGTTTTACAGCCGGCACTAAAGCTGGAAACGCTGGCGGATCGCTTCGTGGCCAAAAGGCTGACTGGATTTTCTTAGATGAGATGGACTATATGTCCGATGCTGATTTTGATACTATATACTCCATCGCTCTTGAAGCTCCAAGAAGGATCGGCGTTACATGTGCATCTACTCCTACAGGCCGCAGGGGAATGTTTTGGAAGCTGTGTCATGATCCATCTTGGAAAGAGTTTCATTTTCCGTCTACAGTAAACCCTGAGTGGGATGCGTCTATGGAAGATGAATTAAAACGCATGTATTCTACTCAGATAGCGTGGGATCATGAAGTAAAAGCCGAGTTCGGAGATGAAACGGTTGGTGTATTTAAAAAAGAATTTATAGATAGAGCTAAAGCTAACTATGAATATATTTTAAAACCTACCTATGATGCTATTAGAACTATAGGAGTTGACTGGGATAAATACTCGGCCGAGACACAGATATTGGTTCTTGAATTTGATCGCGCCAATCGAAAATTTAAAGTAATTCTAAGAGAAGAAATACCTAAAAGCGAATTTACTTTAAGTGAGGGCGTAAACAAAATAATAAGACTAAATGAATACTTTAGGCCGGCATATATATATGTAGACCGCGGGTTTGGTGAATATCAGGTAGAAACTTTACATCTATACGGCAGTGAACATCCTGAAACAGGCTTAAAAGATAAAGTAAAAGGAATTTCATTCGGTGAGTCATATGAAGTAAAAGATCCTATTACAAGAACAGCAAAACTTACTCCGATTAAGCCGTTTATGGTTAACCAGGTGGTATATTTGCTCGAGCAGGATATGCTTATGTTAAACGAAAATGATGAGCTTATCTGGAGACAGATGGAAAATTATCAGGTGGTAAGGGTAAGTCCTACAGGTCAGCCTATATTTACCAGTACCGATGAACATACTATAGACGCACTCATGCTTGCAACGCTAGCTTTTCAAGTCGAAATGCCCGACCTGGCACAGATTATTCACCAACCGTTATTAGCCAGAAGCATAGGAATTGAGAAGGTAAATTATCCAGATCCGATGAGAGGAAAATTTACATCTCATTATAACAATAAAAAAGCAATCACTACATGGGATGAACCTGGTCCACCTCCGCCACAGAAGGTGCCATTAGGTTACATTCCGCAACGGGCTTCAACTTCTTTTGCCCGAGGTAATTCGGGTAAAGGTTTCAAAAGGAGGACCTGGTAATGTCAATTAAAGACACGCTCGACTATAAACCAAATATTGAATATACAAAACCAGAGATACATTCATATAGTATTTCAACTGAAGAAGAGATTGTAGAAGAGGATTATATAAATTTTTACCGCAATAATAGCATCGATATTATTGATTATATAAAAACATTGCAAAATGTTGGAGATGCAATACTTGAATATATAAATGAAAAAGATATTTATACTGATATTCCTATTACTGAAGAACAAAAGGAATATATTGTGAGCATGGAGCAGCTGCTTAGTGTAAGTGGAGTCTCCTATCAGCCAATAGAGGAATTTATAGACTTCGATGTATATAAAAAAGCATTAGAAATAGATACAGAACCATATACAAGCTATATCGCCGATATATTCGAAGAGTACCATGCAGGAATTGATGGCGAAATAGCTTTTGAACTCTATCGGGATATGTTTGAAATAAGAAAAGAGCTGGATGATTTATTTGGATTTACTATTAATTATGTGTGTCCATATATAGATAAAGATGCCGACACAGAAGAGCTTATAAGTCTTGAAACAGAAATGATAAATGAAATAGCATCTATTGCTTATTCTGCAAGGAAATTAGAAGAACAGATAAGCGAAGCTTTTTATGACACACAGAAAATTAGCGAGTTAACAAAAAGTCTTGATAATATGGTTGAAATTATAAAAGAAAAGACAAATACAATGACTTCAAAGTCTGAACTCATTAGTGTTATAAGAAGGATTTTTCAATTATTAGTTGAGGTAATTAATATCATTGATATAGCTGTAACTATAGAGGTAGATACAAAAGAAAAACTTGATGACAATATTGTTGTCGCTTTACATATGTCTTTTGATAACGAAAAGAAAAAAGTAAAGCAACTTGAAATGAAGAGAAGATCTGTTACAAGTAGAGAGAAGAAAAAGGCTGCATTAAGGGATCTTGGGGTATTGTCTCATGTAAAAAACGCATTTAGCCAGCCGTTAAAATCTGAATTAAAAAATAAAAATTTACAAGATAGTATATTAGATCGGGTAAATGACGGTATTAATACAGTAGATGAGCAATATATGAATGGAATGCTAGATTGCATAACCATAAACGAAACAGACCAGACGATGTTAATGAACAAGATAAACATGATCATCCATAAACATTACACAAGAAAATATATTAAACTAAGGGAGTTGTAGAAAACTGGACGCTAAACTTAGGGAAATATTAGAAAAGTTTGATGGATACAATGTTGAACTGGACTACAAACAGAATAAACGCATACCGTCCGTAGCTCCAAAAAAAGTTTTAAACTACGAATTTGACAATCCGATACATATTATTCCTCTTGCCGATGCTCATCTTGGAAGTATGTGTTGCAACGAAAATATGCTGGACAAAAACTGTGAACTTATTTTAAACACACCAAACTGTTACACATTTATTCTTGGAGATATGATGGAAAATGCTACAAAAACAAGTGTTGGTAATGCAATGTTTGATGAAGCCTATCATATGCCAGATCAGCTATTAATCTTGCAACATAAGCTAGAACCACTGGCAGCACAGGGGAAAATATTAGGAATTGTCCCGGGGAATCACGAACTAAGAACAGAAAGGCTTACCGGTTCCAGTTCTATGAAGACACTGGCTTATCAATTGAATGTGCCATATTGCGGGTATCAGGGGTATTTAAAATTAAAAGTGCAGGAACAAACATACCGTGCGCTTATGTTTCATGGTACCGGCAGCGGAACAACCATAGGCGGTAAAGTAAATGCTGCTCAAAGATTAGGAAATGTAGCTATTGCAGATTTATATTGTTTCTTGCCTGAGCAAAAAATACTTACAGATAACTGCGAGTCAAAAAGAATAGACGATAAGAACATTGAGGGCGTTATTACTCACTTGGGTACAACGAAAAACATATCTCAGCATACATCAAGAAAATATGATGGGTTAATTTACAATATTTCTGTTTCCAAGTTACCGAATAACACAATATCTTGTACAGACAATCATGAAATTTTTGCAATAAAAAGAAAAGATTTGCTTTGTCATTTACCTTCAAGACAAAAAGATGATGTAGTTTGCAGACCGCAAAGCTTATTTTCTTATCCATGTGATAGCTGCAAAAACATAACCAACGCAGAACCAAAATGGATAATGGCTGAGAATTTAGAACCAGGTGATTTTGTTGTTGCTTCTTACAATAAGAACATAAAAGAAACCAAGTCAATTGATCTGCTGCATTTGTTTGAGGGAGCCTCTGTTGATAATGAAGATTTTGGAATTATACCCATTGATGGAAATAAACGCTCTTATAAATTTCCTGCCAGCATTGCCATAGATTATGATTTTATGAGACTTTGTGGTTATTGGTTGGCAGAGGGATCTATCGCGAAACAGAGTAGGGAAGACAAGCAAATTTCTGGAATAAGATTCGCTTTCCATGATAATGAAAATGATTTCAGAAAAGATATATGCGATATTATCAGCAAATATGGTTTGGAAGCGAAAGAGTATAAGCATAAAGAATCACAAGTCACTGAATTGCTAGTTCATAGCAAATGGTTGGGAATATTATTATACGATTTATTTGGTAATGGATCGGCCAATAAAAGCATACCGAAATGGATGATTGAGTTGCCGCATGATTTACAGTTTGAACTACTGAAAGGTTTGCTTAGGGGTGATGGACATTGCAGAAAGGATAATAAGTTTAGAACACGCAGAACCATAAGCTATGGAACTATTTCTGAGTCTCTCGCCTGGCAAGTATGGAATATCTTTATGAGGTTAGGATATGTCGCTTCTATTAAGTTAGCCAGCGAAGCCAAAACAGTTGAAATAAACGGCAAACTGTCTAACAAAGCCCCCGCTTGGGATGTTTCTATTAGTGGGAACAAAATAATAGAGCTTGCCAAAGATATATTCGGAATGGATTTAGAACCAGGAAAAACCAATAAAAGTTGTCATATAGAACTTGGAGACTTTATTTTATTTGAGATTGAAGACATTAAAAAAGTTGACTATCGTGGCGAGGTTTGTTGCTTGTCGGTTCCTGGTGAAAATTCTTTTTCGGCAAATGGAGTAGCAGTTCATAACTGTGTAGGCCATTCACATGTAAGACACTTCCATGAAGATCAGATCTATTCAATCTCAGACGACGGCCAACTGCAATCCAACCGAAGAGTGTTTGTTACTTGCGGATCAATGCTTGAATACTGGAATAGTTATGCTGAACAAAGTGGTTTTCTACCAAATGTTCCAGGAACAATTTTAATTGAACTGCGCGGCGACATTAAACAGATAAACGTTATTTTGTAAGGAGAAATATATGTCTTTTATAAACGACATAAAAGATTTGGTGAAATATTTTAGAAATGCCCCAAGCAAAAGAAGTGGTAGCACCAAATCAGATCCAGAGAAATATATAATCAAAAGAGTTGGGCTCGTATTTTCCAAGAATACTGGTTCGTCCCGTACAAGGAATTTCGAAGAACCTGATTTTGATTTAGAAGAAATCGATGCAGCTTATAATACAGATTCATATATAAGACAAGCATTGGATAAATATACGGATCTGATATTTTCTGCCGGCTGGTCGTTTACCAGTAAAAATCAGAATGCTCTTGATTACATAAGAATGAGAATGCGCGCCATTGCAGAAGCAACCAAAACTCCACTTGAACAATTTCTCCTTGAGATCGCAGAAGATCTGGTTAAGTACTCCAACGTCTTCATTATTAAAGCGAGAGCAGGCAATAACTATCAATATCCCCCAGGATTAACCGTTACCGGTATTGGAAAATTTAAACCTGTTGCAGGATATTTTGTTCTCGCCCCATCCACTATAACTGTTGCTAGAGATAAAAACGGTTTAGTACAGGCCTACAAACAAGAAATTACTGGTGAATCTATCGAAATAAAACCAGATGATATGATTCATTTCCATTGGAAACGCGAACGCGGACAAATTTTTGGTAATCCTTTCTTGTTCTCTGTACTTGATGACGTTAAAATACTTCGTCAGATAGAAGAAGATGTAATTAAATTAGTCTACAGACATCTATTCCCATTGATAGTATATAAGGTTGGCACTCCAGAATATGCAGCAACTCAGGAAGAAATCAATGAAGTAACTGATTCAATAAATAATATGCCTTTAGATTCAGCTATGGTTATTCCTGAAAGGCATGATGTAAATGTAGTAAGTATAGATGAAGCTGTTATGGATGTAAGTAAATACCTGGAATATTTCAGAAGCAGAGTGTTTACCGGACTTGGCGTATCCGACACAATAATGGGGATATCAGATACTTCAAATCGTGCTACTGCCGATAACCTCACACAGCAGATGAACGACCGCATTAAAGCCATTCAGAAAACATTCTCTCAATTCTTCGAACATTATATTATCAACGAGCTCTTGCTTGAAGGTGGATTTGACCCTGTTCTCAATATTGATGATCAGGTTTATTTTGAATTTAACGAAATAGATCTTGAGTCAAAGACAAAATATGAAAACCAAGTTATCCAGAAGTGGCTCAATAATCTTATTACATTTGAAGAAGCTAGACAGGAATTGTCATATGAAACAGTTGCAGATGAAGAAAGGCTATATGCAAATATTATTGCTGCACAGATAAATAATGCCAATCCGAATACTGGCGATAAAACCGAGTCTAAAGCCAAAGAGACTGTTAACGATGATTCATCTAAAAATACTTTTATCATAGAAAGTGTACAAAAACACGATATTGACAGTATTAATAATTTTAGAAGGCAATTATTAGAGATTTATCATTCAATTCGAAATGACATCATTGCGCACGCAGAAAAAGGAAGAATAAACAGCAAATCTGTAGACATGGTTTTCGGTCTGGCAGAGAACCAGATTAAAGCCTTAATCGAGAAAACCACCAGAGAAAGCCTACTTCAGGGTATAAAGGATAGTTCAAACATAAGCAAGCCTGATGCTCTTTTAAATAATGTCCTAGTAAACGAACTTACAAGCACACATATGAAAAGTGTTTCGAAACTGTTTGCCGATCTTAAGAATGGAGTACGGGACATAGAAGAAAGCGATGTAAGTAAAATTCTTGGGTTGTTTGAAACCCACCAGTACAGACTTAAGTTCCTGGCAAATAATGTATGCAATCTTGGATATAACTTCGGGATAATCAGATATGCTCAGCATGCTGGGTTAAATAAAGTATATATAAAGTCAGACAATGGATGCGAGTATTGCCAAAAACTTAATGGCAAGGAAGTCAAAACAAACGATTTGTTAATAGGATCTGAATTTATACCGCCATTTCATTCAAATTGTCAATGCATCCTTACTACAAAGGAGGTACAAAATGTCAATGAAACTAACGAAGTTTGAGGAGACGTTCTTGATAGAAAACAACACTAAGACCTTTAGGGAAAGCGAAGCTCCTATGAAGGCGATTCTCCCCAAAATTGAAGCTATACATGCCGGCATAACCAAAAATTTCGTTCAATATACGGCAGAAGCATTGAGCGGTGATTTTGATAAAAAAACCGGTGTATTCAGCTGGACCTCTCCTTATCCCAAGCCTGTTCTTACAAACCATGATATAGAGAGTGAACCACTCGGAAGGGTAGTAGATGCTAAGTTCAGCGCCGATTCCACGTCAGGCAAAGCATGTATAACAATTTCCCCTGCTATCACAGACCAGACTGCAATAGAGAAAATTCTAGACAATCGCTATCTGACTGTATCTATAGGATGTTCTGCCAAGGCAGCTTATTGCAGTATATGTGGAATAGATGTGGCTCAAAACTGGTGCGATCATTATCGTGGTGAAAAATATGAGGTAGATGGGAAAGAAAAGACTTGTTACTGGACCCTTGAGGATATTGAGTTCTATGAGGTCAGTTTTGTTAACAGGCCGGCAGATGAAAATGCCATGGTCGTCTCTACCGAATGGATGGCGTTTGATGGAGATAAATTTCTTGATCAAGACAACAATCACTTTGGTCTAGAAGAGATGGCTAACAAAGGATTCGATAATCATATACTTGTTCAAGAATTATTCAAAGAAGATACAAAAGGAGGAAAAACAGTGAAGTTAGAAGAGTTGAAGGCTGAGCTAACCAAAGCCAATGAGCAGCTTAAACAAGCTAAAGATCAAGTATCTGCTCTTGAAGCTGATAAAGAGACTTTAACTGCTGATAAAGAAGCTCTTACCGGCGAGGTATCGCAGCTTACAGAGGAAAAAACCCAACTTGAAAAAGAGGTTGAAGACCTCAAAACAGCACAACAGACAATGAAGGAAGAACTTGACTCTGTAAAACAAGAGATGACTGCACTGGTAGAGGAGAATACCAATTCCTTTGCAGCCATTCAAAGTAAACTAGTCGAATATGCAGCTGCTATCAAAAAATTCGTCGACAACAAGACTGACGAAGAAACCGAAGAAATTAAAGCAGACCTCAAAACACGCAGTCTTGAATCCCTGGAAAATACTATTAAAGACCTGCTTGACAGCCTTACTGCTATTAGGCGCGAAAGGCAGGAAATAGACAATCCTGCTCTCTCAGGATCTAACCGTACCAATGATAACGAATCGCTTACGGATGAAGACATTGTCTACAGCCTGTTGAGCGGAAGGAAACTAATCTAAGTAACGTTATAAGGAGGAAAAACAAATGGCTCTTTTCCCACAAGTAAATGTTCAAAATGGCGGGCTAGACGACAGGACTCATACTAATTTAGTAAGATCCGAAGGTAACGCCCCTGCCGAGTATTGGATAGTAGACCCCGACCTGCCCGGTCTGTTTGAATATCGTTTTGGTGGTTTCGGCATGGTTGTTATTCCGAAAGGAAAAATCGTTGCTGTATCTGAACCCAAATACGATTGGCAGACAGACAAAATCACTACCTGTCTTACTATCGCAAATGGAGTCAACATGCCTATCGGTGTCGCCCAGTACAATATATTCGAAAAGAAACGTGATCGTTTCGATGGTAACTTCCCCTCTGTTATTACCAGAGAATATATTGAAGTTCCCTTTATCGTTGGAGATGAAAGTGCAGCTGCTATGAAATGGGGTTGCGCTACCGCCGATACTGCTACCGGACTTAAACCTGGCGATTATGTAAAACCTAACGCAGCCGGCCAGTTTGTAAAATGGACAGAAGGGACAGATAATTTCTCCCAACTGGTTGGTCAGGTCTATGCAATGGATACTGATTTACCGCCCCTTGGATGGCTCGCATACTTCATGAACGTAGAAGTAATGCAAAACGAACTGAACGACGGAATCATAAACGCAAGCTATCCTCCTGCAACTAAAGGTGGATATCCTGGTAGCGCCAATTTCGCCGCTCTGGTGAAACAACTGTTTGATGCAAACAATCCTACCGGCATCAAATATTTGACCGATGGATACTTCCGTTCCAAAACCACCTATGGTGGAGACACTCCTGAAATCATCACTGCTCATACGTCAGTGGTTGCATCTTCAGCTGGTGTGAATATAAACGCTGGAACCGGTGCATTAACTGTTCCTGCTGACGGCGAAGAACTGCAATTGGTATTAAAGGCCAATGCACCAATTGCCGCAGACGAAACTATACGAATTTACTTTGATGACAACGTTGTAACTGAAGGAAGAAAATATCACATTGACCATCGTTTGAACCAGATCACCCTGTACCTGGATGAAAACGACGACAACAAAGTTGTTAAAATCACCTACACGCAGATCGTAGACCAGATTCCCGGAATTCCTACCGAGTGGGATTATAAGGGATCAGTTGGCGCTGCCCGCATCCTGCTCATGAAATAGTTTCGAATAAGTTGTAAGGAGGAAATAAAATGTCTCTAAATTTACAAGAGCGTTATAAAAAAATGTTAGAAGTAACGCCAAATGGCAAATTAAATAAAAAAGAGATGATTACCGTAACAGAGGCGCTCAGTACTCCTGATGCATCCATTCTGTTCCCCAAGGTAATCAACACTGTAATGCTTGAAGCTGCTGAGCCTACTTATTTGGTCAGCAAATTCCTTACAGAGATATCTCTTACCGAAGGCCGCAGCATCGAATTCCCGATGTTTGGTGCAATTCGAGCCTACCCTGTAGCTGAAGGACAGGAATATCCAGAACAGACTCTGAACTTCCATGTTGATAAACTCAGCACCGAAGTAAAGGTCAATAAATACGGTCTTAAAGTTAAGATTACCGATGAAATGGTTTCTGACTCTCAGTGGGACGTTATCGGTATGCATCTTAAAGCCGCAGGCTATGCCATGGGTAGGTTGAAAGAAGAGCTCTGCTTCTATGAATTTGACAAACATGGTCATATAGTATTCGATGCCGACTCCTCTGACCCGAAACTGGTTCCTACCGGCCGCGACTATTATGGTGAAGCTAATGGCACGGTCACCGCGGAAGACCTCATCGATATGTGTACCTCGATCATGGCCGCTGGCTTTACTCCGACCGACATTATTATGCATCCTCTGTGCTGGTCACTCTTCTATAAGAACTCCATCCTGGAATCCATGAAGATGGCTGCCTTTGGCGCAGGTGCACCGTCTGTCAATATCAGCAAAGAACCGCCTCAGATCCCGATCAACACCGGCTCTCCGGTTGGCGGCTTGAATATAAGCTTTAGCCCCTGGGTTCCATTTGATCAGGTCAACAAGAAGTTTAACTTCTATGTAATCGACCGCAACAATGTTGGCGTACTGGTTGTTAAAGATCGGATGAGCCCCGAACAGTTCGATGATCCAACCAGAGACATCATCACTCTGAAAGTTAAAGAACGCTATGGTATCGGAATCCTGCATGGCGGTTACGGTATAGCTGTTGCCAAGAACATTCCGTTCAAGAAAACCTATCCGCTGCCGACAGCTTATGCTGTTACCGATATTCCTGAAAACGTATCTGACGATATTTAGTAGTTGAGATGATCGGGCGGGGTCATACCCGCCCTCTGTCCAATTTTACTAAGGAGGATAAATAAATGACTTATATACCGACTAGACGGAAATTTAAGGGCCCGATCCTTTCCATTGGCGGATTCGAAGTTGGCCCGAAAGAAAACCCGATTAAAGTTATAGATGAAAATGGAGTAATTGCGCCTGCTTCTATTCCTGCACATTCTCATGTTATCGAAGAGGCAAATATTATGAAAAACGGAACTCCTGTGATTGCTGTGTCAGCTCATGCCGAACTGGTATTCGAAGGAGAAGTGTGTATTGGAGAGACTATCGTAATTGGTGATGAAGTATATGAATTTGGTGAAGAAGTCGCACAAGGCAATATTCAAGTAGATATTTCGGCTGGAACACCTTCATCTGCAAGGACTATACTTACTTTTATCGAAGTTCCGACAGATGGCCAGACTCTAACCGTCGGTGAAGATGTGTATGAGTTTGACACCGATTCAAATACTAATGTAAACACTATTCCTGTAGACGTGTCATCTGCTTCTAATGTTGAAGACGTCATAACTGCCTTAATAACAGCCAGTGCTGGCGGAACAGAATCAGTTACATTTAGCGTCGGAAATCCTGGTGAAATCCATATATCTAGCACTATTGACGGCAGTGAAGGAAATGGTTTGACAGTTTCAACCACAACTACCGGTACATTTGATTCGCCGGTATTGGCTGGTGGAACTGATGCCACAGCAGAAGAAGCTGCAGCTGCTATTGCAGAAGCAATAACTGCGAATACAGAGTCTGTTGTGACTGCGACTGCTGGAACAGAAGCAAATGCACATAAAGTTGTCATTAATGCAGCAGAACCCGGTACTGCAGGAAATGAAATTGCGCTTGATGATTCAGGTTGCGAAAATGCTTCGTTCTCTGATGAAACCTTAGCTGGAGGCGAAGATCCGACTACAGGTGTAAAAGGGCAAATTCTATTTGATGCAGATAATATATATATCTGTATAGATGTAACCGGAGGGGTGGCAACCTGGAAAGCTGTCGCTCTT
>Ga0123335_1005401_pt1 | contig 15619 bp, 18 predicted proteins | sample BiotimSIPDNA_2_FD_89707 | JGI IMG/M metagenome (GOLD analysis project Ga0123335, IMG submission 89707) | Anaerobic biogas reactor microbial communites from Washington, USA - Biogas_R2 time_0 SIP DNA | ecosystem: Engineered > Bioreactor > Anaerobic > Unclassified | place: Washington, USA... | reverse complement strand
GAGCCCGAGGAGGGCCCCCTCGTTGAGGACCGTCCCCGTCTTCTCGATCTTAGCGCTCTCGGTTCCTCCCGAGAACAGCATGACCCCGGCCGCCACCAGTACTATGGCCACCGCAGCGGCCCCGATCATCATATATTCTTTCTTCATTCCTTGTTCCTCCTCAAGAGCGCTCGGCGCTCATGTGTCATTCTTGAAAGACTGCGTGAGTCTGTCCAAGGTCATGGCGATCAGCACGACGGCCAGGCCGGCTTCGAAGCCGAGAGCGACATCCACCCTGCTCAGGGCGTACACGATGTCCCCTCCCAGTCCTCCTCCGCCGATCATGGCGGCGATGACCACCATGGAGAGTGAGAGCATGATACACTGGTTGATGCCGGCCATGATGGACGGCATCGCTATCGGTATCTGCACCTTGGTGAGCTTCTGCCAGCCCGTGGAGCCGAAGGCGTCCGCCACCTCGTTCATCTCCACCGGCACCTGCCTTATACCCAGGTTCGTCAGCCTGACCACGGGCGGCATGGCGAATATCACCGTGGCGACCACGCCGGGGACGACACCCAGACCGAAGAATATGACCGCCGGGATCAGGTAGACGAACGCGGGCATGGTCTGCATGAAGTCCATCAGGGCCTTTATCACCGGGTTGGCTGTCTCGCTGCGTGCGGCCCATATCCCCAACGGCACGGCGATCAGAACAGCCACCAGAGTGGCCACCAGCACCATGTTGAGCGTGACCATGGCGCTGTTCCAGTATCCCATCCAATAGATCAGATAGAACGCGGCTCCGATGAGCAGCGGGAGCACCAGACGCCTGGTCAACAGTACGGATATGCCGACCAGGATCACAATGAACAGCATCGGGTCCAGATACGACAGCAAGTCCCCCAGGGCCTCCAGGGGGATGCTCAGGATGTCCTTGAAAAGTGTCAGGAGCCATCCGAAGTACTGCTCTATGACATCCACCAGATCCTCGGCGAATCTTCCTATGGGCGACGCCATCATTCGTCGCCCCCTATGCTAAGTGTCTCGGCGGCCACCGAGGGGCTGACCACGCCCAGCAGCACCCTGTTCTCGTCCACCACGGGTATCGGGAAGTATGTGGTGACCATGATCTGTATGACCTCGCTCATGGGAGTCTCGGGACCCACCGCCGGCATGTCCCGGATCACGATGTCCGAAAGGCTCTCAGATCTGGACTGCACCGCGCGCAGGACGTCGTCGGACTCCACCATCCCCACCAGATGATTCCTCCTGTCTATCACCAGCATGTTGTTCCGGTCGGACTCCTCCATTATCTTAAGGGCGGTTCTGGGCCCCTGGGTTACGTACAGGAGGTGCCTGGGCCTCCTCATGAATAGACCGGCCGTCAGGATCTTCGTGCGGTCGACCTCCCTGACGAAGCGGCTGACATACTCATCGGCGGGGTTCTGCAGAATCTCCTCGGCCCGGCCTATCTGGACGATCCTGCCGTCCTTCATGAGAGCGATCCGGTCCCCCAGCTTCAGGGCCTCGTCCAGATCGTGGGTGACGAAGACGATTGTCTTGCCCAGTTCGGACTGTATCTTGATCAGCTCATCCTGCATGTCGTTCCTGATCAGGGGGTCGAGAGCGCTGAAGGCCTCGTCCATGAACAGAATGTCGGGGTCGGTTGCCAGGGCCCTTGCGAGGCCGACCCTCTGCTTCATCCCGCCGCTGAGGTCCGAAGGCATGCTGTTCTCGTATCCGGACAGGCCCACCAGGTCTATGGCGGTCTTCGACCTCTCCAGGCGCTCCGCCTCTGGGAGGCCCTGCATCTCCAGTCCGTAGGCCACGTTGTTCTTTATGTCGCGGTGGGGCAGCAGCCCGAAGTTCTGGAAGACCATCGACATCTTCTCGCGTCTGACTATGCGGAGGTCCTCCTCGTCCAGCGATGTGAAGTCCAGGCCGCCTATCAGTACCTCCCCGGACGTGGGCTCTATCAGCCTGTTCATGCAGCGCTCCAGGGTGGACTTGCCGGAACCCGACAGCCCCATGAGGACGAAGATCTCGCCCTTCATAACGTCGAAGGACACGTCGTACAGGCCCACGCTGTTGGGGGTGCCGTTCTGGATCTCGGCCTTGGTATGGCCCTGCTCCAGCATCTTGATCGCCTCCTCCGGATGCTTCCCGAATATCTTGGAGAGTCTGCTCACGCGTATCATGATCTGGTTGCCCTCTCCGTCCATGGGGCATTCCACCTCTTCGAAGATCTCCTCCGAGGTGCGGCCCCCATTGGAACGTGGTCTGTGCTCCTCGGCAAAACGTTTCACCGGCCCCCTTACGCGGGCCTTGATCCTGTCCATGCCGGCCGCCAGGCGATCGTGGAACATATCGTCCACGGCTTTGACCGGCCTCTTTCTCATCATACTTGAAGACATGTGTGAGTCTCTCCGATTTCGGTCTGATCGGTGCATTTCGCATCATCTTGCCCGAAAAGGAGCAGGGCATCCGCTGAAGCATGATGTTCCAAGCAACAGGAGGCCGCGGGACGGGATCGGGGACCCGAAGGTCGGGATCCGCAAGATGCCCCGTGGCGAAGCGGATGGGCCTTTGAAGCGGACCTATTCTTTCCGAGTAAATCCACTTGCGTTTCCAGATCGGCACGAACGTACTCCGAACGTAGGACCGGAAAGAGAACGCTTTTACGCGGCCCCTTTTCGGTCAAGGTGTCTCTTACTAAGTGTACATCTTATTTAAAATGTCGTTTTTTACAGTATAGTGTCTAATATTACGTTATAAACGGGTCTTATGTACATAGTAATGTAAATTATGCACATCAGTGTCTTCTTGAATACCGTCTGTATGAAAAGAGCGCGCATGCATGCAGAAGTATATGAATTAAGAACAAAGCATGTGCGAAAGAGACCGACATCTTAAGGTCTCTCAGACCCGCAGGACAATGCCGTCAAAGGGACCGACGACCGGCCTTCAATCGTCCTTCCTGCCGTGATACAGGAAACATATCAGGCAGAACCTCCTTGTCAGGAGGCCGCATCTGCACATGGTCTTGAGCCTTCTCCGGATGTTGCCCGTGTTGCTGAATCCCATGTCGCTTTTGAACTGACCGGCGGTGAAACCGCCGGGGTGCTCTTCGGCGTATGCCAAGATCATCCTCTCGAGACCCAACGCGGGAGAGATTTTACAATCCTTCTGCATGTTATCCGAATCCGTTCCGCTGTTTCCCCTCATGCTTCCACCTACGTTGAAAGACTGCACTGCCTTCGGCCAGTAAGGAACGGCCCCCGACCTGCATATAAACTTTATGCGTCTTCGAATGGACGGAACATGCGAACTTATTACTGAATGTGATATTATCCCGCCCTTCCGGTGGATCCGACATATCCACAGGTGCTCTCGTGAGGGGGTACGTTGCCCGCCGTCTGTCTTATGAGGCCCGGTAGCCCTGCCAACGATTAATATCCGCAGGAAGATACTGTGCCCATGGGAGCATCCTTCTTCTCCGAGACGCAACGCATGATACAGAGAGAGGTCGCCTGGGCCTTGGTGCTGATACTCGCCGCCGCCGAGGCGGGGGCTGTCTGCTGCTATGTCTTCCAGATAGGCGATCAGCCTCTGCCACTGTGGGCCCTCCTGATCATATCCGCGTTCCTGGCGGCACTTTGCCTGATGGCGCTTTTCATGAGACTTTCCGTGGAGGTGTATGGCGAACACATCACCATCCGCACGCTGAGGGCCCGTGTGATATCGAAGAGCGAGATAAAGGAGTGCCGTGTAGCGGGCTATAACGCCCTCCGTGACTACGGAGGATGGGGGATAAGATACTGGACCCGGGGCAAGGGATACATAGTTCCCGGCTCCGAGGGGGGAGTGGAGATCTTCCTGAAGGGCCGCGACCGCGGGATACTGATCGCCTCCCGCCGGCCGGAGGAGCTCCTGTCGGCCATCAGGGGCTGCGGAAAGCCGGGCAACTGATAAATTCCTTATATGCACATGCTGATAATGAAACACTCATGCCAGTCAAAGAATTCGACATCTACATCGTCCTGGACACCCAGGACGTGACCTGTGTTCCGGACCCGATGCATAGAGTCATATTGGATTATCTGTCCGCGGGGCCTGCCAGCCTGACCGATATGATGAACGACCTGGTCATCCCCCAGTCGACCCTTTCAGTGCAGATATCCAGGTTGGTCGACATGAAACTGGTGCGTTCTGAGACGGACCCCCGGGACAACCGCCGGAAGACCATATCCCTGGCATCCCTTCATTTCGCCGCGTCGCTGCCTCCCGGTCCGGACCTCGACGGGCCGCCTTCGGTCATGATCAGGCGCCTGGTGGAGGCGCCCGGCGGATGCAGGGAGTACCTCCTGGGATCCATACTCGAGGGGTTACAGTCGGTCAGGTTCGACGTCTCCCCCTGGATGAGGAGGATTGGATACCAGGCGGGCACGATAATGGCCGAGAGGATGGGCTCCATGAACGGGGAAGAGGGGCTGGAGTTCCTCAAGGGCTACTTCCTCAGGAACGGCCTGGGCAACATGAACGTGGAGACCCACCTCCCCCTGACGGTCTCGGTGCGTGAGACCAGGGAGATACCGGGGTTCACCGGGAGGCAGAAGGCCGCTTTCTGCGGCGGCATGATATCCGCGGTCATGAACTCCTGTCTGGACAGGAGATGCCGTCCGGTGAGCTGCAATGTATCGGAAGCCGGCGACGCCATCCTCACCTTCGAGTGCGGCCCCGGGGACGAAGAGGGTTCTGCCGATGCGAAATATGGCGCATGAGCCGTCAAATCTTATATCCTTCCAGTCATTCGGAAGTCCTGTATGATTCTCAACCGCTGTCCGAAATACGCCCCCGGGGCGGGGATCCGGACCGTTTCCCCCGAAGAGACCCTGAAGAACGCACTGCCTGTCCTCGAGAGGATCGGAGCCGACCCTCCCGAGGACGTGACCGGTATGGACTGCATAGGCATACCCGTGTTCTCAGTATGCCGGGAAATGACCGCGAAGGGGCTTCCGGGCAACTACAACGGGAAGGGCGCCACCCGGGAGCAGGCCATGGCCTCCGCGGTCATGGAGACGATCGAGAGATACAGCTCGGAGATGAGAGAAGACGACCGGATCGTCTACGGCACATACAGGCAGGCGGCGGAGAACGGCCCCGCGATAGACCCCGTCGATCTGATACTCCCAGTCACCACCCTCGGCATCCTAGAGGGCGCCCAGATAGCCTGGACCGCCGGTTACGACCTTTTCCGCGGAACGGAGACGTGGGTCCCCGCATGCGAGGTGTTCTACCCCTACAGACCGGACGGGGACCTCCAGCTATACGGTTTCCACACCAACGGCATAGCCGCCGGCAACACCCTGGAGGAGGCCATCCTCCACGGCCTGTTCGAACTGATCGAAAGGGACGCGTGGTCGCTGGCCGAGGAACGCGGCTCCGCCCGGGCGGATATCGAGACCGACAGTGACTCGCTGCCCGGCAGGCTCCTGAAGTGTTTCGCGGACAGGGGGGTGATCATACGCCTCAAGGACATGACCAGCGACATAGGCGTCCCGACCGTCGGAGCTTCCGCGGACGAAACGGCCACCGAGGACCCGGAGATGCTCACGATAGGCGTGGGCACCCATCTCAACCCAGAGATAGCCGCCGTGCGCGCGATAACGGAGGTGGCGCAGTCCAGGGTCGCCCACAAGCACGGCCTCCGCACGAACGCCAGGCTCCAGAAGACCGTCAGGGATATGGGCTACAAGAGGATGAAGGAGACGAACCGCCTTTGGTACGGCGAATGCTCCTCCCGCGTCAGGCTTGCGGACATCCCCGACAGGTCCACTCCCTACGTCCTCGACGACATAGAGGAGGTTCTCGGCAGTCTCGCCGAAGCGGGACTGGACTCCGTGGTGGCTACGGACCTGACCCGGCCCGAGACGGGGATCCCGGCCGTAAGGATGACGATCCCGGGGCTGGAGGTGGCCACCATGGACCCCTCCCGCCGCGGATACAGGATACAGGGCATGCGGCCCCGGTCCCTCTGACAGGTGCTCAGAGGAGCAGCTCGGCAAGGCTGCGGATCGCCCGGACACCTCCGTCCGGCGGAGGGGCCAGGCCGTCCCTCTGGTCCACCATGATGCAGTCCATCCCGGCGTTCTACGCCGCGGCCGCGTCGTTGGGGGAGTCACCCGCATACACCGCGCCGTCCTTTCTAGTCCCTGTCAGGGACAGGCAGAGCTCCAGGCGGTCCGGGGCCGGTTTGGGCCTGGGCACATCGTCCAGCCCCACGATGCGATCGAAGCATCCCCATATCCCGCGCCTGCGGGTGAGATCTTCGATCTTGAAGGCCTGCTTGCCGGATGCTGTGCACAGCCCGTGCCCCCGGGAGCGGAGGGCCCTCACGGTCTCGAACGTCTCCGGGAATGGGGAGGCCAGCCTGTAGAAGCCGGAATCGGAGACCCTGGTGTACCCCTCGAAGAAAGGCCCCCCTGAGTGCCGGATCCCCGCTGACGGCCTCGAAGGCCTGCTCCGTGGTCATGCCCGCATGGACTGGAAACATGCTCCTGTCATAGGGCGGGCAGATCCTGTCCATGGCCGCGGACATGATCGCCAGTATCCCCTGACTGGAATCGAAGAGGGTGTTGTCGAAGTCGAAGATGTGCGGATCGTACTCCCGCATGCTCACTTTACACCGACGTATATGTTGACGGCCCCCATGGACCTGACGTGGAACCTTACCTCGGAGAAGCCCGCCTTCCTGAATATATCCGCCATCTCCTCGCCGTGAGGGAATCCCTCGAGGGACGTGGTCAGCCAATCGTAGGCAGCCTGCCTGCCGTCTATCTTCTGGCCGCCGTCATACCTGCGGCCCATCATCGGGACCGCCTTCGACACGTAGATGTTGTGGAACCAGCGGACGAATCCGTTCTTGGGCCTGGCGAGCTCGGCGACTATGGCCTTGCCCCCGGGCCTGAGGACACGATGCATCTCGGATACCGCCTTCGGGATGTCCGTAACGTTCCTCAGCATGTACCCGGAGGTGACCAGGTCGAAGGCACCGTCGGGGTACTGCATATCCAGGGCGTCGCCCAGAACGAAATCCACCTGCGACGGCAGATCGAGCTCCGCCATCTTCCTGCGGGCCAGCTCCAGCATGCCGGGTGTGATGTCCAGACCGGTCACGTGACCCTGCGGGCCGGCCTTCCTGGCCACGAAGAATGCTATCTCCCCCGTGCCGGAGCCGACGTCCAGGCATTCGAATCCTCTTATATCGCCGGCCTTCTTCATCATGAAACCGTGCCATCTCCTGACCATGCCCATCGACATTATCCCGTTCATCCTGTCGTAGTACGGGGCGATCTCCTCGAACACGTCCCTGACGTATTCCTCCTTCCCCTCGAACTGATTACCCAGCTTCTCTTCTTCAGACATATATTGCACCGGTTAGGAATTGCTGCGCTATGATGTATCCCGATATAAGCAGGGCCCCGAATACCCAGTTGAGGGTGAACGCCATCGGCACCAGGCTCATGTTGGAGGGGCGGTCGCCGGCCGCGGCCAGTGCGTTCAGAACCGTGCTGCGAAGCATCGGGAGGGCGGCCATGGCCAGAAGACACGGCCAGGGGAGGGCCCCCGAGGCCACCAGCACGACCAGCACGGGGAATGGGGCGGAACACAGCGCGATGTAGAGCCCCAGGCTGAACCGGTAGCTGAACCGGGACGAGAACGTCCCGACCCCGGTCTCCCTGTCCTGCAGGTAGTCCCGGGTCTCGTTGCCACTCAGAACGGCGGTTATGAGGAGGGCGTTGGGTATGGATGCCCAGAGCACCTCCCAGGATAGCGAGCCCGACAGGGAGTAGTACGTGCCCATGGGCATGAGAATGCCCATCAGCACGAACACGGATATCAGGCCCATTCCGCGGTACTTGTAGGACACTCCCACTGTGTAGAAGGCCGCACCGAATATGCCGGCGATGCCGAACAGGAGTATCCCCCATCCTATGTGCCATATCAGGACCAGGCCTATCAGGGCCGTCAGGGCCAGGCACCCCAGTCCGGCCAGCAGCACCGAGCGCGGTCTCAGCGCCCCGGTGACCAGCTCGGGAGACCTCAGGGAGTTCTCGACCGTGTCAGTCCCCTTGACGAAGTCCCCGTATGTGTTCAGCAGATTGGAGGCGGACTGCAGAAGGCATCCTCCCGCGAGGACCAGCAGGAATATCCAGAGGTTGAAATGACCGTCACCGTAGGCTATGACTCCGCCCAACATCACGGGGACCACCGCGCCGTGCAGCGTCCACGGTCTGAAAGCGTTGAACCAACCTGGCCTGACGGGCCTCATCTCCCTCATGGACGAGGTTATCCCTTCTCCGTATAAAACCATGACATACGGAAAGGTCCGCTGAAAAGACGTATATAGGACGATATTCTCTACGCCCTCCATGAAGGTACGGGATCTGCTGGCAAGCAGCGCGTTCATGATGGGTCTGGCACTTATCGTATCCCTCGGACTCGGACTGACCGGCAACTTCCCGCAGATCGCCCCTTACGACAGGAGCAGCCTCACGATAATAATACTGGCGGCCATGATGACCGTGTCCCTGTCGAGGATACCTTTCTCGGGTCTGAGTCCCTCCAAGGACCCCCGCGGAGTGCTCCGGGCACTGATACTGGGGATCCTCGTAGCCTCGCTGATACCCCTGGCGGCCTGGGCCCTGCTGGGTGATAGCGTCTACAAGGACGGCCTCATATTCGTCGCGGCCACCCCCTTCGCCGCCTCCGTCGTCCCCCTGTCTTACATAATGAGGGGGGATATGGAGCATGCGGCCCGGAGCACAATAATAGTCTACCTTGCATCCATACTCTACATACCCGTCCTCGTATGGCTGACCCTGGGAGAATCCGTGAACATGGCTGACGTAGTGATCTCCGTGGCGGAGGTCATGGTGCTGCCCCTGTTCCTGTCCAGGCTCATCACCAGGGTGAAGATAGACAAATACGTCATGGCCGTGGTGCTGAACTGCGCCATATTCATGCTCGTGGTGCTGTCGGTTGGCGCTACCGCCAACTTCTTCCGCTCCGAGGCGACGCTTCTTCTGATCTTCATGGGAATAGCCGTCCTCAGGACTTTCGTGCTCGGCGTCGGGCTGGAGTTCATCGAGAGGAGGCTCGGCATAAAGTGGTCCCAGCGGGTCACCGACGTACTGATGACGTCCTACAAGAACAAGGGGGTGGCCATCGCCCTCTGCATGGCCGTGCTGCCCGCCGCGGCCCTTTTCCCGATAACCGCATCCATCGTAGTGGAGATATGCTGGGTCATCTTCATGGACGCCGTGCTGTTCTCCAAGCGCAGGATGTACCGGGAGCTCCGCAGAGAAGGGTCAGAACCCGTCGATCCTGCGGTTTCTCCTTGATGGGAGTTCCGTCACGGTGTCGCCGGGACCGACACCCCCGAACAGAAGTTCGGACCCGGGATCGTAAACGTTCCCGGCCCTGGCGCCGGGCCGGTGGGAGTTCGCGTAGCAGTAGATGCAGCCGTGCCCGCAGGTGTCGTATGCGCCTATGTCCACGTTCCTTATGCATTCACATCCGTCCCTCAGCGGACGGACCTCGGGATCGTGCGGTATGCCCAGGGCCCTCATGGTCGCCCCGTCGACGCACGCCCGGGATTCCAGCCCGGGGGTCGGCGGGCCCTCTCCCGGGCAGCAGCGGGTCAGCTCGATACCCCTGGATCCGGCCGACTCGGCCATCCATCCGGCCAGCTCCCCTCTCTCCCGGGCATCCGGTGTCCTGAGACCCGCCGCGGCCAGTCTGTCCTCCAGCTTGCCGTAGCGCCTGAGGAACCCCACCGTGCATCTGTCCGTGCGATCCCCGAGCTCGTTGCAGAGGGTCTCGAACTTCCTGCGGTGATATTCCACAGTCATCCTTCCCCCCAGGATGACGGGGTCGTATCTCCATACCAGCCTGCCGCGGCCGATCCTGTCCCCGAGCTCCCTGAAGGACTCCGCCACCTCCGCCTTCCGTGGCACCCCGGGCTCGATGTCCGCGCCATAGGGGTTCACGGTGATCTGGAAGACGTACTCGTGACCCATCCCGTCCAACTCGTCCAGGTGCCTCATCATGGGGCGGGGGTCCTTCGTGAAGAAGACGAAGCAGTCCACGCTTTCCGTCGAGAGCTCCACCCTGTGCAAGAGGTCCCTGCACACGGGGTTCCTCACGAGGGCGCTGCCCGCCCGTACCCTGTTCATGAACCATTCCGAATGGAAGGCGGGCACGTCCGTACGTCTGCTCACGCTCACTATCACGCATCCCCCTAGCAATCGCAGATAATAAGTATCCTCGGAGGGATTGGGCACCTCATGGCGGAGAGATGCATACACACTTATGTTACCCTCATCGGCAAGGTGAGCATATGCGACGACGGGGAAGGCGGAATCTCCAGGGTGTTCCTGCCCACGGAGAACCTGCCCTGCCTGTGCGATCGGGAATCCGACGTCATAGCCGAGGCTGCCGTGCAGATATCCGAGTATCTGAGCGGTAAGAGGAGGGATTTCGACGTCCCCCTCAATCCGGAGGGAAGCGAATTCCAGACTCTGGTCTGGAAATCGGTGTCCGAGATACCATACGGCCAGACGTGCAGCTATTCGGACATCGCCTCCGCGATCGGCCGCCCGTCCGCTTCCAGGGCCGTCGGCACGGCGGTCGGGTGCAACCCGATGCCCATACTCATACCGTGCCACCGTGTGCTGCGTTCGGACGGGAGCATCGGAGGGTACTCCGGCGGGATGGCGATCAAGAGGCTCCTGCTGGAGACGGAGGGACACGTATTCTGAACGGCATCCTTCGGGAGCTCGAGGAGAACGCGGATCCCGCATACAGGAGCTTCGCGTCCTCCCTGATACCCGGGGAGGAGCGCATACTGGGCGTCAGGCTGCCCGTCCTCAGGAAGATGTCCCGCAGGATATGCAGGGGGGATTGGAGGTCCTTCCTGGATTCCGGTCCGGGGACCTCTTTCGAGCACACCATGCTCAGAGGCATGGTCATATCCGGGGCCCGGATGGGCATAGCCGAGCGCACGGAGCGCATCTGGGGCTTCCTGCCCGAGGTGACGAACTGGTCGGTCTGCGATTCTTTCTCCTGGAAGATACCTGCGGAGGAGCGCGGGGAGGCCTGGATGTTCCTCATGCGCTGCCTCGACACCGGGCGCGAGTTCCATATGCGCTTCGCGGTGGTCACCATGATGTTCCAGTTCCTCGACGAGGAGCACATAGACCTTGTGCTGGAGACAGCAGCCTCCCGTCGCAGCGAAGGGCACTATTACAAGACGGGGGTCGCGTGGTGCCTTTCCTGCTGCTACATCAGGTTCCCCGGCAGGACCGCCGATCTGCTCCGCGGGGACAGGCTCGACGACTCCACCCGCAGGCTTGCGATACGCAAGATAACGGAATCCCGCAGGGTGACCGATGCCGACCGCGCATTCGTGCGGGGACTCAGAAGAAGCTCATGAATCCGAGATCATCCGGATTATCGCGTCGGCGTTCTCCCTTCCCACGCGGGCGCCGACACGCGGGAGGTATTCCCAGCCCATGTCGCGGCATGTCCTCTCGTGCTCCGGGGCGGCCACGGCTATGACCCTGTACATTGGGAGGGCGCACTCCTCTATGAGCACGTCGAGCATGTCCTTGGGCACGCATACGACGATCCTGTCGAAACCCCTGGACACGTACTCTATCCTCCCGGCGTAATCCTTCTGGTCCTGGACCCTGCGGTAGTCGTCCCTGCTGTCGGGGACGTCCTTGTAAGGGAGGATGACGTAGTTGGCCGGAACGAAACCGAACCTCCCGGTTATTATGCCGAAGGACACGTCGCAGACATCGTCAAGACGGGCCACCAGGTTCTTGACCTCGGTGAGCCTGCCTCCGAACATCTCGAACGCCGAGGCCGCGCCGTTCTTCAGGAACACGGACGAGTCGTTGGTTATGACCAGCACCTTCCTCCTTCCATCGTCGGGAGCGGGGATGGGTTCCATGCTCACACCTTGTTCCTTGAGAAACGGTACGCTATGCTGCAGTTGCCCTCGGCGGAAACCATGCAGGGCCCCTTGGGATTGGTGGGCTTGCAGACCTTGCCGAACAGCGGGCACTCCTCGGACCTCAGTATCCCCCTGAGCACCTCGCCGCACCTGCATCCGGCGGCCTCCTCCTCGACCGTCGGCGTCTTGGACAGTATGTCCGCATGCACCTTGGTGGCGTCGTGGGCGGCGAATTCCTCCTTCAGGGCGAGGGCCGACCCGGGTATCACCGGGAATCCCCTCCAGTCCCTGTCGACGGCGTCGAAGGTGTCCTCCATCAGCTTCCTTCCCAGAGGGTTGCCGTGGTCCCTGACCAGCCTCCGGTACTCGTTCTCCACCTCGCAACGGCCCTCCCGTATCTGGTTGCAGAGCATGTAGACGGACATGAGTATGTCCAGGGGTTCGAAACCGGCCACGACCTGCGGTATACGGTACTTCTCCGCGAACGGACGGAAGGGATCCAGACCTGTGATGACCGCCACGTGGCCCGGCATTATGATGCCGTCTATCTTCACCTCGCCCATCTCGAATATGGCCTTAAGCACCGGAGGGCACGTCCTGTGGCAGCTGTAGACGCTGAAGTTCTCCGGCAGGCCCCCCCTCTGAAGGGGCACGCAGGTGGAGGGGGCGGTGGTCTCGAATCCCACGGCCACGAAGACCAGGGGTCTGCCCCCGTTCTCCCTTGCCATCCTCACAGCGTCCTCTATGGAGTAGACTATGCGGACATCCGCCCCGTCGGCCTTGGCCTCGAAGAGGGAGCCTATGGTCGTGGGCACCCTCATCATATCCCCGAAGGCTGTGACGGTCACCCCGTTGCGGGCGAGGGTTATGGCGTCCGCGATCTCCTTCCCCGTGGTCACGCACACGGGACAGCCCGGGCCCTGGCTTATCTCTATGCCCGCATCGGTCAGCATCTCCTCCAGGCCGAAGCGGACTATCGTGTCCTGATGGGTCCCGCAGACGTGCATGAACTTCAGGTCCACGTCCATGTCCTTTATCCTGCCCAGGATCTTCTCGGCGGTCTCCCTGTCTCTGTATTTGAACATATTAAGAATCAAGCCTCCTCGAACCTCATGCCGACCACCCTGCAGGACTGCCCCGCGGTGACCTTGACGGGTCCTTTGCACAGGGGGCAAGACAGGATCGGTATGCTGTGCTCGGCGTAATCATCATAGGAGAGGGACTCCGCCGGCCCCTCGAAACCGCAGGGTCCGCAGCTTATGCGGACCTCCTCGCGGCGTATGCTGAGCAGGGAGCCCTCCAGGACCGTCCCCTGGGTCACGATCTCGTAGGCGAAGGACAGCTGCTCCTCCCCCAGGCTTGTCATGTCCCCGATGAGGAGGTCCACTTCCTGTACGCTTGCGACGCTGTAGTCCTCCAGCTCGGCCAATATCGCCCTCACTATCTCGGATACCACGGCGACTTCGTGCATCGCCCGTGAATGGGGTCGTGATATTTTAACGGTCCCCATCGGCGCGGCCGTCGCACATCTTCCTCACGGGACATTCCCCGCAGCGGGGTCGGTTCGGGAGGCAGACGGTCTGCCCGTGCCTGACGAGGTACCTGTTTATGTCGGACCATCTCTCCCGGGGGGTGATCCCCATGAGGGCGTACTCGGTCTCCTCGGGGGTACGGGTGGATACCAGCCCCATGAGGTTGGATATCCTGTGCACGTGGGTGTCGACGCATACCGCGGGTATGCCCATGGCGTACGCCCTGACGCAGGCCGCGGTCTTCCTCCCCACCATGGGCAGGGCTAGGAGCTCCTCCAGGGACTCCGGCACCCGGGATCCGTGATCCCTCACGAGCACCCCGCAGCAGTCCACGATGGCCCTGGCCTTCTGCCGGGGGAATCCGGCCGGCCTGACCAGCTCGGCCACCTCGTCCACGTCCGCCTCGGCCAGGGACTCGGGGGAGTCGTACCTGCGGAACAGGCTGTCGGATGCTCTGCGGGTGTTTTCGTCGCGGGTCCTCTGCGAGAGTATGGTGGCTATCAGGACGTGGAACGGGTCCGGCTCCCACTCGGGGCCCAGCCCCTCGGAGGATCTTCCGGGGTAGGCCCCCTGGCCGTGCCGCTCGGATAGAATGTCTAGTATCTCGCATATGTCCTTCTCAGCCATCTCAGAGCATCTCCTGCCATGTACAGCGAACCCGTCACCAGCACGTGCCTCCCGTCCCCGAGGGCCATAGCGCGCTCGATTGCAGACCCCACGTCGGGTTCGAACAGCACCCGGTCGAAGTACCTGCCCACGGTCTCCATCTCCTCCTCCGCGGGGAACGCCCGCTCCGAGTCCGGAACGGTGACGACCACGGTGTCCGCCACGGACGACAGGTTCCTGGCCACGTGCTCCATGTCCTTGTCGCCCAGCATCCCGAACACCAGCACCACCTTCCCGTACATCTCGGCTATGTCCGAGGCCAGGCACTCGGATCCCGACACGGTGTGCGTCACATCGAGTATGAGCGGCAGGCCCTCGATCCTCTCCATCCTGCATGGCCAGCGGGCGGACCTCAGGCCCCCGCGGAGGAACCCCTCCGTCCTGTCCGCCGTCGGGGACGCGCGAAGGGCCTCGACGGCCAGCGCCGCGTTGCGGGCCTGGTGCCTGCCGGGTATCCCCACCTCGAAGGCCTCTCCCTTGTATGTCATCGAGAGGCGGTCGGCTCCGTTCTCCGTCACCTTTATGTCCCCGGGGTCCACCCTTGTCAGCGGCGACCCCTGTCTGGCTGCCTCGGCCGCTATGACGCCGAAGGCCGACTCTGGGTTCAGGGTGATCACCGGGACGCCCGGTTTTATTATCCCGGCCTTCTCGAAGGCTATCTTCTCCACGGTGTCGCCCAGATACGCCGTGTGCTCCAGCCCTATGTTGTTTATGACGCAGACATCCGGGCGGATGACGTTCGTGGAGTCGAACCTGCCACCCATACCTACCTCCGTCACGGCGTATTCGACGCCTTTCCTCTTGAAGTGCAGGAAGGCCATTGCCGTGGTGGCCTCGAAGAACGTGCATCTCCTGCCCAGGGCCGCCATATCATCGACGGCCGGGGCGACCTCCCCGACCAGGGACAGCAGCTCGGCGTCCGTCATGACGCCGTCGCAGGTGCGTATCCTCTCGTTGAAGTCGACCAGGTGCGGCGAGGTGTACAGCCCCGCCCTTATTCCGGAACCGCAGAGGACCGAGAACAGCATGGCCGAAACGGAGCCTTTGCCGTCCGTACCGGCCACATGCATGCTGCGGAAGGAATCCTGCGGGTCCCCGATCCTCCGGAGAAGCTCCCGGGTGTTGTCCAGGCCCATCTTTATGCCATGCACGCTAAGGCCGTAGAGCCAGTCCAGGAGCCCGTCTCTCTCTTCAGTCACGGCATTCGCAATCGTATATCTTGGTTATAAGTCCGTTGACGGTGAGCCCTTCGGACCTGGCGATGCGGCGTAGGAGGGACATCGAGCCCGAACCGTACTGGGCGGCCTTCTTCTTCTTGGCGGCCGCCTCCGACTCGCCGATGAGGACCGCGACCTCGCGCAGCGAGCCCTTCCTGGCGTCGGTGGGGGATATGCGGCCGACGGAGGTCTGTCCCGCG
>Ga0123335_1005399_pt1 | contig 15628 bp, 14 predicted proteins | sample BiotimSIPDNA_2_FD_89707 | JGI IMG/M metagenome (GOLD analysis project Ga0123335, IMG submission 89707) | Anaerobic biogas reactor microbial communites from Washington, USA - Biogas_R2 time_0 SIP DNA | ecosystem: Engineered > Bioreactor > Anaerobic > Unclassified | place: Washington, USA... | reverse complement strand
GCCGGGCAGGAACAAGCCAAGGCCCGCCAGAGTGCGCCTGCTGCCGACGAGATCCTTTCGGCGATCAAGGAGATCTGGAAGCGCGGCAACGCCAGCCGCCTGGACATCGCCAAGAACGGCCGCGTCGTTCTCAGCGTCTCGCTGGTCGTGGGGACGATCGGGTTTGTCCTCGCCCCGGTTGCGGCCCTGATCGGCCTGGGCACGGCCCTGATCACCGATTACACGATTACCGTCGTCATGGACGACGGCACCGTGATCAACGTCTGCGACTTTGCTGTCAGCCGTAAAAAAGAAACGCCGCCCGACGAGGCGGCGGCCGAATGAGCGCAGGCTGGCTGACCGTCCTGCTGGTTGTGCTGGGCTATGGCCTGGGCAGCATCAACAGCGCTTTGCTGGTTTGCCGCCTGCTTGGCCTGGACGATATCCGCCGCCATGGAAGTGGCAACGCTGGTATGACCAACATGCTGCGCATTTATGGCAAGAAAGCCGGTGCGCTGACCGCATCCGGCGATCTGCTCAAGGCGATTGCGGCCGTCCTGGCGGCGCGCGCCGTCACACTTGCGGCCGGATCTGCGCTGCCGTTCGATCCGGGTTACCTCTGCGGCCTGTTTGTCCTGGTCGGGCACATCTGGCCGGTTTTTTTCGCGTTCAGGGGCGGAAAGGGCGTCATGCCGGTTCTGGGCGTCATCCTGCTGGTCGACCCGATCGTCTTTGTGCTGCTGGCTGTTGCAGCGATCATTGTATTTTGGGTCCGCCATACCATATCGCTGGTCTCGATCACGGCCGCCATTCTGGTCACACCGCTGACATTGGCCATCGACCTGCTCGAGGGCGTCAACCCGTTCTGGGACACCTTATTCGCGCTGCTTTTCGCCATGCTCGTGATCGTCTCGCACCGGGAGAACATCCGTCGCCTGCAGACACACAAAGAAGGACCGCTCTGGCCCGATGAGAAAAGTCAGGATCGGAAACCTTAAATGGCTTTCGATTTGCGCGGGGGCAGCGGAAAGAAGCAACTGGTCCGGGCCTTGTAGGTTTCCCAGTCCGGCCGGCCGGCGTATTTTTTCTCCAGCATCGGGACACCGGAGACGAACAGCAAGAAAAGCGTGATCACCAGCGGGCTGATCACCAGCCAGAGGCGCTGCCCATGGCTGGCAGCCATCAGGAAAATACCCCACCAGAGCAGGGATTCGCCGAAATAGTTGGGATGGCGCGTGTAGCGCCAAAGGCCGGTCGTGATCAGCTTGCCGCGGTTGGCCGGGTCGGCCTTGAACCGGCGCATCTGGCGATCGCCGACCGCTTCGAAGCCAAAGCCGGTCAGCCAGACGAAAAGGCCGATGGTCGTCAGCCAGGTCCAGCCGGGCTGGCCCTGCAGGTTGAGCACGATAGACGGCAGGTTGATCACGAAATTGAGCGCCATCTGGAGCAGGTAGATCTGGACGAACATGCGCAGCTCGAAGGTTGCCGGGTTCCAGCTCTTACGCATGTTGGCATAGCGGTAATCCTCCGCCTTGCCCCAGTTGCGCCAGGCGAGAAACCAGGTCAGCCGCAGCCCCCAGACGGCAACCAGCGCCGTGACAACCAGGGGCAGGGCGCCGGCTGGACGGCCGAGCAGCAGCGCGACGAGGGAAGAGAAGACAAAGCCAAGTCCCCAGAAGACATCGACCAAACCGTTGTTCTTCTGGCTGCGGGCGAACAGGTAGGCGGCTGCAAAGAAGAAGAACAGGGCAGCCAGGACGATCAGGATGTTCATGACGGGTTCGCCTCCTCGGTTTGGGCCTTTTCAAGGTAGGCGACGGCGACGGCGCCCTTGCCGGCGAAAAGGGTCACGACGGACGAGATATCCGTGATGTAGAGCGGTTCCATACCGGTGAACCGGACCATGTCCTGGCGCAGCGTTTCGACGCGTTCACCGCCGTCGGCATGGACGATCACGTACGATTCCATCTTTTGCCGCTTCAATGATTTCCGGAAGATGCGGTTGTTCATCTTGACGGAAAAGGCAACCCCCTTGATCGAGCCCTCGCCGGACGGCTTGATCGTCACCAGCGGCTTGAACTGGAGCTTGATCAGCAAATTCCCGATCCGCTCGGAGACGCGCCCGGAACGGGCCATCGGCTCGATGTCCAGGACGCTGACCAGTATTTTAGCTCTGGCCTTGAGCGCTTCAAGCTGCGTGACGATGATATCGAGGGGCTGGCCGGCTTCGGCGAGCTCGACAGCCTTTTTGACCAGCAGGCCTTCCGCTCCGGAATTGACCTTGGTGTCGATCAGGGCGACGCGGCCGGCATCGTCGCCCAGCGTGTCGATGGCTTCGCGGAACCGGCTCCAGGTGCCGCTCATCTTGGACGAGACGGTCAATACCAACACCTGGGAAAAGCGCTTGAGCAGGGGTTGGAGCAGGGCGAGCACCTGTTCGGTGTTGGGCTGTGCCGACGAAGCCCGGCTGAGGTGCGTGTACAGGTAATCGTGGTCGATCGTGACCTTGTCGAGGAAGCTGACCTCGTCGATCACGATGTTGATCGGCACCTGGAAGATGCGGTGGTTAAAGATATAGTCCTGGGGCAGGTCGGCGATCGAGTCGGTCACGATCGCGATGCGCTCTTCAAACACCCCGGCCAGCAGGTTTTGCTGGACCATGTCATCCGCTTTCTGCTCCAGAACCTTGCCCTGACCGGCCACCGCCTTGACCACGTTCCAGGGTTCGTTGGTATGCAGGTGGACGCGCACCAGGGTGTCGGCAGACGCGATCAGCAAGCAGTCGCCGCGATCTTTGAGCGTTTCGCGCAGCGCGTCCTGGTTGAGGTTCGGGCAGTCCGCCAGAACTTCGGTACAATAGCGGAAGGGGATCGTCTCATGCTCGCTGAAGCGATGGATGTCGTCTTCTACATCCGGCAGGACGACATCCTGGCTTTGTTCCAGGCTGAGACTGACCTTGCCGGACAGCGCCTGAACAAAGCCCTCCATGAAATAGTAGAAACCGAGCGCGCCCGCGTCGACAAGCCCAAGGGTCTTCAGAGCCCGCAAGTTGTACCGGGTTTCTTCCAGCGCCTGGCGGATATGTGCCAGCGCCGACTCGAACAGCTCGAGCGGCGATTTGTGCTGGCTGAGCGCCTCGCGAAAGCTGACGGCCCAGGCGCGCATCACGGTGATGACCGTGCCCTCGACGGCGTTCTCCAGCGACTTGTAGGCCTTGTTGTACGCTTCTTGGAAATAAACCGCCAGTTCCGCCAACGTCACGGCATCTTTTTCCGCGCTTTCCAGATACATGCCGTTGAAATACTGGGAGAAGATCACGCCGGAATTGCCGCGGGCGCTCATCAGGGCCGATCGGGCGATCTCCCGCAGCGTCTCGCGCACACTGGGATGCACCGAGGCATGCGTGAGGATATAGTTCATGGTGTGGGCCAGGTTGTTTCCGGTGTCGTAGTCGATCACCGGAAAGACGTTGATCCGGTTGAGGTCTTCACGCCGGGCCCGGATGCTGGCGGCCCCGTGCAGGATCGCCTGGTACAGCCGTTCGCTGGTAATCGTGTCGGTCATGAGAACCTCCCGCTGATCCAGGTTGTGGCGGTAGCCGTCATGCTGGATATGAATGTGCCCCAGGCCAGGTCGATCACGGTGATCGAGACCGGCCAGTCGCGCAGTGTGGCCAGGTTGGTCAGGTCATAGGTCGCGTAGGTAACCAGCCCGAACAGGGCGCCGGCACCGAGCGCGTAGAGGACCGACTGCTTTTCGACCGCCGGGTTGATCACGAAAAAGACCATGGCGATGATAAACAGCAGGTAGAAAATAACGGCGGCAGGCACGTTGGTTTTGGCCGCCATCAGGTGACCGAGCTTTTCCTTGTAGAGGTTCCTGGCAATGAACACCAGCCAAACCAGGTCGATGAGGGTGAAAACAACCGCTGCGATCAGGACATGCTTGACAAATGACATAACGAGCCCCTGCTTTCTGCCTGGAAAGGCCGGTATGAAGTTCTTTAAATCGATCAGTTGCGCAAAGCATGCTGATTAATATAATCGTACCGGACGAATAGCTTAATTACAAGTGACAAAATCACATGGGAAGGCCGCAAAATGGCGGTTACACCGGCTCTGAATCCGTCAGGCGATAGCCGACGCCGACTTCGGTCACGATCAGCTGCGGGCTGGCGCTGTTCTTTTCGATCTTGCGGCGCAGGCTGGCCATGAAGACGCGGACATTGCTGGTGTCTGCGCTCTCGTAGCCCCAGACCTCGCGCAGGATAAAGCGGTGAGTCAGAACTTTGCCTTCGTGTTTGATCAGGAGCTGGAGCAGCTTGAATTCGATCGGGGTCAGGTGGACGTCCTGGTCGTCAATCTGGACCACGTGCCGGTCAAAATCGACGGTCAGGCAGCGGTTGCGGTAGATCGGGCTGGCCGGCTGCGGGCTCGAGCGGGTCAGAAGACTGCGTTCGGCAACCCGGACCCGCGCCAGCAGTTCGCCCATGTGAAAGGGCTTGGTGATGTAATCGTCGGCGCCGAGGTCGAGCGCTTCGATTTTTTCAAATTCCTGGCCGCGCGCCGATACGACCAGAATCGGCAGCGTGTCATGCTGGCGCAGTTCGGAGATGATTTCCAGCCCGTCGCGGTCCGGCAGCCCCAAGTCGAGCAAAATGATGTCCGGATGGTTTGATGTGTAATAGAACAGGCCGCTGGCCGCCGTATCCGCGACCAGAACCGTATAGCCATGCTTTTGCAGTGACACAGCCAGGAAATTGGCGATGTACTTGTCATCCTCGATGACCAGGATCGTGCAGCGTTCGTTCATGCTTCGGCCTCCTTGGGCAGTGTGAAGACAAAACGCGATCCGTGCGGCAGGTTCGGCTCGACCCGGATCGCGCCGCCGTGAGCGACGACGATTGCTTTACAGATCGCAAGGCCCAGGCCGATGCCGCGTTTGCCGTCCGTGATGCCCTGGTCCAGTGTGACGAAACGGTCGAAGAGCGTCTGGCGGATGCTCGGATCGATACCTGGGCCGCAGTCGGAGACGGCAATCTCCAGGTTGTTGTCGCGGCAGCGTGCCGTCAGGTCGATCGCGCTGCCGGGCGGCGTGTGGCGGACGGCATTTTCCAAAAGGTTGACCAGGACCCTGACGATCAGCTTGCCGTCCATCTGGACCATGGTGACTTCGTCGGGCAGACTGACGGTGAACGGCCGTTCCCGGAGGAAGCGTTCCATGTGCTGGACGGCTTCGCTGACAACATCGTCGACGACCTCGGCGGTCTTCTGTACGACCAGGTTCGCTTCGTTGATGCGCGTCATCTGCAAAATGTTGTCGACCAGGCTGGACAGCCAGAGGATTTCCTCGCTGATGTCGGACGCCAGCTTGCGGCGTTCGCTGTCAGACAGCTGCTCGTAGCCGTCTGCCAAAAGGCTGCCGGCGCCGGACAGCGCGGTCAGGGGGCTGCGCAGGTCGTGGGCGACGGCACGCAGCAAGGTGGCGCGCAGCTTCTCGCGTTCCATGGCCAGGCGGATGTTCTCCTGCTCCTGGCGCAACTGCTCGCGGTCGAGCGCGCTGCCGAGCTGGGCAGCGACGGCCTGGACGATCAGGGCGGTCTGGCTGTCGACGGAAGCGGCGCCATACAGCTGAAGCCTGCCCAGCTGGCCGACCGATGAGCGGATCGCGTACACCGGTCCGCTTGGGTTCAGGCTGGTGGCGATGATGCCGTATCTTTCCTGGCTTGGTTCCAGCACGATGCCGCAGCCGAATCCGGCCTGTTCACGGACGGTACGGATCGCCAGGGCCACCATGTTCTCCTTGCCGCTGACGGAGAGGAAACCCGAGGCGATCTGGTATAGGATCTGGGCGGTGCGGGCGTTTTTGGCGGCCAGGTCCATCTGCTGCTGCAGACGCGAAGTGATCACGCCGGACACAACGGCGGTGATCAGGAAAAACAGCAGCAGGATGATGTCGTTGCTGCTGGTGATGACAAAGGTGAAACGCGGTTCGGTAAACAGGTAGTTGAACAGCATCAGGCCCGCGATCGACGACAAAATCCCGCATGAGATGTTTCGGGTCAGAACCGTGGTGAAGATGACGCCGAGCAAGAACACCATGATGATGCTTTCCTTGCCGACACCCAGCGCGCTGACCAGCAGGGAGCTAAGCGTGGACGCGATCATGATCAGCAGGGCTTTCAGCAGGCAAAGCCCGTAGCGGCCCGGCCCAATAAGACGCATGCGATCACCTCCCTGGAAGCAGTATACGTCCCGGGTCAGTTTTTTTCCATCAGCTTCAAAAGGTCCTGCTTGCTGCCGGCGACAAAAATGTGCTCGTTGTGGGCGAAGACATAATCCGGACTGGTGATCGGGACGACCTGTTCGTTGCGCTTCACGGCGATGATGTTGAGGTTGTGGCGGGAACGGACATCAAGCTGTTTGACCGATTTGCCGGACCAGTTGTCGGGCAGCTTCATCTCGAAGATGGCGTATTCGGGCGTCAGCTCGATGTACTGGAACGCGTTGCGGGCGCTGGTGCGAAACGCCGTGCGCTGGGCCATGTCCCGCTCGGGAAAAATCACCTCGTCGGCCCCGATGCGGCGCAAAAATTTGGCGTGGATGTCGCGGTCGGTCTTGGAGATGACATAACGCGCACCCAGATCCTTGAGCAGGGAGGTGATTTCCAAAGAGGACTGGAAGTTGTCGCTGATGCAGACAAAACAGATGTCGAAGTTGCCCACCCCGAGTGACTTGAGGATCTCCGGCGACATGCAGTCGCCGACCAGCGCCGTCGTGACCTGCGGGGCTATTTTGTTGACTGCTTCCTCGTCCCGGTCGACAACCATCACCTCGTTGCCCAGTTCAGACAGTTTGAGCGCCAGGTGTGTTCCGAAATGACCCAGCCCGATGACCAGCATAGATCGCATATCTCACAGCTCCTATCCGACAATCTGGCCCAGGGGTTTCCTGAGCCGGTTTAGATGGTTCCGTTCGGCATAGCTCATGAAGACTTTAAGACTGCCGACACGACCGGCAAACATCAGGAAGATGATCACCAGGCGCGACGACGGCTCAAGCTGGCGCGTGATGCCCGTCGTCAAACCGACGGTGCCAAGCGCCGAGAAAGACTCGAACAGCGCGTCTTTAAGCGGCAGGCCCTGAATGGCCATCAGGAGGAATCCGCCCCCGATCGCCAGCGTCACGTAAAAAGCAACGGCGCAGAAGGCAAAAGCGACCGTCTCGGCGCTCAGACGCCGCTTGAAGACGTTGACGTCGCGGCAGCGCCGACATGCGCGATGACAGCCAGGATGAGCACGGCAAAGAGCGTTGTCTTGATCCCGCCGGCCGTCGACCCGGCACCGGCTCCGATCAGCATCAGAAGCATGGTCAGCAGGGAGGATGCCGGACCTAATGATTCAGTCGGTACGGTGTTGAAGCCGGCCGTACGCGGCGTGACCGCGGCAAAGGCTGCAGCCAGCCATTTTTGCGCGCCCGTCATGCCGGATAGCACGCCGTCGCGTTCCAGCAGGAAAAAGAGAAGTGTGCCCAGCGCGAGCAGCGACGCGGTCGCCGTCAGCGTCAGCTGGGTGTGCAGGCTGTAATGGCGCGCCCGCAAACGATTCTGGAGCAGGTCGTTCCAAACGACGAAGCCAATGCCGCCTGAAATGATCAGGAACATCACGGTGAGGTTGACGACGAGATCGTGAGCGAAGCCGGTCAGGGAGCTGTAGGGGGATAAGGCGCCCATCAGGTCAAAACCGGCGTTGCAAAAGGCGGAAACGGAATGGAAGACGCCAAACCAGATGCCCTGCCGGATCCCGAACCGCGGCACGAAGCGAAGCGCCAGCAAGATGGCGCCGCCTGTCTCCAGCAGCAGCGTCCCGATCAGGATACGCCGGGCCAGCTTGACAACGCCCCCCAGGTGCAAGGCGCTGATGGCCTCGGCGAGGTAGGAGCGCTCCCGGAGCCCGATCCGCCTGCCCAGCACCATCGCGCCCAGGATGGCCAAGGTCATGAAACCCAATCCGCCGATTTGGATCAGGATCAGGATGACCAGTTGGCCGAAGGCGGAAAACTGGGTCCAGGTGTCGTACACGACCAGCCCGGTGACGCATGTGGCCGAGGTCGCCGTAAACAGGGCGTCGAGCCAGGGGATCGGCTGGCTGTCGCGGCTGGCCAGCGGCAAACGCAGGCAAAAGGCGCCGATCAGGATGATCAGGGCAAAACCTAAAGCCAGCTTTTGCGCGGCGGTCAGGCGAACAGCATCCGGCAGCTTCATAACCATGCCCTCACCGTGTGCCAGAGCGCTTCGGTGTCGACGGGCCCGCTCAGGATCTGGTCGATCGCCAGCTGCTGGAAAAGCGCCAGGTAAACCGCCTGGTTGCAGCGGGCGCAGGTTTTAACGTGCTGACAGGCATGCCTGGCGGCGACACAGAGCAGCAGGTTGGCCGAATCGTCGCCGGACAAGGCCAGGACCGCATCGTATCGGGCCGGATCCGGCAGGTCGGGCGTCAGGACATAGGCGTAGGGGATATGCTCCTGGGCCAGGTGCTTTTCCAGCTCGGCCCGGCATGGGTCGGGGCCGAACAGCAGCACGCGGGCAACCGGCAGAACAGATAAGCCCTGCGGCTGGCTGTTGGCGAGGGTTTTGTCAATTCGGCCCATCAGGACATAACCAAGCAAGATAACGCCCAACAGGGCTAACCCTAAAAACCAGGGCACGCGATCACCCCCTTCATGAACAGCATAGCGGAGACGATGTCAAGATGGTGCTAGGATTGGCCGGCGCCGTGTTTAGATCTTGTAAAGATTGACGCTCGTTCTGCTATAATAAGTCTTGAATATGATCGATCGGCCAGGCGGCTGCACGTCTGGCCGAGACAAATGACGGGTAGGAGTGAATAACATTTCGCGGCAAGCTGATCCCGATAACACCCATCTGCTGGATTCTTTGTTCAATCAGTCCCTGATCGGCATCTTCACGATGATCCTGGATCGCCCGATCGTCTGGAACAAGGCCACCAACAAGGACGCTGTCCTGAACTATGTCTTCACGCACCAGCACATCACGCGCATCAACCAGGCGATGCTCGACCAGTACCAGCTGCCGGAAGAGGCGATGCTTAAGCGGACCCCGGCCGATTTTTTCCGGCACGACATTGAGCAGGGCCGCCGTGCCTGGCGCGAGATGTTCGACAATGGCACGCTGCGTTCGCTGACCTATGAGAAACGTGCCGACGGGACGGGCGTCTGGATCGAAGGCGAGTACAGCTGCCTGTACGACAGCCAGCGGCGCATCTATGGCCATATCGGCCTGCAGCAGGACGTGACCGCCCGGATCGAGGCCGAGCGATGGCGCGACTACATGGGCACGATCGTGCACCAGCTCTCGGACGCGATCATCGTGACCGACGCGATGTTTCAGATCACGCTGGTCAATACGGCCTGCGAGAAGTTGTACGGCTATACTGCCGCCGAACTGATCGGTAAAAAGCCAGATCTGCTCAACGCCCAGCCCGATGCCCAGGTTTCACAGCAGGATATTTATGATACCGTGACGTCCGGTGCCGTTTATGAACGTGTGCTGCTCAACCGCCGGAAAGACGGAACGGTCTTCGTCTGCGAGACGAAAGTCAGCCATATCGAGGACGAGGCTGGCCAGCCGGTCGCCTATGTCAGCGTGACCCGGCCGGTACTCGAAGCGCCTGCGGCACATCTCACCCTGGCGGACGCGCCGCTTCACCAGCAGGAACTGGTTTACCTGAGCAGCCACGACAGCCTGACCGGCCTTTATAACCGCGCGTTCATGGCCGGGGCGCTGAAACGCCTGGAAGAAGCGGACGGGCGGCAGGCCGTGATCGTGTTGGATGTCGATGGCCTTAAGCTGGTCAACGACGCTTTCGGCCATGCTAGCGGCGACCAGCTGCTCGCGATCGCGGCTCGTATTTTCCGCAGCTGCTGCCCGGCACAAGCCCTGGTCGGGCGCACCGGCGGTGACGAATTCTGGATCGTGCTGCCTCAAACATGCGAAGAAGAAGTTCGCCAGCTTTGCCAGGCGCTGCGCGCGGCCGCCGCTAAAGAGACGATCAACGGCGTGCCGGTGTCGCTGGCCGTCGGCTACGCCTTGCGCGAAAAATGCGACATGACCCTGGAGCAGGTGCTGAAGTCGGCCGACAGCTGGATGTACCGCGACAAACTGAAGAGCGGTAAGCGACTGCGCAGGCAGATGCTCGACAGCATCCTCGGGCTTCTCGAAAAACGGTCGCCGCGCGAACGGCCGCACCGCGAGCAGGTCGCCGCGTTGGGACGGCAGCTGGCGGAGGGCCTGGCCATGAGTCCCCGGGAGATCCGGGACGTGGAGCAGGCCGGCCTGCTTCACGATATCGGCAAGATCGCGCTGCCCATTGAGCTGCTGAGCCGCCCCGGTCACCTTGAACTGGCCCAGGCTGAGGCATATCGCCGCCACGCGGAGGCCGGTTACCAGATCCTGCGCTCGATCGACGCGGTGATGCATTTGGCCGAACCGGTCCTGTACCACCACGAACGCTGGGATGGCTCGGGTTATCCGGAAGAACTCGCCGGTGAGGCCATTCCGCTGACCGCGCGCATCCTGGCGGTCGCCGACGCGTACGCAGGCATGGTCTCAGACCGGCCCGACCGCAAGGCGCTGGCTGAAGCCGACGCGCGCAGGCAATTGGAGCAAGGCGCCGGAAACGCGTTTGACCCCGGGCTGGTCAGGGTGTTCCTGGATCGCGTCCTGCAGGTGGAAGAGGGTAGGGCGAATATGACGGCCATCCCGGATTCGTTCTGCCGGGAGATCGTCGCCAAAGCCCCGATCGGGATCGCCATCGCCGGCGATCCGGGCGGCCTGCTTGCCAATGACGCGTTTTGGGCGATCCTGGGCCATTCCTCAACCGCGCTGCACCCTGACATCCTTTTAGACCTTGCCGAGGGCGAACGGTTGGAACGCATCCAGAGGCCGGACGGCCAGAGCGCCTGGATCCGGTTCGAGACCGTACATATGGCAAACAGCCATCCGCCGGACGGGCGCAGGCTGGTCTTGGCCCAGGATGTCACATCCCAGGTGGCGGTCAAGGAAGCCCTTCGTGAAAGCGAGCGCAGCAAATCCGTTTTGCTATCGCATCTGCCTGGTATGGCCTACCGTTGTGCCTTCGATGAAAACTGGACGATGACCTTCGTGTCCGATGGCTGCCGCGCCTTGACCGGCTTTACGCCCGAGCAGCTGATCGATAACCGCGACCTGTCCTATAACGAGCTGATCTGCCCCGAATACCAGGCGCGTATCTGGCAGGAATGGATCCGCGTCTTGGAACAGCGCCGGTCGTTCCGGATGGAGTACGAGATTAAGACCGCCGAAGGCGAGCGCAAGTGGGTCCTGGAAATGGGCCAGGGGATCTATGACGAGCAAGGGGCGGTTCAAGCCCTGGAGGGGATCATCGTCGATATCTCGGAGACGAAAAAGCAGCTGGAGCAGATCCAGTACCTGAACGATTACGACGATCTGACCGGGCTGAACAACCGCCGTTTCTTCACGACCCTGCTGGCAAAACCGGAGGCGGAACTACCGGAACGGCTTGCCTTGATTGTCTCCGATATCAACGGTGTCCGCCTGGTCAACGACGCGTTTGGCCATGAGGAAGGCGATCGTCTGCTCATCGAGGTGGCGAGCATTCTGAAAAGCTGCATCGGTCCGGAAGATGCCCTGGCCCGGACCGGCGATGACGCCTTCAGCATCCTGATGCCTGGAGCAGACGAAACAAAAGCCGCTGCCATGGCGCTGGCGATCCAAACCGCCTGCCAGCAGTACAACACCGGCAGCCAGAGCCGGGGCATCGACATCAGCCTGGCTGTCGGCATCGGGTCGCGAACCGGCCGCGATGTCACGCTCGACGCCGTGCGGCAGGCGGCCGAGGAAAACATGCTTAAGAACAAGCTGCTCAGCCAGAAGAGCACGCATGGCGCCTTGTTGTCTTCGATCATGGCCACCCTGTATGCCCGCAACCAGGAGACAGAAGCGCATGCCGTGCGCTTGGCCCGGCTGTCCGGCATGCTCGGCGCCGCCCTTGGCTTGCCCCAGAAAGAAATGGACGACCTGGAAGTGTTCGCCATGCTGCACGACATCGGCAAGGTCGCGATTGACGATCGCATCCTGAACAAGCCCGGCAAGCTGAACGCGGCCGAATGGGCGATCATGAAGCGGCATCCGGAAGTCGGCAGCCGCATCGCCGCGTCCGCGCAGGAACTGGCGCCGATCACCCGCTTTATCCTGCACCACCACGAACGGTGGGACGGACAGGGCTATCCGGCCGGGCTGAAAGGCGAGGAGATACCGCTCTTGTCGCGCATCCTGGCGATCGCCGACGCCTACGACGCGATGACCGAGGAGCGGGTCTACCGCAAAGCCCTGGCGCGCGACGACGCACTCCGGGAAATCGAAGATTGCGCCGGCACGCAGTTCGATCCCCGGCTGGCCCGGCTGTTTGTGCGCCTGATGCGCTCGCGGCAGGATTAGAACACCATGAGGAGAAACCATAGATGAAGCTGATTGCCCACCGCGGTGCCTCGCTGCTTCGCCCGGAGAATTCCCTGGAGAGCCTGCAGCACGCGGCAGACCTGGGGGCCGATGCCGTGGAGTGCGATGTGCGCTTGACCTGCGACAACGTTCCGGTTATTTTCCACGATCCGGATCTGCTCCGGCTGACCGGATGGCCCGTGCGCGTCGCGGACACCAGCGAAAGGGACATGCGAAAGGCCCTGGAGCAGGCGGGGAGAAGCTTGCTGACGCTGCCGGAACTGCTGGCGTCCTATACGGGTCCGGCTGACCTGCTGCTGCACCTCAAAGTCAGCCCGCCGCCGGCGCTGCTCAAGCACCTGAAAACGTCCGCGGATCGGATCATCTGCGGCGTGTCCGACCTGGCATCGCTGGATACGCTGCGCGCATGTATGCCATCCGGGCAAATCCTGGCGTTTGTCGACCATTGGGACGCGATCGAAGCGTTTGCCGCCCGTGGGGCCGGCATCGTCCGGCTGTGGGAAAACTGGCTGACCGTGATCACGCCCGACCAGGTCCGCGAAGCCACACACAAACCGGTCTGGATCATGGCGAACCGGAACGGTTCGATGGACGGCAGCCCTGAGTCTTTGGCGCTGTTCCGCAGTTTGCATGCGGACGGTGTCCTGCTTAACGATATCGCGATGGCGCTGCACTGGAAAAAGCAGCAGCTAGCATGAACAGGAGGATCTTAGCATGATGAAACCATTCCCGGTTGACGGCCACGCGACCAGTCTCGTACCATCACACAAAGACTGGCAGCTGGTCTGGCAGGACGAGTTTGACGGGACCGAGCTCGACCAGAGCAAGTGGGGCTTTCGCCTTAACTACTGGGGGCAGCCTTCGCCGACCTTCACGACAGAGGGGGTCGTGCTCGACGGGCAAAGCCACCTGCAGCTGCACCTCACAGAGAAGGACGGCCAGTTTTTTTCGCCGCATCTGCAGACAGGCTCGAACACCTTCGACATCCCGAGGGATTCGGACGGCATCTGGCCGTTTGGCAAACGGCAAGAACCCAAGTTCATGCACCGCTTTGGGTTCTATGAGATCCGCTGCCGTCTGCCCCGCTCGAGCGGCTGGCACGCCGCCTTCTGGCTGCAGTCGCCGTCGATCGGGGCCGCGCCGGATCCGCGCTATTGCGGCGTGGAATGCGACATCATGGAAAACTACAAGCAACACACCGAGGGCCTGATCGGCTGCGGCAACGGCTGGGGTGGATATGGGAAGGACAGCCGCTGGTACGGCCATTTCTGGTTCCCCCATGTCGAGTCGCCGGACGGCTGGCACACCTATGCCGTCGACTGGAGCCGCGATGGGTACACCTTCTATGCCGACGGTCAGGTGATCGGCGTTCAGGAAGCGCCGATCTCCGAGGTCGAGCAGTTCATTCTGGTGTCGACCGAATGCCACGGCTACCACAAGAGCGGCAACCGGGGCGGCCTGGAAAAGGCGTATGTGATGAGCGGCCAGCCGGATGAGAAACTGAAGAAGGAGAACCTGCCGGATTATTTCGAGGTTGACTATGTGCGGGTTTTCGACGATCTGGCGGAATTGAACCGCACCTGATAAAATGGGAAAAAACGGAGGGCACGCACATGCAGCAGGATATGATCCTGGTTATCGACCTGGGGGGGACCACCAATTCTGAGCTAGCCCGGCAAATACGCCGCCTGGGCGTCTACAGCGAGATCCAACCCCACGATCTGGATCCGGCTGCCTATCCGGCATGGAAGCAAGTCAAGGGGATCATTTTTAACGGCGGCGCCAACCGCACCGTTGATGGGAAACCGGTCATGCCGTCAGATCGCCTGCGCGCGTCCAGTTTGCCCCAAATCGCCCTGGGCTGTCCGGACCTGGACGGGATCAACCAGGCTGCCTGGGACGAGGCGATGCTCGAAACGTTTGTCCTGGCCACCTGCGGCTGCGAAAAGCAGTGGACCATGGATGCGTTTATCGAGGAGCAGGTCTCCCTGCTGCGCGAGCAGATCGGGGACCAGCGCGTGCTGCTGGCCTTGTCCGGCGGCGTCGACAGCTCGGTGGTTGCGGCGCTCCTGATCAAGGCGATCGGCAGCCGCCTGACCTGCATCCATGTCAACCACGGCTTGCTGCGCAAGAACGAGCCGGAACAGGTCGTGCAGGTGTTCCGTGAGCAGATGGGCGCGACGCTGATCTACATCGACGCGGTCGACCGCTTCCTGAATAAACTCGCGGGCGTCAGCGACCCGGAACAGAAGCGCAAGATCATCGGCGCCGAGTTCATCCGTGTCTTCGAGGAAGAGGCCGCCAAACTGGAGGGCATCCGTTTCCTGGCCCAGGGGACGATCTACCCCGACATCGTGGAAAGCGGCACCAAGACCGCCCGGGCGATCAAGGCCCACCACAACGTGGGCGGCCTGCCGGAAGACCTGGCGTTCGCGCTGGTCGAACCGATCAAGTACCTCTACAAGGACGAGGTTCGGGCCTGCGGCCTGACGCTCGGTTTGCCGCCCGCGATGGTCAACCGCCAGCCGTTCCCGGGTCCCGGCCTGGGCGTGCGCTGCCTGGGTGCGATCACCCGCGACCGGCTGGAGGCCGTACGCGAATCGGATGCGATCCTGCGCGAGGAGTTTGACAAGGCAGGGCTAGCGGACAAGGTCTGGCAATACTTCACGGCCATCCCGGATTTCAAGTCGGTCGGCGTTCGCGACCATGCGCGTTCTTTCGAATACCCGGTGATCATCCGGGCCGTGCACACGGTCGACGCCATGACCGCGACCATCGCCCACCCGGACTGGGCCGTCCTGGACAACATTACCCGCCGGATCATCCAGGAGGTGCCCGGTGTCAACCGCGTGTGTTATGACCTGACACCCAAGCCGACCGGCACGATCGAGTGGGAATGATGCCACCATTGTTTCATCTCGCGTCGTTCTTGCTTCGCTTCGAACGAATGTCTCGTTGAAACAATGGTGGAACATCTGTGAATAGGTGATTTTAAGGAAGTTTGTTTGTATATTGTATAGCGAAATCAAGTTATAAAGCACACGCATTTGAACAGTTACATTTATTAGAAAAAGTTGCTATGTTCAAGGATAAGTTTTATCCAAGAAAATGG
>Ga0123335_1005398_pt1 | contig 15631 bp, 10 predicted proteins | sample BiotimSIPDNA_2_FD_89707 | JGI IMG/M metagenome (GOLD analysis project Ga0123335, IMG submission 89707) | Anaerobic biogas reactor microbial communites from Washington, USA - Biogas_R2 time_0 SIP DNA | ecosystem: Engineered > Bioreactor > Anaerobic > Unclassified | place: Washington, USA... | reverse complement strand
GACTCCGTGTCCTTCACCGAGGCTCTTTCCCAACTGCCCACCACCTTTGGAGTGATCTTCACCAGCGCGGGCCTGGGATCCCTGTTCACCGACCTGACCAAACTGCCCATTGTGCTGATCACCATCTTCTCCTTCAGCCTCTCCGATACCTTTGATACCATCGGCACCTTCATTGGTACCGGCCGCCGCAGCGGCATCTTCTCTGAGGAAGACGAAAAAGCCATGGAAAGCGGCGTCGGCTTCAAGAGCAAGATGGATAAAGCGCTCTTCGCGGATGCCACCGCCACCTCCATCGGCGCCATCTTTGGCACTTCCAATACCACCACCTACGTGGAAAGCGCGTCGGGCATCGCCGCCGGCGGCCGTACCGGCCTGACCAGCGTGGTGGTGGCTTTGTGCTTCGCCGCCAGTGCGTTCCTGGCTGCCTTCATCAGCGCCGTTCCCTCCGCCGCCACCGCTCCGGCTCTGGTAGCCGTTGGCTGCATGATGATTTCCTCCTTCAAGGAAATCGACTGGGAGGACTTCCTGGAGGCCGTTCCCGCCTTCTTTGCGGGCATCTTCATGGCGCTGTGCTACTCCATCAGCTATGGTATTGCCGCGGGCTTCATCGCCTATGTGCTCACCAAAATCTTCTCCAAGAAGATCAAGGAAATCCATCCCATCGTGTGGATCGCCACCATCCTGTTCATCCTGAACTTTGCGCTGATGGCCGTGCTGCCCTCATCCGTCGCTCCCGCTGTGGCTGATGCCCCTGTGGAAGTCGTGGAAGTGGTTACCGAAGGTGAGGTTCCCGCACCGTAAGGAATCTTCCATGGTTGGAAAGACCCGCTCTGCCCTTTGGCGGAGCGGGTCTTTGCTGTATATGAATCCTACTTGTGATACCTCTCCCCGGCATTGATTTTTGCCGCTCGATACAGCTGCTCCAGAAGCATCACTCTAGCCAGTTGATGGGGGAAGGTCAACCGGCTCATGCTCATTTTTTCGTCCATACGCCTCAGCACATTTTCATGCAGCCCCAATGAGCCGCCAATGACAAACACGATGTCGCTTTTCCCCTGAATGAACAGCTCCCGCAGCTTCCGGGCCAGCTGGGGGCTGTCGGACTGCTTCCCCTCCACGCACAAGGCAATGGCATAGGCCCCCGGCTCCAGCCGGGCCAGCAGCCGCTCCCCCTCCTTGCGCATGGCTTGCTCGCACAAGGCGTCTCCCGCTCCCGGGGGCTCCCTCTCATCAGGAACCTCCAGCACCGTCACAGGCATCAGGCGGCTGAGCCGCTTTCCATACTCCGCTGCCGCCTCAGCAAAAAAGCGCTCCCGCAGCTTCCCCACGCACAGGACCGATACGCCCACGCAACCGCTCCCTTCCGCTCATTCCTCTGCCAGGGCAAAGGCTGTGGCATCCACCCGGACATCCCGGAAAAGGCGTTCAAAATAGGCCAAATCCCCGCCTTCCACCAGCATCACCTGTACACCGTCCTGCTCCCAAACCTGAAGCACGGTATGCACATTGCCCCTGGCGTCCTGAATGCGGCTGCCCTCTGGGGGCGGATTGGCGTCTGCTTCCAAAATGAGGGCCACCCCACGGCCTCCGATATCCATTGCTTCGTCCATCACGCGGATCATAAGCATAACCCCCTCTGTAAAAACGGCCTGCGAAGGCCTCCGCCTTCACACCAGCTGATATAGATAGCTTGCCCGATATCGGGCTGCAATGTGCAGGCTCACGTCTTCTCCCACCCTGGCCCCGGCGGCGGTAAGGGCCGCGTGGGTGGTGCGGTAAGCCATATCGGGCGTGTTGTTCTCGTTGCTCAAATGCCCCAGCAGCAGATGTTTTGCGCCGCTCTCCGCCAGCCATACCGCTGCGCCGGCCCCATCCTCATTGCTTAAATGTCCCTTTTTGCCCAGGATGCGGGATTTCAGCCGTGCCGGATAATGGGGGTTCCTGCGCAGCAGGTCCGGATCATGGTTGCTCTCCAGCAGCACCACCTCCGTGCCGTACAGGGCGTCCGCCACAGTCTGGGAAAAATGCCCCAGATCTGTTGCCACCGCCACGCTGTGGCGCTTGTGGTAAAAGCGGTAGCCCACCGGATCATTGGCATCATGGGGAATGGAAAAGGGCACGACCTCAAACCCGCTTAAGAAAAAGCTCTCTCCAGCGGTGATCACCACCCGGTCCCGGTCACTCACCGGGCCAATGGCTTTTTCCATGCCCATCCAGGTTCCCTGGGTGGCGAAAATGGGAATATGAAGCTGACGGGACAGAATGCCCGCCCCCTTCACATGGTCGCTATGCTCATGGGTGATCAGCAGGGCGCTTACAGTAGATGGCTGAAGGCCCGCTTCCCGCATGGCTTCCATCACCTGCTTGCAGCTCATGCCGCAATCGATCAGCAGACTGCCCTCATCTCCGCCCAGAAAGACGGCATTGCCGCTGCTGCCGCTAAACAGGGTACAAAACGTCAGTGACATAAAGCTCCTTTTCGTTCCATAGGGGCGTTCCGTAAGCAGATCCCCTTGAACAGGTGTCATTTTACCACGAAAAGCGCAGGAAAGGAAGGCTGTACCCGAAAAGCCACAATTCGTGCTTTTTCCTCTCTTGACAACACAACAGGCCCCTGCTATACTTCCTCCATCGGCAACGGCGCTGTGGATTTTCCATGGCGCCGTTGCCTTTTCCAAAAAAGGGAGGTAGGAGTATGAGCATCACCCGGATCCCCAAGGGATACACCTCGAAGCTGTCCCTGTACGAAACCCAGGAAGCCATTGATCTAATCAAGGTGCATTTCAGCAATCACCTGAAAAAAGCCCTGAACCTGAAGCGGGTTTCCGCCCCGCTGTTTGTCCTGGCTGGCACCGGCATCAATGATGACCTGAACGGTGTGGAGCGGCCAGTGTCCTTTGACCTGATGGAAACAGGCCAGGATGCCCAGGTGGTGCAATCTCTGGCCAAGTGGAAGCGTCTGGCCCTGTGGCGATACGGGTTCCCCCTGGGTGAAGGTCTGTACACCGACATGAATGCCATCCGTCGGGATGAGGAGCTTACCAACCTTCATTCCGTGTATGTGGACCAGTGGGACTGGGAGAAGGTCATCTCAGAGGAACAGCGAAGCATTCCCTTCCTGAAGGAAACGGTCCGTTCCATTGTGGGAGCCATCGTGGATACCCTGGAGGACCTGAGGAATGTTTTCCCCCAGATCCCCACCCGACTGTCCCGGGATGTTTCCTTTGTTACCTCCCAGGAGCTGGAGGACCTGTACCCCGACATGACCCCCAAAGAACGGGAAAATGCCTATCTGAAGAAACACCCCACCACTTTTGTGATGCAGATCGGCGATGTCCTCAAGTCCGGCCAGAAGCATGACGGCCGTGCGCCGGATTATGATGATTGGGCCCTGAACGGCGATATTGTGTTCTGGAGTGATTTGCTGGAAAGAGCCTTTGAGGTATCCTCCATGGGCATCCGGGTCGACCAGGACTCCCTCCTCAGTCAGTTGGAAAAGGCGGACTGCATGGAACGCAAGGATCTGCCCTTCCACAAAGCGCTGCTCTCCGGGGTTTTGCCTCTGTCCATGGGCGGGGGAATCGGTCAGTCCCGGCTTTGCATGTTGCTGCTGGGCAAGGCCCATATCGGCGAAGTACAGTGCGGCATCTGGGACGACAAGACCCGTGATATCTGCGAAGCTGCCGGAATCACGCTGCTCTAGGGGAGTATGTCTCTTTTTGGACGCCGTGCACACAGGCTGCATGATATGAATATTATGTACTCATATCATGCAGCTATTGATGGCCAGGAGGGGTGTATGCCGCCACATTTGCAAGTTTGCTTCTCGTTTCCTTCGTTTGTGCATTGACAAGAGGTCCCGATGCTTGTATAATGCAACCTGTGGCAAGAGCAAAGGCGCTCCGGAAGGACCCTTATGCTTTTTTTGATTTTTACAGACCGGATAATCATGACGGAAGGGGCGCATGATCCATGGGGAATTACACGAAGCAGGATATTATCAGGCTTGTTAAGGAAGAGGATGTGGAGTTCATCCGCATGCAGTTTACGGATATTTTCGGCCAACTGAAAAACGTAGCCATTACCGCGTCGCAGCTGGACAAGGCGCTGAACAATCAGATCATGATCGACGGAAGCTCCATCGAGGGCTTCGTTCGTATCCAGGAATCTGATCAGTACCTCTACCCGGATCTGAACAGCTTCACCATTTTGCCCTGGCGTCCCCAGTACAGCAAGGTGGCCCGGCTGATCTGCGACGTGTACAATCCGGACGGCACCCCCTTTGTGGGGGATCCCCGGGGCGTTCTGAAGCGCGTCATCAAAAAAGCCACGGACATGGGATACAGCTTCAATGTGGGCCCGGAATGCGAATTTTTCCTCTTCCAGACCGACGAGGAAGGGCTCGCCACCACCACCACCGCCGACAAGGCAGGGTATTTTGACCTGGGGCCTTTGGATCATGGGGAAGGCACCCGGCGTGAAATCTGCCTGGCGCTTGAAGCGATGGGCTTTGAAATCGAGGCCAGCCATCATGAGGTGGCCGCCGGGCAGCACGAGATCGATTTCAAATATGCCGAGGCTCTAACCTCAGCGGACAATATCATGACCTTTAAGCTGGCGGTCAAGACCCTTGCCCAGAAGAACGGCCTTCACGCTACCTTTATGCCCAAACCGATCTTTGGGATCAACGGCTCCGGCATGCATACCAACATGTCCCTGTTCAAAGACGGGAAAAATGTTTTCTTTGACGAGAAGGGTGAAAAGGGGCTTTCCAAGGAGGCTTACAGCTTTATCGCCGGCATCTTAACCCATGTGAGGGGTTTTACGGCCATCACCAATCCCCTGGTAAACTCCTACAAGCGCCTGGTACCGGGGTATGAAGCGCCCGTATACCTGGCCTGGAGTGCTTCCAACCGTTCCGCCCTGATTCGTATCCCGGCCGCCAGGGGACAGAGCACAAGGCTTGAGCTGCGCTGCCCGGATCCGTGTTGCAATCCCTATCTGGCCTTGGCGGTCTGTCTGGCTGCCGGGCTGGACGGCATTGAAAAGGGACTGGTGCCTCCGCCGGAAACCACAGAGAACATCTTTGCCATGGATGCAAAGACAAGGGCGGAGAAAGGGATCGTCAGCTTGCCGGGGAGCCTGGAGGAAGCAATTGATCTGCTGGAACAGGACCAACTGGTGCGGGAAGCCCTGGGCGAGCACGTTTTCACCAACTATGTAACGGGCAAGCGGAAGGAATGGGGCGAATACCGCACCCAGATTTCCCAGTGGGAAATCGACAGGTATATCGTCACCTATTAAGGTGAGGTGTGCTGCTTTGGACCGGATCATCGTAGCCTTTGGAAACGCGGACGTCAGAGCCCACATCATGAAGTCGCTGGAATCCTCAGGCATCGGGGTGAGATGCTGCGCCTCCTCCGGCGCGGAGGTCAAGCGGCTTATCAGCAAGATGGATGGGGGCATCATCGTCTGTGGGCATCGTCTGCCTGATATGCAAGCCGACGCGCTGCTCCGCGACCTGGAAACCCGCGTACTGATGCTGGTGGTGGCAAAGCCGGAAGCCGTAGCCAACTGGGAGGATCCCAACATATTCCATCTGGCTTTGCCTGCCTCCTCCCAGGAACTTGCCGCCACCCTTCGGGTGCTCCTCCAGCTTCAGGAGCGACGGCGGCGCATGGGAGCGTTCCAGCGCACATCGGAGGAAAAGGCAATCATCGCCCAGGCCAAGGAAATGCTCATGGCAAAGAAAGGCCTGACGGAGGAGGACGCCCATCGCTATGTTCAACGGCGAAGCATGGAGACCGGCATGAAGATGGCGGAAATATCCAGGGAAATTCTTCAGTGCTTTGCGGACGGATAGCGAGCGAAAGCGCATCAACCTAACAAGGGGGTTAGGCCAGTGAAAGACAAAGGCTTATACGATCCACGCTTTGAGCATGACAGCTGCGGCATTGGGGCCGTCGTGGATATCAAGGGACGCAGGTCCCATGCCACCGTGGATGACGCCTTACGAATCGTGGAAAACCTGGAACACCGCGCAGGCAAGGATGCGGAAGGAAAAACCGGCGACGGGGTCGGGATCCTTCTGCAAATCTCTCACAAGTTTTTTCAAAAGGCGGCAGGAGCGCTTCACATTGACCTGGGCGGAGAGAGGGACTACGGCGTGGGAATGTTCTTCTTCCCCCAGGATCCTCTCAAGCACAGCCAGGCAAAGAAGATGTTTGAGTTGATCCTGGAAAAGGAAGGCCTACGCCTGCTGGGTTGGAGAGCCGTACCCTCCTGCCCGGAGATTTTGGGAAAAAGAGCCCTGGAAAAAATGCCTGCCATTGAGCAAGCTTTTGTGGCCCGGCCAAAAGGCGTGGAGAAGGGCCTGGCCTTTGACCGCAGGCTGTATGTGGCCCGGCGGGTATTTGAGCAGTCCAATGACAATACTTATGTCCTTTCCCTGTCCAGCCGTACCGTGGTCTACAAGGGGATGTTCCTGGTGGGGCAGCTTCGCGGGTTTTACCCGGATCTCAATGACCCGGACTACGAAGCGGCCATCGCCATCGTCCATTCCCGCTTTTCCACCAATACCAATCCTTCCTGGGAAAGGGCGCACCCCTACCGCTATATCGCTCACAACGGAGAAATCAATACCATTCGAGGCAACATCGATCGGATGCTGGCACGGGAGGAAACCATGCGCTCCAAAGTGCTGGAAGCGGACATGGACAAGGTTCTGCCCGTGGTAAACACAGCCGGGTCGGACTCGGCCATGCTGGACAACACCCTGGAATTCCTCACCATGAGCGGCATGGAACTCCCCCTGGCCGTGATGATTACCATCCCGGAACCCTGGTCCAATGACAAGACCATCTCCAGGGCCAGGCGGGATTTGTACCAGTATTATGCCACAGGGATGGAACCATGGGACTGGCCGGCTTCCCTGCTGTTTTCCGATGTGGACACCGTGGCCGCCATGCTGGACCGCAACGGTCTGCGTCCTTCCCGGTACTATGTTACCAACGATGACCGGCTTATCCTCTCCTCCGAGGTGGGAGTACTGGACCTGCCGCCGGAAAAAATCCTGCAAAAGTCCAGGCTCCAGCCGGGAAAGATGCTGTTGGTGAACACCCTGACCGGGCGCATCATCGGGGACGAGGAGATCAAGGAAGCATACGCGGCCAAGAATCCCTATGGAGAGTGGCTGGACAGAGGCCTGGTAAAACTGAAGCGCCTCCCCGTTCCCAACAAGAAAGTTCCCCTTTACACCACCGCCCAGCGGGTGCGCCTGCAAAAGGCCTTTGGTTATACCTATGAGGATGTAAAGGACACGATTTTGCCAATGGCTCTCACCGGCGGGGAGCCCACCTCAGCCATGGGTGTGGATATCCCCCTGGCCGTGCTCTCGGGCTGCGACCAGCCGCTGTTTTCCTATTTTAAGCAGCTATTTGCTCAGGTGACCAATCCGCCCATTGACGCCATCCGGGAGGAAATTGTGACGGATACCTCCGTGTATGTGGGGGACGACGGCAACCTGCTGGAGGAAACGGCGGACAACTGCCGGGTCATCCAAATCCACAACCCCATCCTTACCTCTGTGGACCTGATGAAGATCAGGGCCATGAAGGAGGTGGGCTTCAAGGTTGAGACCGTATCCATTCTCTACTATAAAAACACCCCCCTAAAGCGGGCCATTGACCAGATGTTCGTGGCTGCAGACAGGGCCTTTCGCAATGGGGCCAACATCATTATCCTCTCTGACCGGGGCGTGGATGAAAACCACGTGGCCATTCCCTCTCTGCTGGCAGTTTCGGCCATGGAGCAATACCTGGTGCGTACCAAAAAACGCACGGCGGTTTCCATCATACTGGAATCCGGCGAACCCCGCGATGTGCATCACTTTGCCACGTTGCTGGGGTATGGAGCCCGGGCCATCAACCCCTACCTGGCCCAGGAAACCGTGGGTGAACTGATTCAGGAAGGGCTCCTGGACAAGGACTTCCACGCAGCCGTGGATGATTACAACCACGCGGCCCTCCACGGGATTGTGAAGATCGCCTCTAAAATGGGTATTTCCACCCTTCAATCCTACCAGTCGGCGCGGATTTTTGAGGCTGTGGGGATATCAAAACAGGTCATCGACGAATACTTTACCAACACGGTTTCCAGAGTGGAAGGCATTTCTCTTGCCGAAATTGAAGCCATGGTGGACAAAAACCACAGCAAGGCCTTTGATTCCCTGGGGCTGTGGGTGGATGACACCCTGGACTCCAGAGGAACCCACAAGGCCAGGGCCGGGCAAGAGGACCATATGTACAATCCCCAAACCATCCATCTGCTTCAACAGGCAGTCCGGCAGGGAGACGAAGGGCTTTACCGGCAATATGCGTCTTTGGTGGATGATGAAACCAAGCCGCATACCCTGCGGGGCCTTCTTGACATCTGCTATCAGGATACGCCCATCCCCCTGGACCAGGTGGAGAGCGTCTCTTCTATTGTAAAGCGCTTCAAGACGGGAGCGATGAGTTACGGCTCCCTCTCCCAGGAGGCCCATGAATGCCTGGCTCAGGCTATGAACAGCCTGGGCGGCAAGTCCAACTCCGGGGAAGGCGGCGAGCTTGCCACCCGCCTTGGAACCGAAAAAAATTCCGCCATCAAGCAGGTGGCTTCCGGACGCTTTGGCGTCACCAGCGAGTATCTGGTATCCGCCAATGAGATTCAGATCAAGATGGCCCAGGGTGCAAAGCCCGGCGAAGGCGGCCATCTGCCCTCGGGCAAAGTCTATCCCTGGATCGCCAAAACACGGCATTCCACGGCTGGGGTCTCGCTGATTTCGCCACCGCCTCACCATGACATCTATTCCATCGAAGATCTGGCACAGTTGATCTGGGACCTGAAAAACGCAAACCGGCAAGCCCGCATTTCTGTGAAGCTGGTTTCCGAGGCGGGCGTTGGAACCATCGCTGCCGGGGTGGCCAAAGCGGGAGCACAGGTGGTGCTGATCTCCGGCCATGACGGCGGCACAGGAGCGGCAGCCCGCACCTCCATCCACAACGCGGGTCTGCCCTGGGAACTGGGGGTGGCTGAAACCCATCAAACCTTGATCAAGAACGGCCTTCGCAGCCGGGTTATGATCGAAGCAGACGGCAAGCTGATGACAGGCCGGGACGTGGCCATTGCCTGCATGCTGGGAGCAGAGGAGTTTGGCTTTGCAACGGCACCGCTGATCGCCATGGGCTGCGTGATGATGCGGGTGTGCAACCTGGACACCTGCCCTGTAGGCGTAGCCACCCAGAATCCGGAACTGCGCAAGCGCTTTAACGGCAAGCCGGAGCATGTGATCAACTTTATGCGCTTTGTGGCAGAGGACCTGCGGGGGCATATGGCACGCCTGGGCATCCGCAGCGTGGATGAACTGGTGGGGCGGATTGATTTGCTGAAACCCCGCGAAAAGGCGGTCAACGAGCGGGCTGCCACAGTGGACCTTAACGGCCTGCTTAACTTCCCGATCCCCCCCGGCGCAAAGCGCTGCTTTGACCCCAAGGATGCCTATGACTTTCACCTGGAATCCACCGCAGATCTGAAAACCCTGATGAAAACCCTGGGCCCTGCCATCCGGCAGGGGACGCCCAAGCGGGTGGAGATGAAGATCACCTCCACCAACCGGGCACTGGGCACGATCATCGGCTCGGACATCACGAGAATCCATGGAGGAGAAGGGTTGCCGGAGGACACCCTATGGGTGAAGTGCCGGGGCGGAGCCGGGCAATCCTTCGGGGCATTCATCCCCCGGGGCCTGACCCTGGAACTGGAAGGGGACGCCAACGATTATTTTGGCAAGGGCCTTTCCGGGGGCAAGCTGATGGTGTACCCTCCCAAGGCCAGTCAGTTCAAAGCCTGGGAAAACATCATCATAGGCAACGTGGCCCTGTACGGGGCTACCGGCGGAAAGGCGTTTATCGCGGGCATTGCCGGGGAGCGCTTTGCCGTACGCAATTCCGGCGCGGTGGCGGTGGTGGAGGGTGTGGGCGACCATGGCTGCGAGTATATGACCGGCGGCAGGGTACTGATTCTGGGCCGGACAGGCAAGAACTTCGCGGCGGGCATGTCCGGAGGAATCGCCTATGTGTGGGACGAAAACCATGACCTCTATCTGCGCCTGAACAAAGAGCTGGTGACCATGGATGTGGTGAGGGAAAAGCATGACATCCAGGAAATTGAGGCCCTTCTGCGTGCCCATCTGGCGGCTACTGGATCGGAAAAGGCGGCGGACATCCTGGAACGTTTTCCTGCCAACGCGGGAACCTTTAAAAAGGTGGTTCCCCACGATTATGACCGGATGCTCCGCGCCATTGCCCAATTTGAGGAGTTGGGCATCCCCCGGGAAAAAGCCGAGGTGGAGGCATTCTATGCCAATGCGACAGGAGGTGGCGCCTGATGGGAAAGCCCAGCGGATTTTTGGAGTATGACCGCAAAAACAATGCGGCCCAGGAACCCATGGAGCGCATCCGGCACTGGGATGAGTTTCATCCTCTGCTGGAGCGGGCAGAGCGCCAGAAACAGGGAGCCCGCTGCATGGCCTGCGGCGTGCCCTTCTGCCAGTCCGGTATGATGCTGAGCGGCATGGTTTCCGGGTGTCCGCTGCATAATCTGATCCCGGAATGGAATGATCTGGTCTATACCGGCAACTTTGAGCATGCCACCCAAAGGCTGCTGAAAACCAACAACTTTCCTGAATTCACCGGGCGGGTATGCCCTGCACCCTGCGAAGCCTCCTGCACCTGCGGCCTCAATGGCGAGGCCGTGACCATTCGCGACAATGAACTGGGCATTATCGAGGACGCCTTTGCCAATGGCTGGATAACGCCCCGTCCCCCCAGGGTGCGCACCGGCAAGACTGTGGCCGTGGTGGGTTCCGGCCCCGCCGGATTGGCGGCGGCGGATCAACTCAACCGCCGGGGACATCTTGTAACCGTATTTGAACGGGAGGACCGTCCCGGCGGGCTGCTCATGTATGGTATCCCCAACATGAAGCTTGAAAAGAAAATCGTGGAGCGTCGCATTGAGCTGATGAAGGCTGAGGGGATCCAATTTGTCACCCATACCGATATTGGCAGGGACAAAGAGAGCCGGGAGCTCATGGAGAACTTTGACGCTGTGCTGCTGTGCGGCGGAGCCAAAAAACCGCGCGATTTGAATGTTCCTGGACGGGAGCTGGATGGCGTCCACTTCGCGGTGGACTTCTTGACGGCGGCAACCAAATCCCTGCTGGACTCCGGGGGAAAGGGCCTTGTCCAAATCACAGCCCAGGGGAAGAACGTGATTGTACTTGGAGGCGGGGATACGGGCAATGACTGCGTGGGGACCAGCATCCGGCAAGGCTGCAAGTCCGTGGTCCAGCTGGAGGTCCTGCCTCAGCCACCCAGCCATCGGACAGACAGCAATCCCTGGCCTCAATGGCCGCTGATCCTCAAGACCGATTACGGACAGGAGGAGGCCATTGCACTTTATGGCATGGACCCGCGAAGCTTTCAGACCACCATCGCCCGGCTGCTGGACGACGGGATGGGAAACCTGAAGGCCGTCAGGACCGTGCAGCTGGAGCCAAAGATCGAAAGCGGCCGCAGGGTGATGGTTCCTGTGCCGGGAAGCGAAAAGGAACTCCCCTGCGAGCTGCTGCTGATTGCCATTGGCTTTTTGGGAAGCGAGGCTTATGTACCCCAGGCCTTTGGCGCGCAGCTGGATGAGCGGGGCAATGTGAAAACAAAGGATGGAACCTATTACACAGGCATTGGAAACGTGTTCGCTGCCGGGGATATGCGCCGGGGACAGTCCCTGGTGGTCTGGGCCATCGCCGAAGGGCGGGAAGCCGCGAAAGAAATCGATGCACACCTGATGGGATACACAAATCTTTGAAAACCAGCGAATTTCATGCCGCCCCTGTTCAAGGGCGGCAACTTTTGTTATAATCATGACGATATCAAGAAGGAGGGCTTGTTATGCCACTTGTCAATACCAAGGAAATGTTTCGCAAGGCTTACGAGGGCGGCTATGCCATCGGTGCGTTCAATGTCAACAATATGGAAATTATCCAGGGCATTACCGAAGGGGCCAAGATGGAAAACGCGCCCGTCATTCTTCAGGTCAGCGCAGGCGCGCGGAAGTATGCCAAGCATGTGTATCTGATGAAAATGATTGAAGCGGCACTCGCGGATACCGACCTCCCCATCGCCGTTCACCTGGATCACGGCCCGGATTTTGAAACCTGCAAAAGCTGCATCGACGGCGGCTTTACCAGCGTGATGATCGACGGCAGCCATTATTCCTTTGAGGAAAATATCGCCCTGACCAAAAAGGTTGTGGACTATGCCCATGACCGGGGAGTCACCGTGGAAGCCGAGCTGGGACGCCTGGCGGGTGTGGAGGATGATGTGAAAGTCTCCGCCGAGGATTCCAGCTATACCCGGCCCGATGAGGTGGAGGAGTTTGCCACCCGCACCGGCTGCGACAGCCTCGCCATCGCTATCGGAACCAGTCACGGCGCTTTCAAATTTACCGGCGAACCCCATTTGCGCTTTGATATTCTGGAAGAGGTGCAAAAACGGCTGCCCGGCTTCCCCATTGTGCTTCATGGTGCCAGCAGCGTCATTCCCGAGTATGTGGACATGATCAACCAGTTCGGCGGCAGTATGCCCGGCGCCCAGGGTGTGCCGGAAAACATGCTGCGCCAGGCCGCCGGCATGGCCGTTTGCAAAATCAACATCGACAGCGATCTACGTCTGGCCTTCACGGCTTTGATCCGTAAGCACCTTGTGGAGCATCCGGATCACTTTGATCCCCGGCAGTATTTGGGAGATGCAAGGACTGCCCTGCGGGATATGGTGCGGCATAAAATCGTTCATGTGCTGGGGTGCAACGGAAAAGCTTAAGCCTTGCATGAGAGCAGGGTAACCCCCAAGAGTATCTGCACCGATGCAAAAGGCCATGATTTCAATGTGAAATCATGGCCTTTATGTGCCATGGAACGCAGTGGGTCCTGGGCCCGTGGGTGAAATGGCAGCCTGCCCAGGCCTCCGCTGCCTACTGTATTTTTGCCGTCAGACTCAGCAAAGCCACAACAGGCGTATTGAAGAGCCGTCCGGGCATGGGGTAGAAACTGCTGGCTCCCACTCCGCCGCTAATATACTGGTTGATGCTGTTGATGCGCTGCATGCCAATGATGTTTCCGTCTCCTGGAAACCAGCCCAGTTCCGGAACATAGATGGGTCCGATGCCAGGCAAGCGCCACTGTCCTGCCACGTAGTGTCCCGCCATCATCAGGGACACATTGCGGAAGTTGAACACGGCAGACTGATCCGCCCATTCCACAGCCGTGCGGACATAATCAACCTGCAAAGGCACGTGGGCTACGGCAATCTGCAGATCGTTGGCGGTTATCTCCTTGATGGCCGCTACGCAGCGATTCATGGTGTCCAATCGGTAGCACAGGGCCCGGTAACTGGCTCCGCCATCCGCTTCGTACTGCTTGCCCCGGCTCTCCATCTCTTCCTTTTGCCGGGTCAGGCTGTCGGCCATCCCCGATGGATCCATGCTGTATACGTACTCCGGGGTAAACCAGACCTTCTTCTTGCCCACCTGAAGGCTTTGGGGGGCGTCCAGATAAATGGCTCCCGCGTCCTGGGCGGCCTTCACCCAGGGAGCCATCACCTCCGGAGTACCCCGGTAATCTGCTATCACCGGATCGGGATCATCGTCTCCGGCCACAAAATAAATCGCGGCAGTGGAATTGATCTGCCTGAGGGCCCCAATCAAGGCCAACATCGGCTCCACATCTCCGCTTCTGCCTACCATATCCCCAGAAAGCACCACCGCGGAAAAGCTTTTGCCGTAAAGCAGAGAACGCCAGGCATCGGTATCCTTGCCAATTGATGCGGCATGAAGATCGCTGATCTGCAGCACCGTAAAATTTTCAAAGGCTTGATCCAGGGCCATCACCGGCGCCTTCACAGTCTCCAGACGGATCCTTCGGTTAAGAGAGATATTGGACAACAGGGACAGCACCACCACCGCCAGTAGTATGGCCAGGGTCAGCAACATGCACCCCGGACCTCTGCGGCGGTGGGAGTCGGGGGCAAAGATATAGGTGTTTTTTCGTCTAGCCACGGTATTCACCCCCAATATATTGCGTACTCATCATAGGGTACCACAAGTAGATAGTCAAATTACATCTTTCTAAGCAATTTGTTACATCTTCAAGAATATTTTGTATTGTTTTCTTCCAACCTTTTCATGGCTGCGCAATGGATCAAACCTTCCTGAAACACCTGTATTCCATACCTTTTTAAGGCCTGACCGCTTTACAGATAAAATTCACCGTTCCTTCACATCCCAGGCAGTGAATCTGCGATTCCTTTGTGTTATACTATTCTTGTATCATTTTGCCCTTATCTGTCGAGTTTCCCAATACGATTTATATCTCCTCGACAGGTTTCCCCCAACGTTGTCATGGCGGCGCTGCCCCTTCCTGCGGTATGATAGGGACAGGCCCTCATGCCAGCTCACATGGCTGTGCATATGCGGCCGGAACAGGAGCAACCCTTTGGCCAAGGAAAAAACCTGCTTCGTATGCGCCTCTTGCGGTCATGAAGCCGCTCGCTGGCTGGGCTGTTGCCCTGACTGCGGCGAGTGGAACACCTTTGAAGAGCGCAAAACATCCCCCACAACCCTCAGCAAAACCGCACAAAAAGCCGCGCGCTTTCATTCCGGCGAAAGCACGCCGGTACAGGCGCTCTCCCAGGTTCCGCAGGAGGACGATATACGTACCTCCACCGGTAACGAGGAGCTTGACCGGGTGCTGGGTGGCGGCTTGGTGGTAGGCAGCGTAACCCTTCTGGGCGGCGATCCGGGAATTGGCAAGAGCACTTTGCTTCTGCAGGTAGCCGGTAGTCTCAGCCTGCGCAGTCCCGTGCTGTATGTCAGCGGTGAGGAAAGCGCCAGACAGATCAAAATGCGGGCCACCAGGCTGGGGGTACCACAGGATCGCCTGTTTGTTCTGGCGGAAAATCATGTGGAAAGCATCCTGGAAAAGTGCGAAGCCCTGAAACCCGAGACCCTGATGATCGACTCCATCCAAACCATGGTATCCCAGGAAAGCCCCAGCGCACCGGGCAGCGTCAGCCAAGTGAGACAATGCACCGCCTCCCTGCTGCGCTATGCCAAGCAAAACGCCGTGGCCATGTTTCTGGTAGGCCATGTGACCAAGGAAGGCAGCCTGGCCGGACCCCGGGTGCTGGAGCACATGGTGGACACCGTGCTCTACTTTGAGGGCGACCACCAGCACGAATACCGGCTGCTCAGGGCTGTGAAGAACCGCTTTGGGTCCGTCAACGAACTGGGTGTCTTTGAAATGCGCCAGGAGGGTATGCTGCCCGTGCCCAATCCCAGCGAAACACTGCTGTCCCAACGGGCCCGTGGAGCCAGCGGCAGCGTGGTATTCTGCGCCATGGGCGGCAATCGGCCCATCCTTTGCGATTTGCAGGCCCTGGCCTCCCGCTCCTTTTACACCGTACCCAGGCGCACCGTGGGCGGCATGGATTCCAGCCGGGTGGCCCTGCTGCTGGCAGTGATGGAAAAGCGCGCCGGG